>Ga0247770_1000879_pt1 | contig 27231 bp, 21 predicted proteins | sample UWRJL136409B6_FD_179943 | JGI IMG/M metagenome (GOLD analysis project Ga0247770, IMG submission 179943) | Plant litter microbial communities from Arlington Agricultural Research Station in Wisconsin, United States - UWRJ-L136-409B-6 | ecosystem: Environmental > Terrestrial > Plant litter >... | reverse complement strand
TTCCTTGCACTTTCTAACAGTACCGACTTCTTTATTTAGACACGCGTGTGGTGTGTTAGGAAGCGGTCTACCTAACGGTAGCTAATAGGGGTAAAATCACCTCCTTTAGCGAGGACTATTACAGCTATTCTAATAATCTGGGCCTTACTTAAAGGCTGTGCAGAGGCTTCCTCATTAAGGCACTAGTTAATAAGGAATAACTCCTCTTCAGGAGAGAGCCTCCGGTTGGTTAATTTGCTGGTTTTCTTATTAGTTGCGCCGTGGATACGGTCATAGAGGGTTGCTTGAGGGATGCCCCAGTTTTGCGCGGCCTCTCGCTGTGTGACTCCGCGCTTAACTTCATCGATTACCGACGCAATATTCTGCTCACGCACAGTATTCATCTTAAATTTAGTGTGTTTTGGTGAAGAATTGAAGGAGTGGTGGTGGTGGAAATGGGGGGGTGGTCGAGGAGGAATGGTGGAAATTGTGATCGGCAATCAGGTCGATCGGTTGTGGGGTCACGACTTCTACAACTCCCCAGCATAGACCCTGAGAACTTCCTCCATAAGTCAAGTGACCGGCTTTGGAACACCCCCACATTTGGAACACCAATCCCCATATATAACCCTGAAAATCAGGGCCACGTAATTAACTAAGCAAAATTACTAAATAAAAAACAAAAATAGTGAAAAATACCCGCTTAGTAGTTTACTAAGGGTATATATACATTTTCAATTTTTAGCTACTTAAGGTAGGTTTATTTCACTTTTAAAGTTAGAAATTTTCGCTTACTAGCAAATCCTATATATAACCCTAGGTTTTGTTTTTCGTTATTTACTTTTATAATAATAAGCAAATAAATATATAATAAATACAGCTAACTCCATAAAGGTTAGTAGTATCTAAATATAGGTTTTATGTAATATTAAACTATATATATCATTGTTAAATATACGATGATTTTGAATTTAATTAAATTTTATATGGTAGCTTTTTTAACCTTTATAATCTTAGTAATTAAATAAGAGATATATATATAAGTTCAATCTTACTTTTTACATACTTCTTAGCAATATAATCCTAATTTTTACGTAATTTTAAACTGTAGCAAGAAGCTTTTATTTTAGAAAAACAAAACCTAGGGTTATATATAGGATTTGCTAGTAAGCTAAAATTTCCAACTTCAAAGTTAAATAAAACTATACTAAGTAACTAAAAATGGAAAACTAAATATATATCTGTAATAAACCACTAGTAAGGTATTTTTCACCAATTTTAGTTTTTATTTAGTAGTTTCGCTTAATGAATTACGCGACCCTGGTTTTCAGGGTTATATATGGGGATTAGTGTTCCAAATGCGGGGGTGTTCCAAAAGCCGGTCACTTGACCTAAGCCCTTGGGCTCACACTCAATGGCGATACCCTGTCGCACGGGTAGCTGCCATGATTGCTGTCGCCGACACGGTTCCTGGATACCTCATCCGCATCACAAATAGCAAGGTGGATGAGTCCCGCACTTGTTATTCCTTGTTCATACAAAGAAGACAATGGCTTCTCGTCCGTCGGGTCGATCTTTGGACCGCCATTCTTCTTCCCATTGCTCTCGTACGTTCGGATAGCTGTGCGCTCCTCGTTAGGATGTAATTTTCTCCTCTCATCTCATCAACCCTCTGATCAGACCACCCATGAATGATGTCGTCTTTCGAGATCTTTCCATACTTCTCCAAACTCAACTCGTCCAGTCCCCGAGGGATCGAGAAGGTCTTTCGCCCCTTTTTGCGGCGACAAGAAAATACAGATTGCCCCCGTGGCAAGTCCAGGTCGCTTTTGCCGTCTCAGCGCTCATAATGTCGGTCGAAATCGTGTCGATCAGGTGGAATCCAACACCCGAGTCGTAAATGAATACGCCAGCGTTGGAAGCCATCCATATCGCCGGGGCGCCAAAGCCGTACATCGCTCTTACAATGGCGAGACCGCGGTCTTGGCTCGTCGTCGGCCTCTCAGGGACGAGATCGTCATATTCGGAGGTGGTGCGGTTTACGGGGAGCATCCTTCCGTTGGAGATAAGGATTTTCAGGAGCCGGATGCTCTCTTTTGATCCCGAGAAGAGCCGTGTGGTTGTGGCCAGCACGAGGTCCCTCCATGCACCGAGAACCGAATGGGGATACAAGTAACCCTGCTTCAGGTCTAGTGTGGAGTATCCCCATGGTTCGCTGTATGTGTGAATGTGTTAGTCAGATGCTAACTGGAAAGAAAATCTCTACTCGAGAACACGTACATTGTTGCGTTCGTATTTGTTGCATTCACTGTTTTCGTCTCTTCCATGCGCTCTCAGAGTACGGGCGCAGCTGCTGAGAGGGCCGTGTCGAATATAAGTCGCCTGGTGAGCGCACCGGCACCGCCGTACTGGGGCATCTCGTCAACGACTGTAGCAATTTCAGTCTGACCACCATATTGGTTATGAATTTTCCATGAATTAAGGCAAGTACTCACATATTTTGAAGGATGGGGGGATGGCTGCGAGCGCGGCCAGGGGGATCATGTCAAGAAAGATGGAGAGAAACTTTTTAATCTCTTCATCGCTGCTCCGACTGCGCTCTTCTGCCGGCGCACCAAATTTCGTTCCAAATTTCTCCAGGGTAGCTAATGCGAGATCCCTCAAGGCATCGTGCAAGTGTGAGAACATTATGTGAACAGCGACGAAGGAGTCCAGGATTAGAGATCCTGCCGGCCCCGAGTCCTTGTGCGTGTTGCACCCTACGGCTGTTTTGCAGCCGCCCAAAGACGCAGCGTTCTGGCAGCCCGGGCTCGGCCGGGAATGGAACTGGTCAAAGATTGCGGAGTCGAAGCTTATATGTTGATACACGGGATCCTTCCATGCCTTCAGCACGTCGTCCCAGGCGTGGTCGCAATCGGCAAGGCGCCATCGCGTGGTGGGCTCAAGAGTCCCGGCATTGACAATAAAGGGGTCCTCGCAGGACAGTGTAGTCCACGTTCCTGTCCGAACCCAGTCTCGTCCAAAGGCCACGCCAAAGCGCCCGAACCGCGCCGTGTGTTTCACAGTCATCCTCTCTCGACCACCTACGTGGTAATTAGCAGAAAAAAAGCAAATGGTCAAATCGAATAGTGACGACAAAGAGCATGACAAGACGACGCGAAGTGGTCAGCAAGGTAACGAACGAGTGGAGGGCAACGAAGCCGAAATGAATGAGTTTATCTTTGGCGGGGAGTTGCAGATCCCATAATGCCGAGATTCGTGATGCTACGGCGTCTATCAAAGGATTCCAAGCTAAAGCATCACAGCGTCCATCAAAGGATTCCAAGCTAACAGCAGAGGAGAGGATACTGAGGAGATATTTGGGCCAGTCACAACTGCTTGTGGTGACAGACATCCGGGCTGCCAAGGCTTCACCAACTGAGCTGCCATTTGTGGTTAGGCCGTGAGCCACCATGTGGGGCAACTGATGCTTTCTAAAGTTCGCACCCGTGCACGGGCCAACTCTGAAATGTATTTATTCGCAGCTCACGCGTGTCTTTTTTAGTTTTCTTTCTTCTTTTTTCTTTGCCCCCTTCGGGGGGCATTTGGTCATTTGAAACGATACAGAGAAGATTAGCATGGCCCCTGCACTAAGGATGACACGCTACTCAAAGAGACGCTGAACATTTTTTCACTGTGATCATAGCCTTTAGTCGTGACATGGAGAAGGAAGTTACCTGTTGGTTAGTTAGTATAGATACCATCATCGTGACCACGATGGAGTATGAGGATTCTGGATCCTCACGCTAGCAATACATTGTTCATTTGTGCACTACTGCTCAGACCCTGTCTGCCCTTATAGTGCAGCGACCTACAGTGACAGTGAACCCCGTCTACAAGTGCTAGTCTCTTCAGTCTGTCTTCGAATCGCCCCTTCAAATTAGCGTCCTGCCATACGCTCTGTCTTAACCCAGCCAGGCCCTTTTAGTCCTATGTTGAGTGCAGGTCGTAACAGTATGTTCTAGTAGGCAGTTTACTAACTGGATATTCTGTAACGTCTTAAAGGCTAAAGGGATATTTAGGATGCAACCCTTTGTTTGCTTAAGACGCTAGACCACACGTATAAGAGGATATTCTTTTACATCTCTTAAAATAATAGAGACTTGGTGCGGCACGTGATCCGCTGGGTCTGTTTTCACAATATACTCTGGACGGATAGACCTCTTGCTGCGTTAATCTTGGTAGACGTATACATCGGAGCTCAAAAGGAAAACTGTCACCTGGTCAACTTTGAACTGTTGAAGGACACTTGCGGATGTCTGATTACCTTCACTTATAATGAAGAGTTGGATTCAGAGTGTGTAGCGGTAGTATACTACACTGTATAAGAATTCCTCGAGTCGGGAAGATTAATGGATCACTTGGTGTTCTTTCAGATCTTTCCGGATGAATTATACAAAGACATTCACCAGGCTTTTTTTTCTCCATGCTCTCGACCACCAACCACAGGAACCCAAAACGAAACCTAACCAACGATTCCAGGATCTAGCGGTTTCCTGTCTTAACTCGTCACTACGAGCAAAGATAGACCTTGAGAAAGACGTCGATCCATCCCTGGGATTCTGGCTTCTTGGTCCCACCTCATCGCATCACCCAATTCTGTATGATTCATTTGAATGGAAGGAAGAGCGTTACCACTATCAGCTGGATTGGGGATCCTTAGATGCGACCAACCGGCTTGTTTCCGTTTTCGTTCAGCTAATGGAAATGAAGTACTATCTCTTAGCCTCAACATACCTCCAAAAATACGGCGCGAAGACAATTCTTAAAGCGGAGTTTTCCGTCAACTTATTGCGTCTATCTGCATTCGGCGACGACGAGCGCACCTGGGAATTCCACGTGACAATATTGGAGGACTTGACAGTCTACACTTCCTCCACATCGTTTCCATCTTTCCAAGATTTGGCCTTCTGTTATGAGAATGGGGGCGGCGTTGCTAACTTCACCACCATTCTTCCGGTGTATGCCACAGTACACTACCTCTGTAAATGTCAAGAAGGGGAGCAACCGGCCAGAGAACCTTCCTTATAGCTGTGAATAGTGGCAAGCCGTATGGCAAAGCCACGCGGCTACAATGCGCGTCTGTGGCAATAGTTACAAATCTATTGTTCTAGTAGTTTCCAGACTCTTCTTTCTGGGCCAGAACCCCTTTCTTTCTGACAACTAATGCTATAGCCAGCCGGTCTCGCAGATACGGCTTCGTCTGCTTTAACGAGGAGACGGACCAGCAGCATGCTCTGGCAAAGATACAGGGTGTATACTGTAGTAATCGCGCCATACACATCTCTATCACTAACCCAAAGACTCGATATGTCTATCAGTCGCTACTTAGCCACTTTAAAGTTCTAACAAGAGATAGGTCCCACCAGCACAGATGTAGAAAAATTATGGCTCCACAGGCTACTTAAAGACTTACTAGCCATATTGGCTAAGCTGTTCCACCTTAGCACCAGCCCGGATCTTAAAATCAAATGCAACTAATAAACTAATTCACTAACCCAAACAACACTACTATCTTCGTCGGCAGTCTTTCTAATTACGTAGCTAAGTTAACTCTAGTTATTCTTCTAAGGCTTTAGGGAGATTATATATATTAAAATCCTGTCGAACTAGACCGCTGCACCAAAACACTGCAAATGTGAATCCACTGATACTAGCATTTAGTAACAGCGACTATATCTATATTGTTCCACAGATCCTTATAAGCAACGGTTACAGCTTCGTTTAATTCGTTTATCGCAGTACAGCTAAAATAGCGATAAGCTAAATTCAAGGTTACCTTATCGTTAATTCTCGCGTCCACCTCTTATAGAAAAAGCCGAGCCTGTGGTCTGAGGAAGTATAGAGATCTAACTCCAGCTTCGAGAATAGTGTAAACCTATCTGTAAAGTGAGTGTTAAGTAAGTCGCGGATTAATATCTTAAGACTATTTGTAAGTGATAATATAAGGTTCTTTTATTAATAGATCTAGTAGTTCTCAAAATACTATTACGACCTGCAGCCGACACAGGCCTCGAGAGGACTAGCGCGGGTTAAGACAGAACGTATAGCAGGACGCCAATAGTTAAGGGGCATTCCGAAGACGGCTTGTTAAGCTAGCACTCCTAGACGGGGGGTTCAATATCACTGTAGGTCGCTGTCACTATAATGCACAGAGGTGAGTCTAAACAGTAGGACACAAATGAACAATTGAATACTAGCGTGAGGAACCAGGAGTCCCTCACGTCCATCGTGGTCACGATGATGACTATCTATACTAGCTAGCTCAGAAGGTACCTCCCTACCTTGCTCTGTCTGCTCCCTGGCTTGGCGACAGAGCAAACAGAGCAACTGCTCTATCTGTTCTCTTGCTCTGTGACAGAGCGCCTGGAGCAACAGAGCACCTTCTGATTGGCCGTAGGGGCTTCGGGTCTTTGCACCCCTGGCCCAGTGCGCAGTACCGTGTGTACTGTCCTTCTGCACTATTCAGTCTGCGGGGAATTCGTCGGGCCGTACCGGCCCAGGTGACGGCCTGCAGGGTCGTCACAAATACAGCTTAGTGTATGAGAATAAACATGAGATTAGCTCTGGTGCCGTAATGAATTTTTAATATTAGGGTTAACAGTCAGACGCGAATTAGAGAAGTTGTGATAATCTTATAACCTACACGTCTTGTCCTAGCAGAAAAGATATAAACTCTAAGGTAATAGAAATAGAGATCTAGGCTTAAGGCGAGAACTAGGTCGCTCACATTAGGGCGGTAAATTTCTGCTAGTAGAACGGCACTTAATGCACAGTAATGGAGACTAAATATAGGCTTATAGCTGAGAACTGGGCCGCTGGTACTAAGCAGCTAATTTCTGCCGGTAGTAAAAGTACATAGCTTATAGTGGCGGGGCCGAAATATAAGCTTGTGGCTGAGAACTAGGTCTTATATTCTGCTGGTAAAAACGATGCAGAATATAAAGGAATAAGAGTTAAACGCTATATATTTTCTATTGGCAGAATAAGTACGTACTTAATAAAGCTATCCGTACCTGATTATTAATAAGGTCAGGAATTCTATCTTATGAAAATAGAACTTTATTACAGAAGTATCACTAAATTCTCTAACATCTCTTTAACAGGACGAAAATCTAATAAGATAGCTTATATATCCTTAATAGTAGAAAATAACTTATTAACTAAGTTCATACGCCCGGAAACGGAACACTACCTGAAGCGAGACAATAGTGACACATAAAACCCACAAATTCCTACCCCCACAACACAGCCATTACTTAGTCAATTAAGCTCAAACTTTCAACATAAGTTTTTATATACAAAGGTAATACAAAAACAAAGTTTTGGATTTTTAGAATTTTTTTCCATGACGAAATATCAATTTTGAAGTCTTGAAAGTCAATATCTGTTAAGACTTGCATTATATGTATTATGTAAGCAAGATGAATTCTTCTTATACATATTAATACTTTAATACTTTTAAAATAACGTTGTATTTTTATTTTATTTATAACTAAATTGTATAGTTTATTACATAATTTTAAATATAGAGAAAAAAATAAGTTAAAAATAGTAATATTATTAAACTAAGTAGTAAAAATAAAATGGAAAATATTTTTAAGATCTCATAGTAGATATATTACTATATATAGGTTTCTAAACATATAGCAATTATGGTGATTTTTTTATTAATTCTTTTATATCTATACCCGTATTAAAAAACCAATTATATTAATAATAAAATAACTAGTATATAAATACTTCTCACTTACATGGTTCTTACTTCTAAATACATTTATTTAATTATAACATTATTCTTCTTCTTAATATTATTTATTTTAATAATATTATTACTATAAAGTTAATAATTTCTTACATATTTAAAATTATATAGTAAATTATAAAATTTAATTATAAAAATAAGAAAAGTAACATACTATTCTTTAAGTATTTACATACTCATTTTCATGAAAAGATTTTACTTTACTTACGTAATACATATAATGCAAGTCTTAACAGATATTAACTTCAAAGACTTTAAAATTGATATCTCGTCATGGAAAAAAATTCTAAAAATCCAAAACTTTGTTTTTGTATTACCTTTATATGTAAAAACCTATGTTTAAAGTTTGAGCTTAATTGACTAAGTAATGGCTGTGTTGTGGGGGTAGGAATTTGTGGGTTTTGTGTGGCGCTATTGTTCCGCTTCAGGTAGTGTTCCGTTTCCAGGTGTTTGAACTTAGATAAGAATACAGACAGGTGACGTTACTATTATTATTAGCGATTCCATCCGTACTACATCCTTTTATAGCATAGTATAGATTTGAAATTAATGTAATTAGGTCCTTTTTATTTATTTTAAACTTTTTTATAAGGCATGGGTTGCTTAGCTTCAACAATAGGGCTTTCAGGCCGAGTCACACGTATACCTAGGACGCGTGTACGTTGTAATTGGAATTGTTGCCTGGGAACCGCGTCATCTGCTTTCCATCGATAGGAAACTATAGCCAGGGGGACTGAAAAGGGGCCTCTAAGGCTGTGCGGCGGCGGTGTATGGGATCACCCTAGCTCACGGAAGAATCAGGGGAAGCTTAGGACAAATCAGCCACAGCTCACCCCCAGCTTAGGATTGCGAACAAAAAAGGAAATTTCGTGTGCCCAGATTCGTCGCAGACAACCAGGCTGTTACACATGACGTCTAGAGTAACTATTCAAAGGCGGGATAAACAGGGCTACAAGAATATCTGCCAGCAGACTTCCACGGCAAATCAAGACTCTGACGCATGAGGACATTCAGCAGATGGTCGCAACATGACATGGATACATACGACAAGAATCGGAGGCCGACCATGGACGACGAGGATGAGTTTTGCGGCGATGAGAAGATGTCTTCAGTGGGAGATAATGCATAATGCCCACTCCAGAAGGTCCAACAGCATTCACATTGTCGAGAATATGTTGCCAGTTCATACACCACACTCCCGTTGACATCATTTACATGAGCTATGATATGAGACGGATCCATGACAACCAGTTCTGCCAACAGATTCGTCATCGTCCCGACAATGAGGCTTCCAAGGGCGATTCGCCGAAGGCCAAGGACGGCGAGAAGGGCCACAACCGCACTTCGTCGGCCGTCAAGAAGCCCACGTCTTTCAAGTTGATTTAGGGGGGACACAGACTTCAACGACCCTACTTAGCGAGCGGAGCATCTCCATGTGCCTAACGATATGCTAAAGCCCGTCCCTATGCCGGAGGGGATTGATCTCAACACCACTTCCCGGTGCACGGTGGCGCTCTTATATAACAAACGCGGGCGGCCAATAGAGCCAATGCGGATCTTGTGACTGTCCAGCGTAACCTCGGCCCCGGAAACTTTCTAAACGGCGGTCTTGTAGTCAGTTCCGAGACAACCCGGAGGCCCACGGAATGCATAAACAGTGCGAGGTGATTTGTTGGGAGAGAATGGCTTGGATCTATCCTAGGCGCGCTCGGCTTGACGGTCTGTTTCGGGGGGGCAAGAGGCGGCTTTGGTGGTGTCGGGAGTACCTAGTCCTATTGTAAGAAACTTCCTTCCGGTTCGTCTAGAGCGCGCAGTCACTTGCCTAAATAGGTGCCCACCTACTGTCAGTATAACGACCAAGACACCAGTTTTCGCTTGGCGGTACCAGGCCACTCTTGCCGCGAGCTTCTTCTTCGGGATTGTGTTGAGTTCGGCGCGCGCTTGTAGATTGGGGAGCCCGGGCTTGTGGTAGAGTAACTATTTATTGAGAAGACTTCGTTGATGAGCAAGAAACCGACACCTGATTACACTGCCGTAGTATCCTGGAGGTCTATGCGGCCGCCGACAAGATCAGTGACTCGGATGACAGCGACTATTTCGGCTTTACGTGGGTCGAGCTCGCTCCCCACAAGTAGCGTGAGCTGTCCCGCTGGACGCTTAAGACCCTCGACGACCGGGAGATAGAGTAGGGCTGGGAGGCCGGTGTAGGTGGGAGGAAGGGGTTGAACACAGGCGGGAGGCTTACGGGGGCAGGGACACCTGGGACTTAAAGAGAGCAGGAGTGGCAGTAGTTCTAGGGAACAATCACCCGGCCCCCTTGTTGGTTCAGATTTACGCAGATATACCGAGCGGCTAGGGACAGGGCCGTTCCGCCAATCTAAACGGCGATGATTTCATTTTGGTTCGCAGGGTTGAGGTACTCGGACTGGTAGTACATAACGGCTGTGATTTACTTCCAGCTCGGAGGCTTAAGGACTTAGACTTTAAAGGCTTTTCTAAGAGAAAGGTTCCCTCAGCTATTATAAAATATGCATTCTCACTGATAAGACGATTTGTGGTTTTGGTTACACAGGTTATCTCCCATCTTGAAAGGGCCTGTCTGTATGTTAAGAAGGTCTTGTTGGGTTTTAAAATGCCTTTTCTGATACAGCTCAGGCCTGTTACGCAGTCAGTCTAGGCCTTATAGTTCTAGCCCAGATCTATGCGGCGATTTAAACAATGTATTTTCACACGGGCTAGAGATACCCCTTCTGCTAGCCTGAGTCTTTGTCCGTCACCGTGCCGCGGGGCTATGTCTTATTTTCCACCGACTGATAATACAAAACTGGGCCGCGCGGGCTGTGTCTTCGTTTTTCACCAAATTGAAGAAGGTATCGTGCCCATACCACTTTTGGCGTTTACTATAAGCCCACTAGCGCTAAAAGTGGGTCTAGGACCTGGTGTTTTCCAGGCACACCGGCACTTGAAAGCAACGGCGCCGTATCCGCTGATGGGAGGCTTGACAAGAACAATAATACGAGACTGTCGACTTTGGATTCTGGCTCCGTAGTCTCATGGAATATCTTACTTGCATTGAAGAGATTCACACGCTTAAACAGAAACTCGTCTTATTGCTTTCTCTGTTCCCGATCATTCCTGTTTGCACGGCTCAATTGGGCAATCCTTTTTCCTACTTGGAGCAAAACAAGGACGAATGTGTTCATAACAGGACTGCAATACATCTCTTCTGGCTGCGGTCTGCGACTCAGTCTGTCTCCTGGTTTACGGAATGGGAACCCCCGATGTGCTGGGAATCGAAGCCATGATCTCGTACCTCATTCAAGGCACGTGTGTCGTAACTATCACAGTCTCGAGCGACTTTACGCGAGGGGAAATCTCGTGGTTTCTGTGGGGGGGAACGGTATCTTCACATCGTGACTCTCATTGGAACTCGGCGGATATCAGCTTCCACCTCACAAAACGCTGCTCAACAAACCATGAAAGATTGAAGCCATATATGAAAGTCTTTTATTAACCGCCTGACAGGCTCCAAACTCAAAGACCACACACGGTATTGTGTGCAAAGTCTAAGACAAAGGACATTGACAGAAAAGTTCGCTGAACAAACCCACAAACCACAAACTCTCAGCCCACCCCGCCATTTACTTCCTCCCCCATATCGACGAATCGCGACCGTGTAGATACCCTCTCGGCAAACAGGATCCGAACTAGGCCCACTTTCCGAGAAGCGCCATGATGATGGTGCCCAGGAACAAGCAGACCAACATGTACATAATGTCCCCCTTCTTGCGCGAGCGGTCTGGGTTGAACAAAAAGTCGCGCGCGAGCAGCTCTACGAGGCCTGTGTAGAGCAAGATGCCGGCTGAGATCGAGTCGAGTACGCCCGATACCACCGAAGCCGTAAAGGAGCCGGCGTCGTACTGCGTGGCCAGTCCTAACCCAATGGCGATAGCAATGGGAGTCGTGAGGCCATAGGCGATGCACAGCGCCCAAGGCAGCCAGCTGTAGCGATGCGGAAACGGAATCGTGCTTAGGCGAGCTCCGATACCGAGGCCCTCGAACGCCTGGTGGAAGACGATGACAGGATATAGCGTCGAGAATTCTTCCCCGACGACGCCAAGGTTCAATCCTATGATGACCGAGTGGAAGATAACACCAAACTCGAGGATCAAGAATGCAACAATCTGCTGACGGAATGCGCGCTCCTCCGCAGCCATCTCACCCCAGATGCTTTCAATGTTGACAGCGTCTGGTCTCAGTTTGATTGCGGCCGCACCGGGGCCAGCGGATATATGGCTAGCCGTGCGCTGGAGGACAGGGTGATCGTCTTGGTCGGCAGAATGCAGGAACTGATGCGAGCATTGGGTCTGCGATCTCCCACGGGGGCTTGGGTCTCTGTTCTTGACAGCATTGGCCTTGGGGCTATTGTCTCCATCGGTGCTCGTCTCCTTGGTGTCGGCGGTCAAGGTCGGAGACGGAGGGTGGCTGGTTGTGATGGCACCTTCGACGTCGGCGTGAGCGAATCCATATTTCTGCTCAACGTACCATTCGGCGCCGAAGTCGAGGAGGAAGATCAGCATGACCGACGTCATGGCAATGGCAGGCGGCCACGAGTACTCGGCCCAGCCGCCAGTCATGCCGACGCAGGTCGCAGGGCCGATCTCATCGTAGGCGGGGTCGAGGAGGTGAATGAAGGCCGTCGCGACGATGACGCCGGCACCGAAGTAGCGGGCGAACAGGTAGACATAGCGCGGTATTCGGAGACGAGGTATGCGGGAGGCGAGGACCGGGAAGAGGGTCAGGAAGGTAGACGTGACGAGGAGAACGAAGATGGCCGAGACACGGGCGCCGATGCGGCCATCGAACTCGTTGCTGCTCCGATTCATGTAGCAGATGACGTCTCTGGGGTCGGCAGAATCGAGATCGACGCTGTTGGGATTGAAGGCGCCATCGGCAGCGGTATCGTTAACGTCGGCCATTGTCGCGGTGAACTTTTGGTGATAGGTGAGTTTTGTAGGGCTTGAAAGGTCCGACGGTGCGAGGTGAAGGGAATACTTTTGTGCAGAGCGTCAGAAAGTCCACCCAGAGTTCAGGGGGCGCACGATTAAATTCGGGGAACCTACCTCGCGATTGAGGAGCTTGTATACGGCCACTTGTGTGACAGAGGTTGCGAGTGAGCCCGTCGTACTAGGCGTCGCGCACGAAGACGGAGAGGTAAGCGGTTGGTGATGGAGGACGAGGTTGTGGAATGGGAAAAGTTGCACAGCCCCAGAGAACAAGCGGCTGGGGAGGTCAAGCCAGGAAGGAGCGCGGCTGCCATCCAGTTCCCAGCGCCGTTCTGTTTGGTGCGCTCTAGGCTGGTCATCGAGCGACGAGTTTGTTGAGAACCTTGATGGCCACCTCCATTTGCTGGCTGCTGGGGTGGGTGGGGACCTTGATGGCCAGCCCACTAGCTTGAAGGGTGCCCCGCGACTTCTAGCAGCTAGCTTGGAAAAGCCATGCTGGGAAGGGACTCCAGACTCCTTGTGGAAAACAGAACTCTATTCTCCGCCTTGCAGGGAAGCCAGGCCTTGTCGTTGTCTAGGCTTCCACAGTGTCGCAAGCGGCTGCACGCAACCACGCTGTCCCACCCACGAGGTTCGAATTGGCCTTGGCTCCCCGTTTGGGGCGAGCCACCGAGTCGTGCTGTCGGTGGTCGTCGGCTTGCCTCCGGTCGCACTGAGGGGGAAATACCCAAAGTCCCTAGGTCTCACAGCGATTGTTTCAGACACGCGAGGGTCTGGTAGAGCTTGGTACGTTGCAAAACCGGCCGGTCGGTGGCATCGCTTCCGCGGATTGCATGAGTAGGCGTTCGCGTCGTGTGACACTGACGACATCTCACCCGCCTTGCAGAAAGCTTAGCCACCGGACAGACCCAACGGAAAGTTTTCGGACTATAAACCGACGACGGCTGTCCCACATTCCATCACATGGCACAGCTTGCAAACCCCCTTGGTTGCCGTGCGACCTGTTTGTTTGTGGTGACGGCAGATTGTCAATGCCGTGCCCGACGACGTCGTGGCCGGAAAACGGCGCAGGACGACGAGCCCTTCCCATCCCTTTTCGCCACCGGACTGCCGCGTGCATGTGCTGTCTTGCTCACTTTACCTCTACTTTTAGGCGGGATGCCGGTGTCTCAGGCCGGTATTTGTACCTGCTTTTGGCCACAAGCCCTCAAAGGCGCCAGGCAGCTTCCAGTTGAACCGACTCCTTACCCCCAGTTCTTGAGCCTAAGTTCAGGCTGGCGGGGCTGCGCCATGAACTTCTTGACTATTTGATGTATCAGCATCAATTGGCAGCCATTGTGGGAAAGTCAGGGGGCGGTCTCACTGTCTTTCCATGTCTCCTTCTTCACCTTTGTGTTTGTGGCATGCTCGTGCCACAGCCACAGACACCAGAACGCAACCAGACCATCCAAAATACGTCTGGTAAGTGGTTCAAGAATCATCAACACGTACTCAGGTTGCCCCTCATCAATACCGGCCGACGCGTGGGTAGCGACGAGTTTGCCATCCAAGTTGAACCATTGGTAACTCTCCGGCTCATTCTTCCCCTTCTTCTCCTTCACCCAAAAGAAGTAATCATTCCTCGGCCTCTTCTTCCCTTTCCCGCCCTCTTCCTCTGATGCTATTGCTGCCCGGTGACCGGAGTGAGGGAACGGGCTTTTTTTCAGGACGAGATGGTTCCCTAGCCCCTTTCTCGACACTGCATGAAGCGTGGACTGGCATTCGTCGGCGAATAAAATCGGGACGTGGGAAATGTTGTAAATATGCTTCCCCCGCTGCGAGACGCTGGGGGTTCCGTCCGGGCGCGTGCGGACTCGGTACTCAAGACGCTGGAACTCAATGTTGGTGGTTGCTTCGCCCTGTGCGTGTATCACCCTGGACAGCTCGTACAGCGGCGACGATTCGTTTGGCGCGGCGTAGACGAAGCGGCCATGGAGCACGAGGTTGATAGGCTGTAGCAGTTCGTCAGGGTCATCGCTCCGCTCCTGGTAAGACGGCGGCTCCTCGCTCGGTGGCTGCCCGGACGCGACGCTGAAGTCAGGGGGCGCATCTGGGTACACAGAGTCCGGTAATGGGATGCTGGCTGACATGTTCGCGCGACGACTCGAGAGAATTACGATTGGCGATAATCTACCGCGGTCCGCTCGACTCGCTGCGATGGCAAGTCGCTCATAAATACTCCTTGACGTTGATGTCAAACTGGCGGGGCTGTGCCGCGCGCACCTGACACAACCGTCCCCAGGGTCGCACTGCTAGCACTGCCTTCCATGCATCTGCGGGGTGTTGGGTGCGTATTGGCAGCAAACCGATTTGCCGATTGATCCGCAAGCGGGGACCATCGATGCAAAAGTAGGGCATCCTCATCCTTTCCAGCAATTTCCTGTCGGGAGGATTCATGAAGATCCTATGTGCGTGCTAGAGGTGGCTGGTGTCGTAGAATTTCTTGGCTCTGTCGGACAGCTGCTTGACTCTCCAGATTCACGTCGCGACGCCGCAATTCCATTTCGGTGGATCCCGGCATGTGAGGTCATCGTCGGGCCGGAACGGGGTGCAGGGGTTCACCTCACTCCCCTAACCCTCTGATCCACTACAAGGGTGATGTGGGCTGACGGGTCAGTGGAGTGCGATAAGATAAGGCCTCCTTGGCAGTCGGGAGCCCACAATTCCACCACTGACCTGGAAAATCCACAGTGCTCGATTGCGTCGATGACAGATGCAACACGACCAGCCTTCTGCAACACGAGAGAACCGCACCGATGCGATGCCTGTGCTACTGATGACGTCTTAGGTCAACCATCCTTTCGGCCGCCGGCGTTTGCGCCTTTATGCCTGGGCTACCTTACCACCCGACATTCGCCGAGCACGCCCGACCTCCCTCCATCGCTTCGAGATCTAGCCCCCGAACCGCGCCAATGGCTGCGCCCCTCGACGTGGACCCATCGCTCGCTCTGCCCCGTGCCCCAAGTCCGAGATCGAAGCCCCCGAGCCGACGAGCGCGCAACATCGTGTGTGACACACCGAGATGAACACAGTGCGGAAAGACCAGTTTCTCGGCCAATAAAATGGGACTGGCGGCGAGGTACGGGCTGGGGCAGTACGAGCGGAGAAATATAGATGTTGGCATCTCGAGGCTCTGTATTCCCTGCGTCCGGCCGTTCCCCTCAATGGGAAGGTTCAGAGGCAGAGCATGTTGTGTCCTGTGCTCGGAGCCGCAACGGACCTGGCAACCTGCCCTGGTGACGCCCGACAGCCACACGCGATGTCTTTTCAAGCGCCCGTGCTCATCGACGGTACTTCTGTTGTCTCGGGCGCCACAAAGTCTGTGCCGTTCGTTGTGCCCTCTAGGGGCGGGCTGTCTTCCAAATACGCATCGAGCAGGAGAGCAGAAGGTTCCAATGGGATGATCAAGGGGAAATATGGTATCAAGAACTACCCAACCGTCTATATACATGGCTGATATGTGAAGTATACACTGAAAAAACCGCAGCGCCCTCCGAAACACGGCTCAGTCGAACAACAGGCCCGCCCGGAGTAGCGCGCTCGCTTTTGCCCCGCCGTTCTTCCTTTCCCGCTCGTCGATCATGCGGCGGAATCGCTGGGCAACGTCTGGGCTGCCCCCGCTGCCGCTGTGTAGATCTGCTAGCATCTGCAACGTGAAAATCGTCGACGGGTGCGTCCCACCAAGTAGCTTCTCCCGTATCTTCAACACCTTCCGCAGCTGCTGGTCCGCCCCGGTTACGTCTCCGCGCGCTGCCTGCAGGAGCGCGCTCGTGCTCAGCGACACCTGGATGTCGTAGCCCTCCGACCCAAGAACTTTCGCCTCTCCGACTAGGACGCGATCGAGCATTGTCTTAGCGCCGTCCAGGTCGCCTGTATCGTACAGGTATCTCGAGTAGTTATTCCTGGTTATGATAGTATCCGGGTGCTCGTCCCCAATCATCGCCTCCCTGCGCTGTAGTGTCTCTTCGTACTGCGTCCCTGCCTCTTCGAGCTTCCCCTTGCGATGCAACACCATGCAATGGATATTCAGACTCACAAGCGTGTCAGGGTGATCATCCCCCAGCACTCTTTCCCGCCCGTTCAGTGCCCGCAGTGCCGTCACCTCCGCGGCATCCAGGTCGTCCAGCTCCAACAAAGTGATTGTCAGATCACTGCAGCTTTCCAGCGTGTCAGGGTGCTCGGCGCCTAGTGTTTTTTCTCGTCCTGCAACAGCCCTTCGCAGCATTGCCGCAGCCTGCTCCAAGTCCCCACAGTGCAATAGCGCCTCGCCCAGCGTCTGTATGCTGTCAATCGTCATCACATCGTTGGCAGGCAACAGACTCTGCCGTATCTCCAGCGAGCGATGGCAGTAGTCGAGAGCCCTCTCGTACCTCCCCCGTGACATGTGATACAGCGCCACCGCAACCATCAGCCGCGCCGCTTCCAGCAGCACAGTCGGGTCCTCCAGCTCATAACCCAGAGCAAGTGTCGTATGTGGCACCATGGCCTCATATAACGGCCACTCAGAATACTTCTGCCTTCCCGGCCCGGGAAACGCTGCCGCCAGCAGCCGCACCGCTTCTCCCTGCCAGCGATTCAGCGTCCCGCGCGCCTCGAGCCAGCGCTGTCCGGCCATGGCGACCAATCGATGTGTTTTACACACTGCGTCCTTCCCGCGCGTTGCTGTCAGCAGCGAGAATGCCTGTAGCGCGCCCAGCGCGGTGCGAAACCCTGTTTCTGTCTCTTTGTCTTTGCGGAGCAGATACACAGGGACCGAGTGATAGTCGAGGACAGCGACTATCGATAGGATGTCTGCCGCGCGAGGCGCATTCTTGGATATCTGGTCGAATGACAACTTCCATGTGCGCATGACGCTGTTCTCGGTGTCGATCTCCCTTCGCGGATCTTCGAGGTGTTCGCTGAGAAGTTCCTTTGCGTCCTCGTCGCCTGCGAAAAGGGTCTCGAGGTACTCGGCCACGGTGAGACAGTTCTCGCTGATGAAGGCCGCGGCTTGGGTGATGGCTAAGGGCAGGTGGTTGAGCTCTGCGACGAGCTTCATTGCGTCGTCCTCGTCCCAGTCTTCTTCGACCATTTTGGAGCGGAGGAGCTCGATGGATTCGGTGGGCGTCATGACGGAGACGTCGATCGGTCGTTGTCGGCCCGAGAGTCGCTCGCCCACACGGCGGTCGCGGGTGGTGATGAGCACGGAAGAGTGCGGGGATTTTGGGATGTATCGTGCGTATGTCTTGGTGGAGGGGGCGGAAGAGGCGCCTGTGCGCCGCCCGTGGAAGAGTGACTCGTCGTCGGCGTTGTCTAGGATGAAGAGCCACTTGCCGCCCTCGTCGGAGCTGAGGCCGTCGTATACAAGCTGGAGGGAGTCGGCGTCGGGCTCGTCCCATCCGGGGAACGCCATGCGCCGTGCGATGTGGTGGTAGGACTCTTCGAATCGGACTGGATCGCTCGCGTAGACCCAGAAGACGTGGGCCTCGGAATGGCGCTCGCGGTAGATGTAGGCGTACTCGATGGCTATTTGGGTTTTGCTTCGAGGACAGGTCAGCTTCGTGTTGCAGCGGAAAGGAGAGGGAGACGTACCCGATTCCACCGAGCCCTGCTATGGCGACAGCCGGCTGCGTCTTGAATCTCTCGTCGATGGCTTCGAGCGTTATATTCCTCCCGAGGAAATTCGGGTCGCGGCTGAAGGGCACCATAAATGCGGAGGGCTTCGCTGCTGGCGGCGCAGGGGATGGCGCGCGGGAGAGGGAAAAAGACCCGGACGGCCGAGACGGGGGCGACTGTCCGTATGCTGGGGGTGACATGTCAAACCTAGGGAATGGGAATTCCTCCGACGAACCCCCTGCCGGCCCGCTGCTCTGTACGGTAACATGCACATTTGATCCCAGAAAGTTGAACAGTCCATTCCCAGGGCTGCTATCCCTACGTTTATCCCCACCCGCTGCGTGGAAAGTGCTCGCCTGCGCGAGCAGGTTGAAGTTGGCCTTGAAGGCGGCATCGATGCGCTCGATCTCGGACTCGATCAGCACGCCAAGAATGGCCTTCTTTCCGCGCGACCACGACGATTCGTTCTTCTGCGGCAGGGCGCGTCCGATCAGCTCGTCCAGCTGCTCGGCCTGCATGGCGCAGCTGCGCACGACGGGGAGGATCATCTCCTGCGAGTTGTCATCGACGAGCCCTGCGTCCATGCGCAGCATGATCTTCTTGACCAGGTCCACCATCAGCGGGAGGCGCGAGCGCACATTCTGAAAGACCGCCGGCATTCCGGACACGTCGGCTTCGAGACGGCGCAGTTGGCGGAGCACCTTGCCGCCGAACTCGATGAACTGGACCAGCGCCGAGGCCAGCCCAACCATCGCGAGGGCTTCCGCCATGGTGGCTGCGGGGTAAAGAGTCAACAACAAGGGAAGCAGGGATATCGCCAGTCCCGTCGCGTGGGCGACAACGTTCGGTGGAGGTTGCGGCTCACGATGCGGAGGCGTAGGGCAGAAACAGAGCTCAGCTTGCGCGTGCTCGGGTCGACCCCTCCTCTGCGTAACCCTCCCCTCGCGCCATCGGCACATCATCCCCTTCAACAGCTGAGGGGCAGTCTTGACTAGTCCGTAGGCTCCCTAGCAACAGGGGCCTTGAAACGGGCGGGCGGGATGTTCGGTTCGGGCTGGCGCGCGCTCTAGCGCCTGACGAATACGAAGGCTCGGGCCAAAAGATAAGGTCCCCTTAGCCAGTGCGAAAGATGCCTTCTTCCGGTAAATGCCACCAATGGTTTTAGTTGTGGTAGGCCATCCCCCATTCAGTAAATCCTTGCTTACGTTCTAAAAAGACCTTGCTGTACTTTGAAAAGGCCTTACTGCATTCTGGAAAGGCCTCTTTATATGCTGGAAAGGCCTGTAATGTGGTAGCCCCAGGCCTTGCAGTTCCAGCACAGGGCCGTGTGAAAATTTCAAAAAACGTGTTTTTGCACGGAGATAAGAGACCCTCTTTTTTGGCCCGAGCCTTCGTCCTCTATTTGCGGGGAACGCATGGCCAATGGACAGGCGTGGGCGGCCGCCCCCCCGGAACAAAGACCAGCCTGATAGGGCTTAGCTGCTCTGTGTTGGGGAGGGGCTCTCGCGGCGCGCAGCAGGCTGCCTTGGCAAATGGCGGGTGCCCCTCCATTGCCCAACGACCACCATCGGAATCGGATTTGATGCTGACTTTCCGAGAGGCTTTTTTTCTCCTTCCCTTGTACAGGTAAAATGGAAGGGCGGAACCACTCCAGCGCGGCCTTCATCCCCGCGGGGAGCGTCTCCCGCATGAAGGGGGACTTGATCAAGTGTTCTGAGGATTTGTTCGTGGGGTTTCGACCGAGGCCCGCCATCAGGGATCGGCCGGCGGGGAAAACACCGCATGTGGGAGTCATCGGAACCGGCCTAGCTGGCCTGCGGTGCGCCGAGGTGCTTGTTGATGGCGGCGCGAAGGTCACCCTGCTTGAGGCGAGGGATCGTATTGGAGGGAGGGTGAGCTTATCTCTGTATTATTCTCGGCGGGGTTTTCTTGGGGAACGGGCATTCTAACAGGTTAAAGATCCACCAGGTGAACCTCGGCGGCCAGGCTATGGACATGTACGACTCTCTCAGATTTCAGAGCCGGTTTCTGCGCACGTGCTGACTGGCTGAGAAAGGGGCCCCAACTGGATCCACGGAACCGATGACAATCCTGTGTGGAAGATCGCGAAAGAAAAGGTGTCGCTCTGCGTTGTCCCAGACACAATGAAGGTCTTTGAGCCTAGCGGGACCGTTATCCCGGAGGAAGACGCCGAATCGGGGCTGGAAACGGTGTGGGAGTTCATTGAACAAGCCTTTAAGTACAGCAACGAGGACTGCCTCAAAATCAGCCCGACCCTGAATCTTGAGGATTTCTTCAACGAGAAGCTCGCCGAGGGAACCCTGTCGAGGGAGCAACGCTCCCGGGTGCTTCTCTTAGCTGAGATGTGGGGGTCTTTCATTGGCGACTCCTGGAAGCGCCAGAGCTTGCGGTGGTTCTGGCTTGAGGAGTGTCTCGAGGGCGAGAATCTCTACGTGATGGAGAACCACGCCCCAATCATACAGCATGTCGCGGCGAAGACGCTCGCACATGCCGATGTGCACCTCTCAACCAAAGTCACCAGCATTGAGAGCGCCGGAACCGACCCCAAAGACCCTAAGGTCATCGTCCACACCGAGACTGAGACCTTCGAATTCGACGAAGTCGTCGTCGCTGTCCCGCTCGGCTGTCTCAAACGCTCACAACCCGCTTTCAGTCCTCCCTTACCACCCCGGATTCAAGCCGCCGTGCGCAACGCCTCCTACAGCAGTCTCGAAAAGGTTTACATCACCTTCCCCGTCGCCTTTTGGGACGGCCCTCCCTCAGCCCCATCTTCAGACGAAGACTCCGTCTTCCCATCCTTCGCACACTTCCTTAACCCAGAATATGTGCCCCCTGCCCAGCAACACTGGTCCATCGAAATGCTTCCGCTCTCTTCCCCGACTGTCTTCGGCCCTCACGCAAAGCCTACGCTTTTAATCTACACGCACAACCCCTGCGCCGAGCACGTTACCTCTCTCATTCGGGGCATATCTCCCGATAGTCCAGAATATTGCGCCGCCCTCAACACGTTCTTCAAGCCTTACTACTCTCGTCTTCCGCACTTCATTGAGGATTCTCCTGACTGCACACCCACGGCGCTTCTCGCCACGGACTGGCATGGCGATGACCTTGCAGGAAACGGATCGTATACGAACTTTCAAGTTAGCGAGAGCGCTGAGGCTGGAGAAGAGGTGCGACTGGATGAGGATGTGAGAGCCATGAGGGCGGGCGTGCCGGAACGGGGAGTCTGGCTTGCGGGGGAGCATACTGCCCCGTTTGTGGGTCTGGGGACTACAACCGGGGCGTATTGGAGCGGCGAGTCGGCGGGGCTGAGGGTGCTGGCGGCGAACGGGCTGACCGAGGGAGTTGAGGCGGTTGAGTTGGCAGAGGGAGTTGGGCAATGATCTTGGTAATAAACAGGAGAACACCCATTCCTCCTAGCACAGTGCCTCTCTTCACCGCGTCCGCAATCTAATCCTCATAATCCACCACTCGCCCAGCCTATAGTCGCCTTAGTCCCAGCGCCCCATCGCCCGGAAAATTTTGTGATGCCGGACCCGGGCGTGATGATCGGATACGGAAATGATCAGCTTTTGTCTACAGAGATAGCTGTGGAGCCGGGTGTGCGAGGGAACCGCCTACGGGCAACTAGACCGAAAAGCGCCCGATAGTTGTGCTGTTTTTCCCACATAGGTACAGTGTTCATAACGCGCTTGGATAGCGGTGTCAAGGGCCGGTGAGACACGAAAATCGATCCTGAGGCTGTTTATGCCATCTGCTCTGCGCGCGGGCTGGCAGGTGATCGAAGCCACCGAGGCCATCGGTGAGCATCAGATTCCAACGGGGCCGCAGGTCATCACTGGACGATACCCTCCTAGCGGCACGACTTTCCACGAGGTGCCCTGCACTTTTGCGATATACCGGGTTGCCCAATTGGGTTAGGTACCTAGGTACAAAGGCTCGGGCCAAAAGAAAGGTCTCTCTTCTCCGTGCGAAAACAAGTTGTCGAATCCTAACACAGTCCTATACCGAAACAGCAAGGCCTGGGGTTACCCCATTACAGGCTTTAACGGCATTGCAAACGGCCTTTTCAGAGCGCAGGAAGGCCTTTTAAGAATGCAGGTGGCCCTTTCGGAATGGGAGATGGCCTGCGATAGGCAAAACCAGGGCGGTCTTAGCAGTGAGAAAGCACATTTCACACTGGCTGAGGGGACCCTTTCTTTTGGCCTGAGCCTTCGTACATGTACCTTTGTACCTACGATACCCACCGTGCTGTCTAAAAAGACGACGGAAACCAGAACGACAGGATGAGCTCCTCTGGTCAATCCCCTCTTCGCGGCTATCATCATGGAGTCTCTTGCAGTGCTCAGCATCGCTTCTAATCTGGCTCAGCTTGTCACCCTCGGCCTCGAAACCATCCGGGTAGCAAAAGCCGCCTATCGTTCGGGCTCTGTCGACAGTGATCTTGCCGAGCATGCCGCACGGCTCTCAACACTCTGCGATAATGTCGAGCAGTCGTTGTCCAACTGCGCTAGCCATCCGAAGACAGACGCCCACAATTACCTGATGGAGATGGCCAGACAGTGCTGCAGGGCGTCTCTGAACCTACAGGCTGAGGTCAAAGCTCTGTCTTCGCCATCCGCAAAGGGTAGTCTAACGGTGGCTATCAAAGCCTCAATCAAGGCGATGGGCAAGTCAGATCGGGTGTATAAACTGGGAAGGACGCTTGCAAGGTGTCAAAGCGAGATGGATTCTGGCCTGCTGCTTCGGATCTGGTGAGCTTGTCTGAGACCGTGTTGATATTTTCCCTGACTAAAATCATACGACGTTCAAGCTCAGTTGCCGAAGCGCAGAGTCTCCAGTCTTGCAGTCGGTTCGACAAACTCGACGCCAGCCTGCAGGCGTTCGTTTCGCAGCTAGCCCAAGGCAATATAGACGACGTCGAGCACATTCGGTCTCTAGCCAGCCAAAACGGACTCGATGACAAACTAAGGAGCAGGGAAAACCTCATCCAGAGTCTCAAGTTCGGCAGCATGAATCAACGAGCTACATCTATCAACAACGCCCATCTCGGCACATTCAAATGGATCTTTTCCTCGAATCTGCCTGCATGGGCCGCCTTTGTCAGCTGGCTGCCGTCTGACGAGAAGCTATACTGGATTAGCGGCAAACCGGGTTCAGGGAAGAGCACCTTGATGAAGTTCATTGTGGCAGATGCGCACACGACGAGATTGCTCAGGGCAGACACCGTCATTGTTTCACACTATTTCTGGAACGCTGGCGAGGAGATGCAGAAATCCGTCAAGGGGCTTCTTTTGACCGTTCTTCATCGGCTGTTGTGCGAGGAGTCAGAGCTCGCGGACCATCCCCTCAATGGCGCTCCCAAGCGTGGAGGCGCAGATAAAAACTCGGACTGTAGGGTTGGCATCGGGAGAAAGGACAATCACAACGACTGGTCGTCTTCAGAGCTACGGCACTGGATGGTGCGGATACTCAGTTTATACCCGCGCCCTGTTTGCATGTTCTTAGACGGAGCAGACGAAATATCTCCCGCTGACGGGCCGACTGAGCTTATGGACCTCGTACAGGAACTGTTGGGTCTCCAAAACGTCAAAGTCTGCATATCCAGCAGACCGGACCCGGCCTTCAAGAATTGGCTTGGTGCCTATCCAATGCTGCGACTCCAGGACCTCACCAGCCAGGATATTCGGGATGTCTGCAGCGCAACGCTAGCTCCGCTCTTCAGCAACGACGTAGCCGATTTCTCTGCGAAGTCATTGAGCAACAGCACCGAAATATGCAGACTTCTCGTCGACGACCTAACAGACAAGGCCGAGGGTGTTTTCCTCTGGGTTCACCTTGCTCTAAAGAGTGTTCAGAGGGGCCAGGCCAACGTGGAATGCAGAAGCGATATTCTCCGGCGTATCCGGCTTCTTCCAGCCGGTCTGGAGGCGCTCTACAGCTCCATGTGGGAGCGGGTGAACGATGATCGCGGCGTTCATGAGAGGAAGGCAGCGCTGTACCTGGGTCTCGTCATCGACGCCCGGAAGCTTCAAGACTGGGGTATCTTCAAGCATTGGTCGGCGGTCTCGGTTTTGGAGTTCATGGTCGCGTCCAACATTTCTCTTCAGGATTTCATACTTAGCGGTGGCCTGAACGAACCAGATCCTCTGACTTGCAGGGAGGTCGAGGATATGTGCGCCCTCATGGTCAAGGACATTGAGTCTTCCTGTGGCGGCTTCCTGGAGGTCGGCCCATATGGGCAAATGGAGAACCCCCTGGGACGGGAATACGGCACTGGTAGCAGGTGGGATAGTCTGGTGCCGTGGACCAACACCAGCGTTGCATTCATCCACCGTACTGCGTCGGACTTCTTTACCGATACGGAAAGCGGCCGGACTATCTTGGAAAAGCATCCCAGCAGCCGAGATGATCGTCTGGCGAGGCTCTACCGATCATCGCTCGTCCAGTTGACCCTGTGGGCCATTGCTCCAACTTCCTACACTATTGCCGCCCGTCCTTCCGACAAGGTCGATAGTCTGGTATGGGATATGTTCCGGTTTCGCCACATAATGATGGGTATTGGTATGTCGATATCGGAACCTGTTGCTCTGTCCAAGACGCTATCCTCGTGCGAGTGGTTCTGGAACACGATGCAGGCGAAGAAGAAGCAGGACGTCAACGGACGCCAGGTTGAGTTCCTCGCGTTGGCTGCGCGGGGCGGCTACTACCCCTTCGTCGCCTCTCGACTGCTCGGGACAGCATTACCATCATCGAACACTTGTGACCCATCTCTCGGATCCGACTCCGCCAAACTACTGTCCGGATACAAGGTCCTACTTGTACAGTGGCTCCAGCAGCAGGGCACAATATCCCGAGCGTTCGAGTGCGAGTTCTTCTCGTGGACGTACAGTCCCCACATCAGTTTAGCCTCTGCGGCTCCCACACTCAACACCCTTGCCACGCGCCGTGGCCGCGGACATGCCGCCTCCGATGGCATTGAGATCCACGCTCGCTTTGTGCCAGACATGGAGAGCCCCAAGACAACGCTGCAGGCATGTGCGATCACGAACAAGGTGCTAGGCCACGGCTACAACATGGATTCCCGAGTGACGCTCCACGTCTTTCCTGGCCGAGAAAAACTCTACCCTGGCTGTAAGCGCCGCTCTACCGCGGCGTTCTGGGGCCATGATGACGGGGTGCAAGTTATTGTGCTTGAAATAAACATTGTCTTTCTTTTGTTTTTCCTTCAGGGGCTGCTCCAGGCGGACTGGCCGGGGGCAATGAAGACGAAGACGCTTGAGCTGGATATTCTCAAGAGCCGCCGCAGGGAGGAGCTGAGAATGTCGGTTAGGTGCGTAAATCCCAACGAACCGGCGAAGGAATTGGATGCGGAGCTTGTTCTGCGGTGTCTAGTTGACATGTTTGCGTGGTGCTCGAGCCCGAAGGTGCGGAGGACGGCGTCTGAGGCTTTGATTTGGTCGTGTATGTCTTTTGAGATGTATGCTCGGATATTTGATTGAGATACCGCCAGAGAACGTCTGGCCAGGAATAGCCTATGAGGTACAGCGCTCGCAGGTTTAGAGCTGCCCGCATGATATCAACAAGGCCGTGGGTGGTCGTCTGGCGGACACCCGGATGTTGGCCAATAGATGTAGTCTCCACGTACTTGCCGTAAGCTCGAATGGTTGTGAGGGACTCTAGGGGGCGGACAGTGACGGCGAATGGTATCGTCGTCAATTGGCGTGGCTTTGGCCATGATGAGATACATGCTCGTGATGTTCCGCGCTTGCATGAAGGAATAAGCCAAATGAAGCCACGAGACCGGCGTGGGGAAGATCTATCCTACTATTGGGACCGTGGGTCCAAAAATGTGATGGTCGAGGTGGAGGAGGGCGATGTGATACATGTACGGCGTTGCCAGGGCCTGGAAGAGCTTCGATGTTCGAGACAGGGCGGTAAGGGCGCGTCTCTCCTGCACTCGCAGACCATCATGGAGGCTTCATCGGATGTTGTCGATCTCGCTGGGCCAATTGGCGGGCCATGTTGGCACGAAACTTGCTGGGCCGATCTCTCTGGTGTCAGGGAAACTTTATCTTGTCTCCACAAAGAAAACCAAAATTTGCAGTGCAACAAGACGACAACTCGAGGACAGGGCGTTGACGGGATTCGGTATACTCGCAAACCCTGTAGGCAATCTACCACGTGCGGACCGCCGTTTGCGTGTAATTAAGGGCACTGTGGCTTCTTCAATGTTGAACTGAGTTCTAGGCCTCCCACGGGCGCCGAAGTTTGTCCTCCAGGATACGGTCAAACTTTGGATGTTCAGATTGGCCCGTGACTCCTTCCCGAAACTTCAACACTGATGGGCTCCGCTTTTGACCTCTTGCCAAACGAGCGCTACCAAACTTTTCATCCAAGCCAGCGGCCCACATGATTTTTAGAACTTTTCTCTTCGCTCGCAAATAATTATCCTCCATCTGTCGCAATCCTCGCACAACTCACTCCAACTCCTCACACGACCATCGCCATTTCGAGACGCCATCGAGCCTATAAGTCAGGTGGGGGGCTTTTGGAACACCCCTGCCTTTGGAACACCATGCCCATACATAACCCTGAAAAGCAGGGTCGCGTAATTAATTAAGCGAAATTACTAACTAAAAACCAAAATATATATCAAATGCATTACTAATGGCTTACTAAGGATACATAGTTATTTATTTTCTTCTGTTCTTCTGTGATAGCTTTATTTAACTTCAAAGTTAGAAGTTAGAAGTTACTAGTAAATCCTATATATAACCCTAGGAT
>Ga0247770_1000878_pt1 | contig 27231 bp, 14 predicted proteins | sample UWRJL136409B6_FD_179943 | JGI IMG/M metagenome (GOLD analysis project Ga0247770, IMG submission 179943) | Plant litter microbial communities from Arlington Agricultural Research Station in Wisconsin, United States - UWRJ-L136-409B-6 | ecosystem: Environmental > Terrestrial > Plant litter >... | reverse complement strand
AACTAGCATACAGTTCTTTTTCCGGAAGGTCGCCGCAGCTAGCGACTTCTTCTTAACTTAGTCTGTTACTCTTTTCTTTTTAACAAACGAAAACGGCCTTTCCTAGCGTAGCGGTAACGCGTTTATTTCTCTTTTTTTTTTTTACTAACTTCCTTTTTAGCGGTACTCGTGGAGCTCTGGGGGCCTAGCCTCCTTATAGGGTTTAAAGTCCTTTTAACCCTAGTTAAGGTTTCTAATAAATGTCCTTCTATACCTACTAAAAAGTTTCCTACCACTTCTTAAGCTCTAAGTCCTGCGGTAGTCTTACTCTTCAGTTTAGCAGTTTAAATATTAGATCTTATCTTATTTTTCTATTTCTAAAGTAAACTAATTAATTTACCTCCTCAAGGCTACACTAACTAGTTTAACCTTTACTTTACGTTCTTTATAAGTGGTTTTAGTTAGTTTAAATTCTTTCAGTAGAACTCCGCAATTAGGTTTAAGCACTTAAGGTTTTTAACTAGTTCCCATAAGTTACTCTCAAGGCCGTAATCTAGCTACTTAATAAGATATTTAAATGTATTCTTTCCCCTTTATAAATCTATAATTTCCTTAACATTATACTTATCCTTATTAGTGTCAACCTTAATCTTCTTTTCCAGAGGAACTCCCTTTAAAGCAGGTTCCAGAAGTGAGACGTGAAAAACCTTAATCCGCACCTTTATACTAACGGGTAGGTCTAGTTTATAATTAAAGGTAGTGACCTTTTTCTTAATTTAGAACGGTCTATACCTTTTAAAGTTAAGCTTCTTACTAAGTTGTTTTAAATGTAAGTTTTGTGAAAAAAGGTAAATATAGTCCCTCTCTTAAAAAGTTAGTTCTTTAACTTATTCATTATTATAGTGGAGTCTTTTCTTAAGCACTAGTTACTTAATTTAGTATTTATTAGTAAACTTCTTTATTCGTTTATATGTAAACTTAAGTTCGGCTTACAGGTAGTTATACAGTTCCTATATTCAGTTTACATAAACTGCAGCTTAAAAGGTGCTGGTAAACAGACTTTAACGGAACTTAGGCTCTTTACCGTAATTAGTAAAGAATAGTAATATACCTATTAATTTAACTAATATTATATTATAAGTTATTTATACTGTTAGTAATAACTTAAGCTAATTATCTTATTTAAAGTTAACATACACTTAAAGATATGTTATAAGTATCTAGTTAATTTATTTTATTTAACTATCTATTTATAGGTAAAATATTATTAAAAGCTTACTCTTCACACCTATTTTTTATATTAATCCTTATTAAAACTTTAATATAATTAGTTTATCTTAATCTGTAATAATATTATCTGGCTAAAGGTATCGTGAAACTACCTTTTTCTCGAAGATATAAGTAAGTTACTTTACTGTTATATCCTTTAAGGTTAATAGGAAGTAAGCCTATTTTATTAATCTGTCGACTATTATAAGGATTTAATTATAAGTAACTCTTATAATAGGGTCCTTAAACTTTAAGATCCTAATAATAAAGTTAAGTAAGATGGAACTTTATAACACCTGTAATATAAGGAGTAGCTTAAGAAGCTTATAAGGCTTATAACGTTAGTTTTACTTTCGGTAATAAATGTCACAATTATTAACTACTTCCTTAACTACCTTCTTTATTCCTAAGAAGGCATACGCTTACTAAACCTGTGTAAGAGTCTTAACTCTGCCTATATATCCTTTAAGTTAAGACTTATAAACCTGTTAAACGTATTCCTTCCGTTTATTTAGGTTATAAATGTACAGTTTTTCTTAATACTAAAGCCTTACTTCTAGTTTAGGTATGCTGTTTACACCTTTTAACAGCTATTTTAGCTAATAACCAGTTTTATTATAGTTTAGATACCTTAAGCACTCCTTCTTATAATCTTACATGTGCTTTAAGAAGTTTTCTAAGGGGCACTTATACTTATAGGTACCTTCCGCTAACCTCCTTACTTAAAAGTTTTATTATTACTAATAGATATTATACTTTGTTTATAAGTTTATATAGACGTAGATAGTTTATTTTAGCATTTAGTTATCTGACACTTACAGTGTATACTTTAATATACTGTTCTTAACTTTATTAAATATAGTAATAAAGACTAGGACTGGATTAGTATCCTTATAGTCTTATCTCTAATTAAGAGTATTAGCTCGTTTATTATCTTTTCCTTTAACGTAGTGGATCTAAAAGTGGAATAGGGTTATTAACTCTACCTACTATGCTTACTATAGGTTAAGTTCCTTCGTTAGGAAGTATTAAAGGTTATTATAATCTGAAAAGACCTAGACTGGTTCTTCTATACTGTTTAGGTACGGTGCTTACTTAATAAAGCATTAAATAATTATTATTAGTTCTTTATTATAAATTAGGTATTGTAAGGCTAGGTTGTGGATTCCTTTTAATAAGAAGGTAACTGGGTAGCGTTTCCTATCGTCTTAGACTTAACTAAGTTTCCTACCGATTACGAATTCTAAAGAATCTGTTTCGACTTAGAAAGGTTTTAAGAAATCAGGGAAGGCTAAGACTAATACTGTAACGAAGGCGTGTTTAAGGTCTTTAAATGCCTTTTACTATCTATCAGTCCATTTAAATGGCTTTCCCTTACCTATAAGTTCGTACAGTAGCCTTACAATCTTCGTAAAGTACTTAATAAAACAGCGATAGAAGTTTGTAAAGCTGATAAAGGCTTATAATTCTTTCTAGTTCTTTAGAATAAGCTAATCTTTAATTACCTCTGTCTTTTCCAGTTACATTTTGAGCTTTCTAAGGGTTACTCTAAACCTTAAGTAGTTTAATTCTTAAATATAAAAGTGGTTTTTCTTTAAGTTTACTATTAGCTTTACTTTCTTAAGAGCTGTTAAAACCTATCGTATATATTTTCAGTGTTCTTTTAAAGTTTCGGAATAGATTAGAATGTTATTTAAATATATAAAGATAAACTTATTAAGAAAGGGGCGGAGAACACTGTCAATTAGGCCTTAAAAGGTTGTAGGGGCGTTTATTAATCTTATTAGTATGACACAGTACTGGTAATGCTTATTACAAGTCCGAAAGGCCGTTTTATGTTTGTCCTCTTCCTTCACTTTAACGTAGTTAAATCTTATAGGGAAATCGAAGCTAAAGAACCAGTTTGCTTTAATAATCCACTCTTACATCTCCGTAATAAGTGGCAATAGGTAGCGATTCTTAATTATATCTTTATTTAACGTTTAGTAATTAATAACTATATATAGCTTACTATCTCCCTTCCTTAAGACGAACAGTACTGGGTACCCTGCTGGGGATTAGGACTTTACGATAAACCTGTTCTTTAGGTTTTTATCGACGTACTCCCTTAAGGCCTTAGCTTATTAGGGGTTTAGATGGTAGGGCTGGAAGCTGCGGAGCTTTACTCCCGGCTTTAGCTTAATTTCGTAGTCCCACGGTCTGTAGTATCTTTTTTCGAAATAGGGTGAACTTCCTGTATTTAATAGGTACTTTAGATAAGTCGACTTCTTCGCTTATCTGTAGATCAGTTTCTTACTTCTTTCTACTTTCTAAATCGTTATTTAGGTAATGCGGTAGACCTTTTAGTCCTTTAACTATCTTAGTAAACCTAACCCAAACTGTACTTAGTTTTAAGGGTTTAGTATACTTTTAAGTGCTTTATGCGACTCTGAAGCAGTTTGGTGCTTTCTTAGCCTTTTTTAAACAGTGATTACAGTTAGGGGACTTGCTAAAGGTAAAGTAGCTACTCCTTTAGTTAATTATAAGGTTGTACTTTTCTAGTTAGGGTAGATTTAGGATTATATTATATCCTGTAACTAGTGTAACGTTAAAGTCTACTTATTATTTATCCCTGTCTACTTTAATTAAAAGTGGTAAATAGTGGGTGACTTTACTGTTATTATATTAATATAAGCCTCCTTCTCCATTTTGTATAGGAATAGCCTTTCTGTACTTTTTATTAGGGAGTTTCTTTTAGTTAACTAGTAAGGGGTGTATTAAGTTAGAAACACTTCCGTTATTAATTACTACTTTTGCCTTAAATAGCTTCCTTTTTCCGTCTGTTATATCGATACTGATGGAATAGTGCTTATACTCTTTTAATATCTAAGTTATGGTAATTATCTGTCCTTAAGGTCTTATCTGACTTAACCTTTAAGTGCCTCTCCTTCTTCTTAGGGTTTTTATTAATTAGCGAACTACTGGTTTCCGGCCTTTCTAAAAGGCCTATAGCCTTTTCCCAATTCCTTTTAGAAAAATAAGTAACTTTAATAAACTTAGCGATTAACCTTTCTTAGGTTTTTATACCTTAGCGTCCAGTCGATTTTAAACGGTACGATGTTCTTAAAGTCCTTAATAAGTCGATAATACACTTTACGAGATTAGATTACAGTAATATCCTTTTACTTTTAAATCTGCTAGTAATCTTTTTACTTCTGCTACTTTTAAACTTTTCTATTAAGGTGTAGTAAGCATATTATAATTAAGTAATTATTAAGCACTCCTTTTTACTAATACGTAGTAAAGGTTTAATTAATTACAGTAACTTTCCACTTATTACTAAATTCTCTTATCAGAGAGTAGAAAACTTAATAGTAAGTTAGTTCTAGCTCCACTCTTATAATAACGTAATCCTGTCTTTATATATTAAGAAAGTGGTTATAAAGGGCCTTAGGTTTATAATACTAGTTAAAAGTGTAGTTATTATACATGTAATCAATCTACAGTATATCTTTATAATTAAGGTGGTCGATGTTAACTGTTAATGCTGCAGTTATAAAGTATAAAACGGGAGAAGTAATGCTTTATTTCTTCTCTTCTTCTATTTACTTCCGTGTATATTATTTCTCCTAAACCTCTTCTTAGAACTCAGGTAATAATAACCTAGCTTATTCTTCTATAAAGTGGTCTTTTTTAACAAGTTAATATTTAAGCTAATTAGTAAAGTAAACTCTATTACAGAGCTGTAACCTAATCTTTATTACTTTATCCTTAAATATTACAGTAAGACCTTTAATTTATAAGTCTTTTATTTTATCTATTAACTCTTAATGTTTCTTTTTGAACTTTTAGACCTTTTATTAATATATTTACTTTATATCTTTTTAAGGAACCTTTAGGGTCTTAGTTTAAAGTACACTAGCTTTAATGTAAGGTAGTTATTTAAACTATCCTTCTTCTAAGGAAGTAAAGGTATTAACTTACTTAATGTACTTAAAGTGTTTAAAAGTCTTAGGGGGTATTGTTAAGAAGAACTTCTGTTTCTCTAGTTTAATTCTCTTAGTTTATTCCCTTTTACCTTTTAAAGCTTATTTTACTGTTTAAGTAACTTAAAGGGTTAGTTCTTTAACTCCTTTTACTATCCTGGTGATTTTTAAGTTAGGGTTTTTCTTAGACTTCTTTAATTCCTAAGCTTATAAGGTAAGGTTTTTAAGACTTGTAATAGCTAACTAGAATATCTCTTTTTAAAGTTGGTTTTTTATAACCTACACTTTTAATAGTTTTAAGTTTCTACCTTAAAGTCGGTTTTCTGTAACTTACACCTTTATAACTAACTCTTTTAAGACACCTTTAAGGATTAAATACATTATGTCTTAGGGTTCTTCTTCTTCTTCCTCGTCTTTTAAGTTACATTTATCTATCTAAGTACAGTCCTTTTTATTACTTACTATCTTAATATAGATATCTCTTAAGTTAAACCTGACATACTTTCCTCCTTTTAAAATAAGTTTTTAATTAACTTACTTTAATAACGGGCATTACTGTACTATATATCTTTTCTTATTACAGTTAAAGCATTAGATTTAGGATAAGTCTTTAGATTATTTCTGTTACTGTTATTATTAAGGCTTATTACAGTTAAGTCGATTCTGACGGTTTACTATATTAACGTCCATTAGCCTAGGATAGTAACCTGTTATAGTTAACTAGTTCCCCTTTTTAAGTTTACTTAGCTAATAAGGGGTCTGTTCCTTTTAATAGTTCTTCTAATAATAGTAATTATAATACCGGTTATTAGCCTTAATGGCCATCTTGATTAGTTCTTATAAACAGTCTAGTTGGTCTTCTTAGTAAAGATCTCTAATAACGTGTTCCTTTAAGCTATTTTAGAATAGTATTATTAAGGCCTCTTAGTTAAGTTTAGTCTTTATTACTTCTAGTTTAAAGCGTGTAGAGAACTTAAGGACTAAAGACGTTTACCTTAAGGTTATAAGCCGTTACTTAGCTTACCTGGGGGCGTCTAGTTCTTTAAATTTAGTTTAGAGTTAGTTAACGAAAATGTTAAAGTTATTAAAAAGGGCCTAAGTTTCAGGAGCTTCTTTACGCGCTTTATCTATAAAAAGGTCGTTAATTATCTTTATATAAGGTTTGTATTAATAAGCGGTTACTCTATCTAGTAAGGCTCTGGTAAACTTAACCTTTCCTTCTTTTTTAAAGAACTGCTTATTATAGTAAGTAATATAGATTTAAAGTTAGGTTATCTAGGACTTTAGCTACGTAGAGTCTCCTTTAAAGCGTAAAGGTAGAGGGAGCTTTACTTATTTCTTTTATAAGCCTTTAAAGTTATTATTCTTTAGCTTAATAGCGTTAAGTTAGGCTTAGAGTTTCTTAATAAGACTGATATAGCTTTTAGTATCTTTAGGGAAAGCCTTATTAAGCTTTTTAACTAGTCCTTACTAATTAAAGTTTAAGTTTTTAAAGCGTGTAGCTAACTTATTAATAATAGGGAGTTAAGGTTAAGCTTACGTTTCCTTAATCTCTTTACCTTTTCTAAAAGTTAACATATTAGTAGGAGGGAGGTAGTGTTTAGGAATTTAACAAATAACGTTTAAAACTCAAACGTTAGTATTATATTATAACCTGCACTTAATATAGGCCTTAAGAGGACTAATGCGGGTTAAGACAGAACATATAGTAAGACGTTAACAGATAAGGGGCGTTTTAAAGACGGCTTATTAAGTTAGTAATTCTTAAATGGGGGGTTTAATATTACTGTAAGTCGTTATCACTATAATACATAAAGGTAAGTCTAAACAGTAGGATATAAATAAATAATTAAATATTAGCGTAAGGAACCAGAGTCCCTTATAATAGTTATAAGTATAATTATAACTATTTATATTAATTAGCTAAAAGATACTTTATACTTTAATCACTATACTTACTTAACACGAGGAGTGATTATAGTAATCAGAATGCCTCTAATCACTATAATTACCATGCTTTTAGCGAGATTAGAGTGATTACTTAACGATTAGTTATAAGGGCTTCGGGTCTTTACACTCCTAGCCTAATACGCCTAGACGGTGTGTACCGTCTTCCCACACCGTTCCTTCTGCAGGGGATTTGTCGGGCTACCCCAGCCCAAGTGACAGCCTGCAGGGTTATTATAATAATTATAAGAGGGAAGTTAAAACTAGTCTATTACTAAGTCTCTTACTCCTTAATAAAAGAATCTAATAATAAATAAAAAGTTATTATAATTAACTAAACTCCCACTACGTGCTAGTAAGGAAGGTTACTTAGTAACTACCTAGTTATAACGTACTTATTACACCTTAAAGGAAAGGTTAGAGAGTAGTAAAAGTAAGTAAATTACTAACAGATCTAAAAGTAAGATATTACAACCTGCACCCGACATAAGCCTTAAGAGGACTAGCGTAGGTTAAGACAGAACGTATAGCAGGACGCTAATAGGTAAGGGGCGTTCCGAAGACGGCTTATTAAGCTAACACTCTTAGACAGGGGGTTTAATGTCACTGTAAGTTGCTGTCACTATAATGTATAGAGGTGAGTCTAAACAGTAAGATATAAATGAATAATTAAATACTAACGTAAGGAACTAAAGTCCCTTATAGTAGTTATAAGTATAACTATAGCTATTTATACTAACTAATTAAAGGGTACTTTATACTTTAATTATTATGTTTACTTAACACGAAGAGTAATTATAGTAATTAGAATACCTTTAATTACTGTAATTACTATGCTCTTAACAAGATCAAAGTGATTACTTAACGATTAGTTATAAGGGCTTCAGGTCTTTATACCCTTAGCTTAATACGTAATACCGTACGTACTGCCTTCTTACACTGTTCCTTCTATAAGGAATTTATCGGGCTGCCTTAGCCTAAGTGACAGCCTACAGGGTTATTATATAATTCCCCCTCTTTAACGTTCTTTTTCCATAAAAAACTACTTATATGTTCTTTCTTCTTTTCGCTTAATCGTTATATTATCTAACTGGGTAATTAAGAATAGGAGAAACGTAACACCCTTATTAACTAAACGCTATATTACTAATATTAAGTTTATTTTTACTTTCGGGATCGTTATACCCGTAAAGTGCAGTCGCTACTGCCACCTAAACCTACCGGACTGTAAGGTAGCCAGTAAGAGTAAGTTATATAGCCACTACGTAGCGGCTAGTAAGACTATATACTTGTCTTATAACGTTTATAGAAACGATCTGTCTGTTCTGCGCGGGGTTTTAGACGAAAAGAAGCGCCTTAACACTAAGGAACGTAAAACCGCCCTCCTTCTCCGTAACATAGCTTCTAAACTCTTACACTTTAAAGACTAACAGAAAGGACTAATATAACAGGTAGACGAACTTTTCGGCCATAAGTTTGACATTATAGCAGAAGAGGAGCGTAAAGCCTAAGAAGCAGCCGCACTAGTTCCCAAATTCGATTAAGGGAGCCTCCTAGCGGAGTTAGTGCATAGTTCTTTTTCCGGGAAGTTACTGTAACTAGCAACTTCTTCTTAACTTAATCTGTCGCTCTTTTTTTTTTTTCTAATAAACGAAAATAGCCTTTCTTAACGTAACGGTAACGCACCTGCTTATTTTTTCTTTTTTTTGCTAACTTTTTAACAGTACTTATTTTTATACAGAACGTGCCAGGAACTCTAAAAGAAAGCCCAGCCTCCTTATTAAGTTTAAGGTCCTTCTAACCTTAGCTAAAGGTTTTAACAAATGTCTTTCCATACCTACTAAGGAGTTTCTTACCGCTTCTTAAGCTTTAAATCCTACAGTAGTCTTACTCTTCAGTATAATAGTTTAAATATCAGATCTTATCTTATTTTTAGTTCTTATCGTTAGCTTTAATTAGTTTAGATTCTTTCAGTAGAACTTTGCAATTAGGTCTAGGCATTTAAAGTTCTTAACTAGTTCTTATAAGTTACTCTCAGGGCTGTAGTCTAACTATTTAACAAGATATTTAAACGTGTTCTTTCCCCTTCGTAAATCCACGACTTCCTTAACGTCGTACTTATCCTTATCAGCATCGATCTTAATCTTCTTTTCCAAAGGAACTTCCTTCAGGGTAGGTTTTAAAAGTAAGATGTAAAAAACCTTAATCTGCACCTTTATACTAACAGGTAAGTCTAGTTCGTAATTAAAGGTAACGACCTTTTTCTTAATTCGGAACAGTCCGTACCTTTTAAAGTCGAGCTTCTTACTAAGTTATTTCGAATACAAGTTTCGCGAAAAAAGGTAGATATAATCCCCCTCTTAAAAAGTCAGTTCTTTAACTTATTTGCTATCGTAATAAAGTCTTTTTTTAAGTACTAATTACTCAGTTCGGTATTTATCAGCAAATTTCTTTATTTATTCGTATATAAACTTAAGTTCAGCTTATAAGTAGTTATATAGCTTTTACATTCAATCTATATAGACTGTAACTTAGGAGGTGCCAGTAGGTAGGCCTTAATAAAGCTTAGGCTCTTTACTGTAGTTAGCGAAGAACAGTAATATACTTATTAACTTAATTAACGTTATATTATAAGCTATCTATACTATCGGTAATAACTTAAGTTAATTATCTTATTTAAAGTTAACGTAAGTTTAAAGATACGTTATAAGTATTTAATTAATTTACTCCGTTTAGCTATCTGTCTGTAAGTAAAATGTTATTAAAAGCTTACTTTTCACACCTATTCTTTACATTAACCCTTATTAGAATTTCGACACAATTAGCTTATCTTAATCTGTAACAATATTATCTAACTAAAGGTATTGTAAAACTACTTTTTTCTTAAAGATATAAGTAAGTTACTCCGCTGTTATATCCTTTAAAGTTAGCAAAAAGTAAGCTTATTTCGTTAATCTGTTAATTACTATAAGGATCTAGTTATAAGTAACTCCTATAGTAAAGTCCCTAAACTCTAAAATCCTAATAACGAAATTAAGTAAGATTAAACTTTATAACGCTTATAATATAGGGAGTAGTTCGAGAAGCCCATAAAGCTTATAATGTCGATTTTACTTCTAGTAACAGATATCGCAGTTATTAATTACTTCCTTAACTAGCTTCTTCATTCCTAAGAAAGCGTACACTTATTAAGCCTATGCTAAAGTCTTAGCTTGGCTTATATATCCTCTAAGTTAAAATTTGTAAACCTGTTAAACATACTCCTTTCGTTCATCTAAGTCGTAAATATACAGTTTCTCTTAATATTAAAGCCTTACTCCTAGTTTAAATATACCGTCTACGCCTTCTAGTAACTGTTCTAGCTAATAATTAGTTTTATCGTAATTTAGATACATTAGGCATTTTTTCCTACAGTTTTACACGTACCTTAAGAAGTCTTCTAAAGGGTACTTATACTTATAAGTTCCTTCCACTAACCTTCTTACTTAAAAGTTTTATTATTACTAATAAATATTATACTCTATTTATAAGTTTATATAGACGTTAATAGTTTATTCTAGTATTTAGTTATCTAATACTTATAATATATACTTTAATATACCGTTTTCTGCTTTATTAAATATAGTAATAGGGATTAGGATTAGATTAGTGTCCTTATAGTCTTATTTTCGACTAAAGGTATTGGCTTACTTATTATCTTTTCCTTTAATATAGTAAATCTAAAAATAGAATGGGGCTATTAACTTTACTTATTATGCTTACTGTAAGTTAAGCTCCTTCGTTAAGAAGTACTAAAAGTTATTATAATCTAAAAAGACTTAAACTAGTTCTTCTATACCACTTAAGTACAGTGCTTACTTAGTAAAGTATTAAATAATCGCTATTAGTTCCTTATTGTAAATTAGATATTGTAAAGCTAAGCTGTAAATTCCTTTCAATAAGAAGGCAATTAGGTAGCGTTTCCTATTGTCTTAAACTTAGTTAAGTTCTCTACCGATTGCGAACTCCGAGGAATCTGTCTCAACTCAGAAAGGTTTTAAGAAATCAGGGAAGGCTAAGATTAAAGTTGTAACGAAAGTGTATTTAAGGTCTTTAAACGCCTTTTATTATCTATTAGTCTACTTAAACGGCTTTCCTTTACCTGTAAGTTCGTAAAGTAATCTTACGATTTTCGTAAAGTACCTAATAAAACAGTAATAGAAGTTCGTAAAACTGATAAAAGCTTATAACTCTTTCTAGTTCTTTGGAATAGGTTAATTCTTAATTACCTTTATCTTCTCCAGTTACATTTTGAGCTTTTTAGGGGTTACTCTGAACCTTAAATAATTTAGTTCCTAAACGTAAAAGTAGCTTTTCTTTAAGTTCACTATCAGTTTCGCTTTTTCGAAAGCTATTAGAACCTATCGCATATGCTTTCGGTATTCTTCTAAAGTTTCAGAATAAACTAAGATATTATTTAAATATATAAAGATAAACTTATCGAGAAAGGGGTAGAAAACATTATCGATAAGGCCTTAGAAAATCATAAGGGCGTTTATTAATCTTATTAACATAACGTAGTATTAGTAATGCCCGTTACGAGTCCGAAAAGCCATTTTATACTTATCTTCCTCCTTTACTTTAATATAGTTAAATCTTATAGGGAAATTAAGGCTAAAGAACTAATTTACTTTAGTAATCTGTTCTTACATCTCCGTAATAAATAGTAATAAGTAGCGATTCTTAATTATATCCTCGTTTAACGTTCGGTAATTAACGACTATACGTAATTTACTGTCTCCCTTCTTTAGGACAAACAGCACTAAGTACCCTACTAATAATTAAAACTTTACGATAAACCCGTTTTTTAAGTTTTTATTAACGTACTCTTACAGGGCCTTAGCTTATTAAGGGTTTAAGTAATAGGGCTGGAAATTACAGAGTTTCGCTCTTAGCTTTAGCTTAATTTCGTGGTCCTATAGTCTATAGTTTAGTAATTACAGTATCTTTTTTCGAAATAAGGTAAACTTCTTATACTCTGTAAGTACTTTAAATAAGTTAACTCCTTTACTTACCTATAGATCAGCTTCTTACTTCTTTCTACCTTCTGAATCGTCATTTAAGTAATACGGTAGACCTTTTAATCCTTTAACTGTCTTTATAAACCTAACCTAAACTATACTTAGTTCTAAAGGTTTAACGTGCTTTTAAGTACTTTGTATAACTTTAGAATAGTTCGGTACCTTCTTAGCTTTTTCCGAACAGTAATTATAGCTAAGGGACTTACCGAAGGTAAAGTAACCACTCCTCCAGTTAATTATAAGGTTATACTTTTCTAACTAAGGTAAACTTAAGATTATATTATACCTAATAATTAGTACAATATTAAAGTCTACTTATTATTCGTCCCTATTTACTTTAATTAGGAGTAGTAAGTAATAAGTGACTTTACCGTTATTATATTAATATAGGCCTCCTTCTCCATTCTAAATAAGAATTACCTCTTTATACTTTTAGTTAAAAAGTTTCCTTCAGTTAACTAATAAAGGGTATATTAAGTTAGAAACACTTCCGCTATTAATCACTACTCTTACCCTAAATAACCTCCCTCTTCCGTCTGTTAAGCTAATACTAATAGAATAATACTTATACTCCTTTAACATTTAAGTTATAGTAATTGTCTGTCCTCAAGGTCTTATTCGGCCTAACCTTTAAATACCTCTCCTTCTTCTTAGGGTTTTTACTAACTAACGAACTACTAGTTTCCGGCCTTTCTAGAGGGCCTGTAGCCTTTTCCTAATTCCTTCTGGAAAAATAAGCAGCTCTAATAAACCTAACGATTAACTTTTCTTAAGTTTTCACACCTTAACGTCCAGTCGACTTCGAACAGTACGATATTCCTAAAGTCTTTAATAAGTTAATAGTACGCTTTACGGGCTTAAATCGCAGCAATATCTTTCTACTCTTAAATCCGTTAGTAGTCTTCCCGCTTTTATTACTCTCTAACTTTTCCGTTAAGGTATAATAAGCACGTTACAACTAAGTAGTTATTAAGTATTCCTCCTTACCAACACGTAACGGGGGCTTAGTTAATTACAGTAACCTTCCACTTATTACTAGATTCTTTTATTAAGGAGTAGAAGACTTAGTAATAGGCTAGTTCTAACTTTACTCTTATAATAACGTAATCCTGTCTCTATATACCTAAGAAGTAGTCGTAAAAAGCCTTAAGTCTACAATACCAGTTAAAAGTGTAATCGTTATATATGTAATTAATCTACAGTATATCTTTGTAATTAGGGTAGTCGATATTAACTGCAGGTATTACAGTTATAAAGTACGGAACAGAAGAAGTAACGCTTTATTTTTTCTCTTCTTCTACTTACCTCTGTATACGTTATTTCTCCTAAACCTTTTCCTAAAACTCAGGTAATAACAATCTAACTTATTCTTCCATAATATAATCTTCTTTAATAAGGCAATATTCAAGCTGATTTATAAAGCGAACTCTGTTATAAAGTTATAGCCCGATTTCTACTACTCTATCCTTTAACGTCACAGTAAGGCCTTTAACTCGCAAGTCCTTTATTTCGTTTACTAACTCTTAGTGTTTCTCCTCCAGCTCCTAGACCCTCCATTAATATACTTACTTTATACCTTCTTAAAGAACCTTTAAAGTACTAATCTAAAGTACACTAGCTTTAGTGTAAGGTAATTACCTAAACTATCCCTTTTCTAAGGAAGTAAAGGTACTAATCTACTTAGCGTACTTAAAGTACTTAAAAGTCTTAAAGGGTACTATTAAGAAAAACTTCTGTTTCTCCAGTTTGATTCTCTTAACTTATTCTCTTTCACTTTCTAAGGCTTATTTTATTACTTATATAGCTTAGAAAGCTAGTTCTTCAACTCTTTCGACCATTTTAGTAAGGTCTAAGTCAGGGTCCTTCCTAAACTTCCTCAGTTCCTAAGCTTATAAAGTAAGGTTTTTAAAGCTTATAACAGCTAATTAGAACATTTCTTCTTAAAGTCGGTCTTCTATAACTTATACCTCCAGTAATTTTAAGTTTCCACCTTAAAGTTAGTTTTCTATAACCTGCACTTCCGTAACTAACTCTTCCAAAATCCCTGTAAGGATTAGATACATTACGTCTTAAAGTTCTTCTTTTTCTTCTTCATCTCTTAAGTTATACTTATTTATCTAAGTATAGTCCTTTTCATTACCTGCTATCTTAATATAGATATCTCTTAAATTAAACCTAACGTGCTTTCCTCTTTCCGGAACAGGTTTCTAACTAACTTACTTTAATAACAGGTATTACTGTACTATATATCCTTTTTTATTACAGTTAAAGTACTAGACCTATAATATATCTTTAAGCTATTTCTATTATTATTATCGCTAAAGCTTATCGCGGTTGGGTCGGTTCTAGCGGTTTACTATACCAATGTCTATTAGCCCGAGATAGTAACCTGTCGCGGTTAACTAATTCCCCTTCTTAAGTTTGCTTAGTTAGTAAAGGGTCCGTTCTTTCCAGAAGTTCTTCTAATAATAGTAATTATAATACTAATTATCAGCCTTAATAACCATCTCAACTAGTTCTTACAAACGGTCTGGTCGGTCTTCTTAGTAAAGATCTCCAGTAACGTATTCTTTTAAGCCGCTCCAGAACAGCATTACTAAAGCCTCTTAACTAAGTTTAGTCTTTACTACTTCCAGTTTAAAACGTGTAAAGAACTTAAGGACTAAAGACATTTATCTCAAGGCCATAAACCACTATTCAGCCCACTTAAGGGCGTTTAATTCTCTAAACTCAGTCCGGAGTTAGTCAATAAATATATCGAAGTTATTGAAAAAAGCTTAAGTCTTAAGGGCCTCTTTACACGCTTTATCTATAAAGAGGTTGTTAATTGTCTTTACATAGGGTTCGTACTAGTAAGCGGCTACTCTATCTAGTAAGGCTCCAGCGAACTTAACCTTTCCTTCTTCTTTAAAGAACTGCTTATCGTAATAAATAATATAACTCTAAAGCTAAGCTATCCAAGACTCCAGGTACGTAAAGTCTCCCTTAAAGCGTAACGGTAAGGGGAGCTTTACCCGTTTCTTCTATAAGCCTTTAAAGTCGTTATTCTCTAACTTAACAGCGTTAAATCAGGCTTAAAGTTTTTTAATAAAACTAATACAGCTCTTAATATCTTTAAAGAAAGCTTTATTAAGTTCCTTAACCAGTCCTTACTAGTTAAAGTTTAAGTCTTTAAAACGTACAGCTAACTTATCAATAGTAAGAAGTTAAAGCTAAGCTTACACCTCCTTAATCTCCTTACCTTTTCCTAAAGTCAATATGTTAGTAAGAGGAAGGTAATATTTAAGAATTTAATAAACAGCGTTCAGAACTGTAACGCTAATATCGTATTATAACCTGCACCTAACACAGGCCTTAAGAGGACTAACGTGGGTTAAGACAGAACGTATGGTAAGACGCTAACAGGTAAGGGGTATTCCGAAAACAGCTTATTAAGCTAACACTCTTAGACAGAGAGTTTAATGTCACTGTAAGTCGCTGTCACTATAATGCATAAAGGTAAGTCTGAACAGTAAGACATAAATGAACAATTAAATACTAACGTAAGGAACCAAAGTCCCTTACGGTAATTATAAGCATAACTATAACTATCTATACTAACTAGCTAAAAGGTACTTCGTACCTTAATCACTGTGTTCACTTAACACGAAGAGTAATCATAATAATCAGAATACCTCTAATCACTGTAATCACCGTGCTCTTAGCGAGATCAGAGTGATCACTCAACGATTGGTTGTAAGGGCTTCGGGTCTTTACACCCCTAGCCCAGTGCGCAGTACCGTACGTACTGCCTTCCTACACTGTTCCTTCTGCAGGGGATTCGTCAGGCCGCCCCGGCCTAAGTGACAGCCTGCAGGGTCGTCACATAAGAAGATATTACTGTAATCTAGTCCTGTAAAGTGTATTATTAACTTATTAAAGATTTCTAGAATATTAAACCCTTTAAAGTTAACTAGACGTTAAGGCGTGAAAACCTAAAAGAGGTTAACTACTAAGTCTATTAAAGTTACCTATTTTTCCAGAAAGAATTAGGAAAAGGCTACAGGCCCTTTAAAAAAGCTAGAAACTAATAGTTCACTAGTTAGTAAAAACCTTAAAAAGAAGGAGAGGCACTTAAAGGTTAAGCCAGATAAGACCTTAAGGATAAGTAATTATTATAACTTAAATATTAAAGGAGTATAATGGGACAACTTTGCAAGCTGTCACTTAGGCCGGAGCGGCCTAACAAATCCCCCGCAGAAGGAACAGTGCGGGAGGACGGTGTACACCGTCCAAGCGCACTGGGCCGGGAGTGTAAAGACCTAAAGCCCTTACAACCAGTAAGGAAGTGCTTAGTGGCCCACAAGGACTAACGACACCAGGACACAAATGAATAATTAAATACTAGCGTGAGGAACCAGAGTCCCTTATAGTGGTTATGGGCATAACCATAGCTATCTATACTAACTAACTAAGAGGTACTTCGTACCCTACTTAGTCTGTTATGCTTAGTGGTACACCACGCAGTTACGGCCAAGCAGTCAACTGAGTGGTGCTTGGTGTCGTCAGTCCTTGTGGGCCACCAAGCACTTCCTTACTAGTCGTAGGGGCTTCGGGTCTTTGCACCCCCGGCCCAGTGCGCCTGGACGGTGTACACCGTCCTCCCGCACTGTTCCTTCTGCGGGGGATTCGTCGGGCCACCCCGGCCCAAGTGACGGCCTACAGGGTCGTCACATCCTTTCATTTGCGAAGCGGTGCGCTGAATGTGTAAAAAACAAAAGCAGTGCCACGCACTATTGATTTTCTATATGACAGGCATAATTGACTGTTTTCCAGCATTCCAGGCCTATAATTTGCTTTGCTGTGCCGTGTCTCAGGCTCTTCTGGTTAGTGTTCCGAAATTTCAATTCACAGCCGGCCTAACTGCAATTTCACATTTCCTTTCACCCACCACCATAAAATGCAACATTTTCACCACGTGATCTAAAAGTGGGGCTGGGTTAGGGTTATGTATGGTAGGAATCAAGAGGGTCCTTAGCACGCAAAATTTTCCCCGCATGCCTGCATAGCCAACCCCTCTATCACCTTTCCAGCCACAACCTCCCCACAATCAATTCTACACCTATTATTCGGCCTTCGTAATGCCTTTAATTACAAAAGAGCGCCAGAAGCACTCTAAGTACGTGAAGGGTCTCAAAAACGATGCGATTCGCACTCATTTTATATAAGAACTCGGCTTAAAACACAAGGGCGCGCGCATCACTTACTCCTAGTGCCTCTACGAAGTAATTACGAATATTTCTCGCTAAAGAACGCACCTTATTACCTATACTAATTTCCAGCAGTAAGAGCGACCTTACCTTCAGAGATCGATCGAGTCTGCAGTTATAGCTCACCCTACTCTGTTAGGCTTCCACAAAAGAACCTTAAAGATGGCAGCCACTGCAGTTTTTACTATAGGACTACTATTTACCCTATTTGAAAGCCTGGTAATAAAAGAGCTACTTTAAGCATTACATCTAACCTTCAATCCTCTAACTAGTAATACTGTTACAGGCTAGTTACTAACTATATAAGATAAGCATTATAAGTAAGTTTTAGCCCATATTAATAAAGTGTAGTTAATTAACTTTATAATTAATAGCTTTAACAATACAGCCGGTAACTAAGTAATTAATATATTAATACAGATCCTTAGTGTTACTACTTTCTATTAAAATATAATTATTACTAGTATTAAGAGTTATTTAGCTAAAGGTTATATGTTAATTATTAAGCTTATTATCTATAATATTATTAGTAACGAAACATTAAAGATTAATACAGTTATTACTAATACCTGCTTTATAATATAAAAGTTCCATTACGAGATAGTTAAGAGACCTGCTTTCTTACACGTTTTCTATACACTTTACGATTCCTATAACCTTTAATTACTAATTAAGGACATCCTTAGCCAGGCGCCGTAAGATTAAATTATAGCTACAGTTTCCAGAATTATAGCCTACTTTAAGAAATCTAAATTATAACTAACCTTCCTCCACAAACACTAATAACGACTGTATAATAAGAAAAAGGCCTTAATAACCTTAGTTATTACACGTTAGGGCATGTAATTATAAGCCTTAAATTCCATTTCTAGTAATAAAGAGGCCTTACTCACCTGGGTATATAAGCCATTACTAACTTCTAATACTTAAGAATAACATATATAAAACGATATTATTTCGGCCCTTAGAAGCCACGTGTTTAAGCATCACGTGGAGACTCTCACAGTAATTTTAAGCCCTGTAGGCGCTATTTAGGAGCGTTTAGAATCTAATTAATTACACGTTAACTATATTATTAAGAATTAGTAAAAGATTCAGGCTAGGTAACAATACCTGCAAATATCTAGGGAGTTTAATAATGTTTTCTAATCCCCTTTATTTACAGCGCTCTTTATAAAGTAACAGAAATAAACATTAGACCTCTACATCATTACCTGGGCCTTAAATCCATCAACCCGTACTTAAAACCTTACATTTGTAGACCTTATACGCGTGGAGGCCTTCCTCTGCAGATATTATACTGTAGAGTCCCATTTAGCAGTGCTACTCTAGTTCCACCAGTTTTATAATAAGGATAGCCTTTATTTTAGAGTGGCTTTTATAAGCGATAATAATACTAAACCTTATAATTTCTAGCTTTAATATAGCACTACAGACCTTATTCTCACACGCCTTGTAAAAAGAATATACTCTACTCTGGCTAATAATGTGCCTTTTAAACACTCCTTCTCTATAATAAAATTTGTTTATAATAAGGTTTGGAATCGCCTTATACTGTAAACCACTAATTTCACAGCCTTTTTATTTCTAAATACTAAAACCTTAGCCAGTTTGAAGGATCCAAACTATGAAAATTAACGTAAAAGGAAGGATATGTGGGAGTCAGTTGAAGAAGCCGAATTGGTGGTAATGGAGGATGAGCATCAGGCACTGTTTGAAGGCCCCTGGCCAGAGGAAGTGGTCGATTTGCCCGATTTTCCAGAGGTGGAGGACGACGAAGGAGGGGAAACCCTGTCCTAGATTGGCAGTTTTTAGCAGCCGAAATCCAGATTCCCAGACACCAAACCCATGCCCAGTCCAGTGCCCAGTCAGGCAAATTATGGGGCCCCCCCACTATCCCTGAAATTCACCTTTTCAGGGTTTTCCGGCCCCCCTGAAATGAAAGGGTTCTGAAGCCTGAAAATTGAAATTTTCATTTCTGTCTTTCGGAACACTAGTCCTGCACGCAACGGATCCACGGGTCTTAACACGGTCGCTAGGACAGGGGGCCGACATGATTGTTTATCGCAACGAGCCACACAGAAATGACCTCATCCCTGCCTGGCAGGAGCGATCCTTGTCGCATCGCGTGCTGAGCCCTGAGAGCGCCGCTTCCAGTCGCTGAAGTCTTGATCTCTCGAGCAGTGTGTGTTGACAACCTGAACAACAACAACACGTGCGGCGGTTCGACGAATTGTCTAGAGTTGCATCGTGACATGGAGATTCCATGCACCTCTGATTCGACTGGGCAGCTTTGTTGTTTGCACCGCAGCACAATGCATGCAGGCACTTAGGTTGTGTTCGCTCGTTGCGCACCTTGCTGGGCCCTTGCGTTGCGGCAGGCCGGCAGGTTGTTTGCCTTTCGCCATCCCTCCGATCTTCTCCTTCGCTCAAGCTGCTTTCTGTGCCCCGGCGGGCTGACGAAGACAATGGCACCGTGTGGCTCGGCCGGTGGGCACACGGCCAGTCCGGTGGTCTCAGTGGTCGGCGTCTTTGCAGCTGACGCACGTCTCGGCGATGATGGCCCCTCTGTTTGGTCAGTCAGCATCCAGCTTTTCGGCGCTGGATTTTCATGATCCAGCCAACGGTCTCCTCCAGATCTCCCTGATCTCAAGGCCCAGAGTCTCAGCCGCAATCGCAACGGTCAGGCGATGTGGACACTCCATTCCTGCGGCCGCAGCAAAGCCAGAGAAAGAGGGGTCTAGGAGAGCCGGGAAAGCCTTTTTGTGAGCGATAAGGTTCTGCCGGGCGCCGCCTTGGGCTTGTTTAGCGAATTCTGGGGCTCGCTTGGGTGACCTGCATCGACCGTCGCAATCGATGGAGCCGTCGACTCCGCGCACCAGGTTCCTGAAGTGCGAACCTTACACTAGCACGGTACCGATATTGCACCTACTCTACTGTGGCCATTGCCCGTCACAGCCTCGCGATGGCATGCAGAAGTCTCTGCTGCTCTCCTCTGCTGGCCCTCGAACTTTCCCTCCTGGCGATCGAGGGACCGAGTGACGGAGGTCTCTGCTGCCGACTGACCCTGCCGACAAAACCCGGACGCAAGATTCAGGTTCTCCACAGAAGCATGAACCTCGACCCTGCTGCGGATCACTAATGTCACAGCCCCTTGGCGCAAAATCGCATCCCCACTTACGATGGCACTGCAAGTTTCTAGAAGCACGACGCCCTCTGCTGCTTAACCTGCTGTTGAGGCAGCTAATTGTGTCTCAGCCACCGCTGGCGCCGCCAGTCCGATTTGTGTCCAAGGCAAACCGTAGCATCTCAAAGCATCTGCGGGTTCCCACTCTGCGCTCGATGGCAACTGATTATGACCATGCGCTATAGTTCAGCAACCAACAACACCTCGACTGTTAAACGCACGCCTCTCCTTGTATGCTGGATGCGGGTTCGTGAGTTCAGGGAGATGGAAGGGCTTGTCACTCACAGTGGCGTCGAGTCGGAGTCGGGGGATCATTCAATTATTTACACCAGGAAACCCTCCCTAGCGGACGTAAGAGATGAGGAAGACATAGTCCCAAAGTTGTGCTTGTGCAACCCAGTGATATCCAAGAGCCGTGATGGCACGACTACTATGCGTCATACCAGCCGGATGTTCTGCTGGCAAATTTAGGCCGCGGAGCCTCCACACAGCATTCACTGTCCCTCGGCTTTGGGACAAGGTGCGGTATACCTCGAATGCAAGGGCGGCGTCGCGTGTTATGGTTTGATCTCTTGCGGTGTCTGTTCTGTACTACGTGTTAGTGATTCTGTCTTCCATTTCTTCCCCGAGCTGTCAATCTCATTGGTGGCCCATCCCAAGCTCTCTCTTACCGTTATCTCAGAGGTGGCGTGAGATATTGACTGTCTGTAGAATGTTAGCTTCTCGTGGACATCCTCGTTGTACGTGGCATGCACTCCCATACCTACCTACCTACCTACCTACTAATGTTTTCACCCGTTCAATGTCCTCTCAACCCACTGGTCATGGAAACAGTCAAGTATGAAGGATTTTGGGTGTACTTCAGCCGATCACTAGGACGTATTGTTTCTCTCATACTCCAGGGTCCTCCAAGAGCCGTGTGGACCTCCAGGTGGCAAGTGAGGAATGCGAAGGGAGGCTACAAATCACGATAAGAGGATCGTAATCATAGAGGAAGAGCCCGAAAGCATGTTTAGGCACTAAAATAGACCAGAGGCCTAATCTTTTGGGTTCGTGTATCCAACCTACTTACCAGGCTGGCTCCCTCGAAAGACACCTGAAGAACCTGGCACTGGTCTTACGTAGATGACATATGCTAGGCGCATGCTGCCAGCACCTGTGGTAAGTATCATTCACAGACCTGAGGCCGGCGCAGCGTTGTACCAGAACGAGGGCATGCTAGAGGTGGCGACACGACATTCTAGGTCCTTCATAGCCGCTTCCAGTGTCTGCCCCTATCACGGTGATCACAATAGTGGTGACGGAGGAAAACACTGGCGTTGCTCGGCACCGTTCGGGACTATCTGGCGGAGGCGAAGGTACATAGGTGTCTATCGCAGCCAGCTTTGGCGGATGTCCCAGCACCCTGTTGAGCATCGTGACGTTGACGGTGGAATATCTTTGCAATCCCATGCTGCAAGGCGATCAGTCCGACGCTGATGCTTTGGAAGCGGGAAAGCGTCAAGACACAACGGAAATATCGTAGTAAATCTGAGGATTCTGATAGGGGACTTGAATAGTAGGACCTGATGACGAGTTGGTGGAGGAAGCGAGGGAGATCAGCTGGTATTGACGATCCTAGGGGGGGGGGGGTAATACTTCGGAGCCTTTGGTTGCTGCCGTTTTCAAGTTGCACTGAGGTGGAAGCGGCGACTGGAGGTCCAAAATTCATTGGCAATCCGATTTGAAGACTTGAGCAGCCAGCTCTCATCTTTGTCACGGTGACCCAGATGGCAAGCGGTGCCCTCAGGCTTAGAGAGGAAGGGTCGAAACTTCTGCAATCCCCAGGCCGTTCTGATAAGCAGTGACATCAGAATCACACCGGCACACAAAGGAAGGGTCGGACGTCGTTACCAATTTTTGGAGCCACCGTGACCGTGACGGACGGTTGAAGCAAGAATGTCCCTAACGGCAGCAGTCACTAGTCCTGCGACCTCGTTGTCGACTCCGCAGAAACTGTCGGTTACACAGGTCTGACGGTGCCCCTCACTGGCACTCAGGCTCACTTGGAGCAGAGAATCTCGACGGTGGCATCGCACGCGTGGATCCGTTGAGCCTTCCACATGCGCCACCCCCCGACCCGAGCCAGCCGGGACGTCCACCTGCCCGCGCCGGCCGTCGAACCAATTCGTTTCCAACTTTTAACGCGAACAAGTTGGCGCCACTGACATTTACGTACCTGCGTCAAATATCGTCCCACCCATCCAACCGCACGGTGTGTTGCGCAGTAGGTATTTATACACCACGACATTTAACCCGAGATATTACCCAGAGACCTTCCAGTGCAGTGGGACAAGCTACGAGCAAGCAAACCTTCCCGCCTCACCAAAACCAAGGCAACCTCCCATTTCTTCGCGAAGCTCCAGCATCACAAAACCCTCTCGCATAGCTCCTCACCCGACACTCAAAGAAACAGCTCCCCAGCGCCACGTCAATCACCACACTGGGCAAGGTGGCCATCAGGAAATATCGCTCCGTACTCGGTTCCCTCCCGCCGGTCAGCTGGGTGTACAGCTTCTCGGCGGGGATGGCAGCGAGGAAGCGTGAGGCGATGTAGCAGATTGCGTGGTATTCGCTGGGGAGATGCGGCCAGATGTAGATGCGGAGGATGGCGGTGGTGACGAGGGTTTGGAGGAATAGGTAGGCGCAGATGAACTAGTGTTCGAATTTCGTGCATTCCATCCGAGGGGTTGAGATCCGGTAGCTGTCTCAGGCTTGGCGGCGGGTTCGGCGTTCATGGTTACCGTCGTTCGAGTGACGGCGTTGCCAGTTGCTTTGGCTGGCGGTGAAATGAAAGGGAAAGAACCAACGAGGAGACAAAGGTTGGGGCAGGACCAACACAACATTAATAGGATTGTAGCCGCGCAAATTTCGCCAAGACTGAAGCTAAGACGGCTCGAACTGTTGGTGACTCAACGCACATAACCATCATCATTCCCGTGGTTCCTCGGCCTCCGGAGGTCGCCGCGCCCGGAGCCGACCGCGCCCGGGCCGAAGTACGGCCCGGCGGGAGACAGAAGAGAGGCCCAGGGGGAGCCATCCAGGTGCACTAAGTTTCCAGGTTCTTATCAGCGGCGGCGGTTTGTGTCGGCTCTCTCTCCTCGGCCAATGTCTCTCTTCAGCGTCGGCCCTTGAAGAACCCCCGAGCCACAACCGTCCCATTCTCCCGCGTCCTGCCAGTGACGGTCACCCCCCGCGTTTGCTGCGGAGGCTCAACAGGGGCGATCCTTGGCCGCAATGCATGTACCCGATGCCGTACCACCTCGTAAAAACCCCCGATTGCGACAGCCGCCCCAACTGGGAACTGCCCACCTTCGCACCCCTGGATGAACGACGCATAACAGCCGATCCTTCAGATCCGCCGAAACAACCTCGTTCGGCAGTCACGTATCTCGCCACTTCTGATTTTGGGTCTGATTGAGTCTGATTCTGTCAAGCTCGTCGTCTCTTCTCGGCTATCTCGCCTAGCTACTAAATACATGGGGGTACAACAGTCCATCCATCGATTTGGCAATCGCGATGAGTGATGAGTGAGTTCCCGACCCTTGGCACCCCCAGCCATGTGGCTTTGGTGCCGCCAACAACAATAACCGCTGATGATTCTACCTCTGCTGCGCTCTGCGTCTCTCCGCCTCTCCGTCTCCCACCTATGTTGTGATCCATGCTGCTTTATGTCGTTTCATCTTCTACCGACTCAACAATAACCCCATGCTAGCGATGATGAATTTATGTAAGGTTTGTAATGAATAAGATGAAAAAAGTAGAAGAAGAAGAAGTGAAGTAATATCTCCGGAAAATGAAAAAGACAGAGCTCTACTCGATGCTGTGGGAGGAGGAGGAGGAGGAGCCACGTAAACATGGCTCATGGAGGCAAAGAAGAGCTCTAGGCTGATGATGAATGTTGAACGTCGAAGAATGTCTCAAAGAATCCGGCAAGAAATTTCCCATCTCTCAAAAATCCCATAGCGTTCCAAAGGCGTGCATGCCCTCCTCGGCACATCCTTGCATCATCTCATCGTTGCCCTGCTTGTTGGACGTGATGAAGATGACCTCGGCGCCGAAGCTGTCCCACGTTTCCTTGAGGAGCTTGACCGAGTCGGGGCGCCCGCCGCGCTTCTTCGAATCCCAGAGGATCATGCGGTCGGGAGGGATGTTGTTGTAGATCAGGCCTGTGATAGTCGGCCCAAATGTCTTTTCCTGGTCGGAGCCAATCCAGATTAGGAACCAGTCGGGGGATTGGATGCAGGTCGAGAGGGCCGCGCCGATTCCGGTGCCGGTGCAGATGCGGATGCCGCGCTTGAACATGGCCGAGGCGTGACCGACGCCGGCTGTTTTGCTCTGTTAGGTTTTGGGTGCAGGGAGAAGAAAAAAGGGCAGGTAAACATACCGAACTTGAGCTCGCGCGTCCACACGGTCCGAGGCGGGTTCTTGACCAGATCGCGTGTGAAATCGCCCTGCACGCCGCAAATCATGTAGTGGCAGCCCGACTTGCGGCCCTCGCTGATGATACCGAAGGCGTGGTACTCCATGATGGATGTACGGCTGATTCGACCGAGGAGGCCCTGCTGCATGCCGCGCTGGAACTTGAGGATCGCGACCTTGGGGGAGGGCTGGTGTCTTGTTAGTTACGAAAACGGGGGGGGGCGAGGAGGGAAAAAGCTGGCTTACAATCTCTACTTCAACGGGGACCTCGCGGAGTGTGAACCAGGGGATCAGGATGCTTTGATGAGTCAGTCGTTGTTTTCATCCGATGCCGGAATTGAGGGGAGAAGTTACTCACACGATGGTCATGAACACGGCGAACCAAAACTCCTGCACGCTGAGCAGGGAGTTCGCATCCGACCGCCACACGCCGTACTTGATGTCGTACGAGTTGCCCATCACCACAAAGGCCCAGGTTGTCTACAATTCATCAGTACTGTCATCATTCACGGAACCGACCAAATACATACCGCAAGACCAAGCCACCCAATAAAGCGATGGTGCCGCTCAAAAACATTGTGGTGGTAACTGTCGCCGTGTAAGTCTTGGCCCCTACAAACCCGCTTGTAATAGAATGGGGAACTCACTTGCGAACCCACGGGAAGGCACTCAAGACCGAGATGATCACCAAGACGTTGGTGATGACGCCCGAGGCAATGATCGCGTTGTGTTGGACGCTGCGATGCCGAAGGATGTCGACAACCTTGAAAATCAGCCAGCTACAAGAGTTTAGCATCGCGCATCTCACAAGCAGGGCTGGGGATGGTCTTACCCCGCGCCGGACAGCGCGCAGCCAGAGTGAATCCCCCCGACGTGCTGCAGGATCGAGGTGACTCCGATCTTGATGGGTATTGGTGCCCACTGCGAAGTTGTGTTAGTATTTGCAAACATTTGAATTTGAGGAGAAGATGTTGACGATTCGTGACCCAACGGCGAGGTTCTGGGGAGGGGATAACGTCTTGGCATACCCCAAGATGGTGAAATTGGGGGCCATTGAAGAGGTAATCAAGACAGGGGGGCTTGTTGACATCCATGATGCATTATCAACAGCGAATCGTGGTGTTGACGTCGCACCCAATCCACAGCCCCCCTTTCCCCGGCACTCTGACACAAAAAGAAAAGGGACAAATACTTACGCTTCGCAGACCGTAGATGGCAATGATGTACAGAAACCTCAGAAACATCTCGTTCCGCATAAGAACGGCACAAAGCAGGTTCCCCAGAACCAGGGCGCCGAGATGGTCTTCTGCGTAGGGGAAGCGCCCGAGCGAAGCCATGATGATGCCCGCCAAATTGAGCAGGACGACAAAGGTGAAGAACTTGCGGTACGTGTTGAACCACAGCTTGGTCATCACCCACTTGCTGATCTTCTTCTTTGGCCGTGGCGGGAGCTGTGCTGGTGCTGGGCCGTTGCCGGCCTTGGTCGGCGCTGCTGTGGCATCGATGGTGTGCCAGCCGTTGGGCCACTGCAGGGACAGCTCGGGCACGCTCGAGAAGGGCGTGATGCCTTCGTGCACGGGGGAGAGCGGCGACCAGACGGTCTCGATTTGGAGGACACTGGTCTTGGTGTCAATGTGGGCGAGGGGCGGTGCCAGCACGGGCAGACTCTTCTCGTCATGGTACAGCCCCTTCTCGGCGTCTTCGCTGTGCGTCCATGCCGGCGGTGTTGGGGAAGACATGGTGTTGGTGCCGTGCTATTGCTGGGAGCAGCGTCTCCTCGAGATGCTGCAGGAAGGAAGACGAGGAGAAGGCCCGCACAAGCAGCAGCGACAACAACACATACACGCCGGGTTTGGCCTGTGATCCTGATTCACAGGGGAGGGCAGGGCGCGGTGAAGGAGGGAGGGTGACTTGGGATTGCGATCACCCGAGCATAGCCAGCAAGTGAAATGCCACGGAGGCATCCCAGGTTTAAAGGTTGTTTGCTGGTCGCTGGTCGCTGGTAGCTGGGAGCCGGCGGCCAGTTACATGGCATGCTCCACTTCATCCAGTCCCACCTCTCCCTCCTCCCCGTCCGCCGCCGCGAGGGACGCGATCCATCGGGAACTAGGCAA
>Ga0247770_1000876_pt1 | contig 27249 bp, 25 predicted proteins | sample UWRJL136409B6_FD_179943 | JGI IMG/M metagenome (GOLD analysis project Ga0247770, IMG submission 179943) | Plant litter microbial communities from Arlington Agricultural Research Station in Wisconsin, United States - UWRJ-L136-409B-6 | ecosystem: Environmental > Terrestrial > Plant litter >... | reverse complement strand
CGGCCGGGGAGCGGTGGTTTGCGGCGGGCTGCATGTGGACCGTCAACCCGACGAGCCGGGTACTCACACTTGGCGCCGATCTCAACTACCTCGCAGCGTTTGGCAATAGCATCATGGCCGAGGTGGCACGCCTGGAAGTGGTGGGCACCGACCGCGCCAAGTCGGATTTTATCTCGTCCATCAGCCACGAGCTTCGCTCGCCACTGCACGGCATCTTGGCCTCGGCCGAGCTGCTCCACGACACCACCGTCGACTTGTTCCAGCACGGGATGATCGACACCATCGAACGCTGCGGCCGCACCCTGCTCGACACCATCCAGCATGTGCTCGACTTTGCCAAGATCAACAACTTCACGAGACAAGGGTCACTCTGGGGGATGTCAAGCCTCAGTGTTGACGTGAACCTGAGCCTGCTGACCGAGGACGTGGTCGACTCGGTTTTTGCTGGGCACGAATTCCAAGCCGAGGGCAACAACTCGTCCCCGTTTTCGAACGCCGACGAGGTGAGCGGCTTCCCGGCCGAGACCTTGCGCGGCAACAGTCTGGTCAGCGGAAACGGGGGCGATCGCTACCGCGAGTCCACAAACAAGGAGGCTGTTGACATCATCCTGGACATTGCATGGCGGCCCAACTGGGTCTTCCGCACTGAATCTGGCGCGCTGCGACGGGTTCTGATGAACCTGTTTGGGAACGCGCTCAAGTATACGGACCGGGGGTGGGTCAAGGTGTCCCTCCAGGCCAAGGATATCGACGCTACCAAGGTGAGCATCACCATAACGGTCACAGATACCGGTCGGGGAATCTCGCCTGAGTACCTGCATGGCGCCCTGTTCACCCCTTTCACGCAGGAGAACCCCATGAACCCGGGCACTGGCTTGGGCCTAAGCATCGTCCTGCAGATTGTGCGCTCTCTGCATGGCCGCATCTCTATTACGAGCGAGCCGGGCGTGGGGACGCAGGTCGTGGTAACGCTAGTCATGAACCAGGCGCCCTCGCCAGAGCTACGGGCAGAGCCCCGCCACTTCTCTGCTAAGAGCCAAGAAGCCGTCCGAAGCGCCAGAGATAAAACGGAAGGGCTGAGAGTAGGTCTTTTGGGCTTTGGAGGCTCTGCAGTCAAGATGAGGCGCCCGGGAGAGGACTGGCATCCCGACTGGCATCCCGGTGATGCAAAGCGACCCGGCGAGGCGAATGGGGATGGAGGCGGCCGCAGCGCCAGAGATCCAGCGTTGCCGATCCTCCGAGAGTCTATCGAGAGTGCCGCCTCGCAGTGGTTCGGTCTCGAGATTGCCCCAGTGTCAACATGGGCGTCTTCCCCGCCCGATATTCTAATCGCACACACGTGAGTTACATTCATTTCAGCACCCCAGTTCCTTGGTAACTCTTTTCGGCCGGCGGTGCTAACCTTTGGATGCTCCAAAATAGGCGTGCCGGTATCCGCGACGCGCTGCCTGGCGTCCCTGTCATTGCTCTCTGCTCCCACCAAGAGCTGTATCGAGAGTACAGCCGGAGCGCCGCACGCCTTGTTCTTCGACAGCGCTCCACAAAGCCCGAGCTCATCCACTTTGTGTCCAAACCGTACGTCCTCCTGCCCCTCCCTAGAACCAGGTTCCGTTCACTCGGAGTTGAGATGCTTACCTACATACCCGGCCCTGAACAGATGCGGACCCCACAAACTTGCCGAAGCTTTTGACTTCTGCCTGAAAGATACGATGATAATGTCCTCCCGGGCGACTTCACCCTCTGTGGCGCCCGCAGACGGGATTGGATCTCCACATCAGAGCTTGTTTGAACCGACACCCGAAATACCTATCGCGGTCCCCCTGACAGAGTCCCAACGCCCGCGAGAGGATTACTTTAGCAGCGCAATGACCGAGGGCGAGTTCTCCATACGAAAAGCCGCTATTATTGCGGCGGCGGCAGAACCCCCGACTTCTCCTCTCCCCAGGGACAAGAAACCCAAGCTATTGCTGGTTGAAGACAACCAAATCAACCTCCACGTATGTATCTCTCTCATCCACCACGACTCAAGAATATCGCTGACAAAATATGCAGCTCCTCAGCACCTTCATAGGCCGCTGCAGCTTCGAATACGATACGGCTGAGAATGGTCTCGAGGCAGTGCAGGCATTCGATGGGGCCGGAAAGGCGCACGATATCATAATAATGGATATCAACATGCCCATAATGGACGGCATGGAGGCGACTCGCGAGATCAGGAAGCTAGAACAGGGGCGGCCGCGGAGGCGGCGTGCCATGATCATCGCGTTGACAGGGTTGGGATCGGCGACGAGCCAGAAGGATGCGTTTGACAGCGGGGTGGATATGTTTTTGACGAAGCCCGTTCGTCTGAAAGACTTGCGCAAGATTTTGGACGATTGGGATCCGGTGAAGTTGTAAGGTTGCATCATACCATGGCCATGGCGTTCGGGATCAGTCTGGATATCTAGATATCGGCTGGGGAAGGGGGTTAGCAGGAGTCAATAGAATTGGTGCTAGAGTTAATTTCATGCGATGTCTGATGTCAGTGTTGTCTCAGTCCAATGACCGTTGAATGGTTGCGGGGCAGCTTGTCCGCGTTGGAACGTGCAGAGCCATTGCAAGCGCGCGGACTGGCTCTCGGAGAGCGAAGTTAGCTCTGCACCGGAGAAACGGCTAGGGGTAAGCTACCTGACGACTCGGCCATTTAAAACATCTATGCGGCTGATTCGCCGTTGCCAAAATTTCCTTTTTATTTTGCGAGGGCAAAGACATTATGACAAAAAGGTGCGCTACCTCCGAGCCACTCCACTGCCAGGACAACCACGAATGATGACGATAGTTTTCACGGTATAAATTCCGAGTCCAATGACCAGCCAGCATCTGCTCCCCGCGGATCGGGCGCGGTCCGAACAAACGAACCAGTGGTCGCCCCGAGTCATGACAAGACACATCCGAGCGGGCTAGAAGCGCCTCAAACCGCCACCGCCGCTCGGCGCTGCATCGCGAAAAATTGGTTTTGATGCAGGATGAATATCAGGCTCTCCCCATATTCTGTTGCTTTTCGATTCTGCTCGGTCGCTAGACTGGATCATCCCCTGTTCATGCCACGATCTCGGCGCGTCAAACTTTTTGAAGAAACTGAGACCGCCAGGTGGGCCTGTTGCATTTCAGGTTCAATCTGGTAGCTCTCATCCCGCGCCACTGCTAGTGGAATTCAGTGGATCGAAGTGTCCTGGCAATTTTCTCGATGCCAGGATCGGACGGCAACGAAACTCGCGCCGACGACGACGACTGATGTCGGCAGGATGGCGGCACCTGAGGAGACCGGGCCGGATGTGTCCACCGTCTCCAAGATGCTCGGGCCGCTCATCCCGGTCCATATAATATGCGCCGTGCTGCTCGGCATGCGCATATATACCCATTCCCGACCAGTGATGCACCTCGGATGGGATGATGTCGCGGTTGCACTGGCAATGGTTAGTTCCCTTTCCCCCTTTTCGTTTTTGCCCTCCCACCCAACCCCTGTCCCAAACCACCTACCTAACTTATTTTAACATTCCCAGGCCGCAACAACAACCCAACTCACCATCTTCCTCTCTGCCATCCCCTACGGCATCGGCCACCACAACATCTACATCCCGCCCGACGCCCAACTCTCCGCCAGTCGCCTCCTCTTCTTCAGCCAGCTCCCCTGGGGCTGGGGCGTCGCCCTCGGCAAAATCAGCATCGCCCTACTCCTGCTGCGTCTCAAGACCGGTCGCCCCTGGAAAATCTTCCTGTACGCCATGATTGCCGTGCAACTCGCATCCGCTACCTCCGCCAACGTCATCCAACTGACGCGCTGTCGTCCCATCTTCGCAGCGTGGCGCTTCGACACCGAGACTACGGCTGCGTGCTACCCGCTGCGAATAGTGTATATATCAGCGTACACCAATGGCTCTATCGCGGTGATAACAGACCTCATACTGGCCGCTATCCCTCTAACCTTCCTGGATAATATCCGCCGCAGCCCCCGCGAGCGGGTCCTCATAGCACTTCTAATGGGCTTGGGGGTGTTCGCTGCGGCCGCGGAGGCGGTGAAGCTGAGTTTGATAAGGTCGTATGGACAGACAGGGGATATGCTGTGGGATTGTGTGGGGCTGGTGACGTGGAGTATTCTGGAGGCGCAGATTGGCATTGTGGCGGCTTGTGTGCCGTGCTTGAAGGGGATGGTGCAGGTGGGATTGAGGAGGGTTGGGTTGTTGGGGGCGACGGGGGGACGGGGGAGGACGATTTATTTGAATGGAGGGGAGGAGGGGTTTGGGATTGTTGGTGTTGGGGGAGTTGACGGTGGGAGGGTTATAAGGGGTGGGGAGAGCGAGACGGATAGGGGGAGCGAGAGGGAGGGGGAAATAGAGATGGGCAAGGACGTTGATAAGGATGCAAGTAGTGCGAGTGATAGGAGTATGGGGAGTAGTGCTTTTGGGTAATAGGGGTTAAAGAGAGCCAGTTTCACGGCTTTTGGATTTGGTCAAAGTACCTACATAGATATGGACTTGTGTTGATACACACATTTTCGAGACGGGAAAGAGATGGGTTGATATGACAGGATACACTATCTCAAGCTGGAAATCAATGTCTTGACGTGCAGAATTAGTATGACAGAAGATTTCTCTCCCGGTTAAAGAGAAACTGAAGACGCATCGGTGTGGACAGCTACCGAGTAGGTACTTTGTCAGCCGAACCTCCTACACATAACCCTAACCCAGCAGGGACGAGAGGTGAGGTAGGGCTCATCGGAGGCTAAGAAGGGATACTTTATCGGAACTACGGAATATGGTTATTTATCTTTTGAGGGTAAGGTAGGTAGGTATCTATGTAAGGACTGGCCTTGCTTGTTCACACAATTAATTATGGTGTGGGTGCGTTGGAGATAAACTTTCCGGCACTTGGCATAATGTGCCCCCGTAAACAAACATAGGCACAATGTGCGTAAGGTTAGGGTTATCTGATCTTCTTCTCCTGGCAGCCAATCAACGTCCCAGGATCGCTTCCCAAATCTTTGTCTTTTGATGCGCCTACATACAGTTAACGGACGGTTTCTAGGTACACACAGTATACCGATGTGCCTTCAAATGACAACGGGGTTGGAGGCGTAGTAGCCGGCAGATGTCGGAGACACATTTTCTATTCCATTGCCAAAACAACAAATGTAACGCCACGACCCCGATATTCAAGAGTAAATAGGTATGCAAAGACGAACGCCCCGAAAAAATTCTATCATGCATGATGAACTCCAACATTATATACCGGCTGCATTATTGAAAGTTGTCCCCCCTCGTCAGTCAGTACAGTGTGAAAAGCAGCACTGAGCACCTGCCGTCGGGTGGGCTGCTGGGAGTTGTTTTAAGCGCTTGTTTTCTAGAAATGGGTAAAGAAGCATGTCAACTCAACCTTTTTCAATAAATATACACCTTCCCCGTATCCCTAATTCAAGCTTCCCGTCTAATACACCAACTTCTCAACCCTCCCACTGCCTAGTCCGTTCTAATACCTATTAATGACTAAAAACCCCACTAAATAGAGTTAGGGATTTGATCTCAAAAACCGGCTCATAAACCTATGCTTACACACGCGCTCCGAGGCCGGTGCCAGTACTTGATATGCCGCCCACGCAACTCAATCTACTTTTTTCCCCAGACGTCACACATGCATATTCGCTGTCGTCGGCGCAAGCTGTGGCGCGCCGCCCGAGAATCGGAGGAACACGACCTTCCCAGATCGGCATCCGATCGCGATGAGTGAAGCTTGCATCTTCTGAGATGGCTGCGGAGGAAGCACCATCATGCTATCCGGACGGTATTCTGGCGGCAGCCAAAGCACTCGATCAGAGTCGCTGGTGATCCACGACATAGATTCGTCTATCCCGAAGCCTTGGCGCATAGAGCCTGGGATCTTCCCAGCAGCCGTATCCCTCTGCGGCGCCTCACTCCCGTCCGCTTGCTCGTTGGTAATGAAGAGGCCGTAGTTCGTCAAGACACGAGATCTGGTTGTGTCAAAACCAATCACATCAATCCCGGGCAGCAACCCCCCGACGAGTTCCACACGGTGACCACTGGACACGTCCCAGATGGCTATTTCATCCTCCCTTGCGCTTGACCCCACAAGATGGAGCCCATCTGAAGAGAAACAGAGCGACCTTCTCGCCTCAAATCCTTCCATGGCTTGATTGAGCGTCTGCCGGCGTCCTTTCAACTCCCAAACCGTGACCTCCCCGCCGGATGACACCGCGATCCGATCAGATGTTGGAGAAAACGTAGCACATTCCGGACTCGGCAAATTTAGGCAGCCGCGGTCGAATCGGCGACTCGCTAGGTTCCAGATCCGAATCGTGCGCTCGAGCGTTATTAACGCTGCCCGCGCTCCATCGGGTGATATGCAGCATGCCAGGACCGACGGCAGGTCAATCGATTGGAGGATGCGGCCGGTATTGAGATCCCACACCGTCGGATCGCAGTATCTGTGGACAAGAATGATATAGGAACCGTCACCGGAGAGCGACGCGTCTAAAAGAATATCGTCTTCGCATTTGACCTCGGGCTCGATTTTTGATAGGCGGCGGCCAGTCTTTGCATCCCACACGAGAACGGCGTCGACTGAGATTGAAATTATTTTCTTTCTGTCGTCCGAGGCCTTGATCCACTTGATCCTGCCTATGTGGTCCTTCTCGTCTCGATTCTCACTCGCTCTAGTCGACATGGTCGGGCAGATCTTGAGGCCCCAGTCACCTCCCGACGCCAACTGGTCGCCGTCAGGCGAAAAGGCCAGGGAGCAAACGTATTTGTCGTATCCGCTCAGTGTATAAAGACGGCGTCTCGTTGCTGCGTCCCAGACCTTGATGTTCGAGGCACGCGCCACCGCCAACCGGCTGCCGTCGGCGGAAACGGCCACAGGGTTTCGTGTTTCTCTCAGTGACTGGGTCTCGCTGACGACAAGCTTCCGGACTGGACTCTTCTCCCGCCAGTTGAACACTGTTAGCGCATCATATCCGGCCAAAACGACAAAGTTGTCCGGGCTTTTTGTGAATCCAACGCTGGTGACGAAAGTGTCGATCGACCAGAGACAATCACCCGATTCATGGTTCCAGACAGATACGCCCTTGGTATCAGCCGTGGCTAGCCAGAAGCCGCTGGGCGAGAAGGCAACCGAGTTGATACTGGAAGCCCCGTGATTACCCGTTCGACCGAATTTGAGGACGCGGTCCCGCCTCTCCCAATCCCACATTTCGACCTCGTTGTCAAACTCGCCCGTCACTGCTGCCAGCCAAACGCCGTCAGGAGAAAATGCCGCGCAGGTAGGGTTCAGAGCCTCGATTCGCTTGCTTGTATCCCAGCATCCTTGTTGCAAGTCCCAAAAGTCCACATTTCCGCCCATTACGATCGCAACCCATCTTTTCCAGTGCGGGAAGCCAACGCAGTCCGTGGCGCCCGGGAGTGTCCATAGACAAACGCTAGTAGCAAGATCCCAGATCGCAACCTCAGAGTACGGATGTCCTCGTGTTTCATCTGCTCTCTCCAACAGAGCCGCAACCCATGTTCCGTCGGAAGAAAAGCAGGCCGGCTTCACGACTACCACACCGCTGGTCTCTGGGTTGAGAATCCGGGTCCACGGATTCCAGTGTGTGCGTTCCATGCCACTGCCAAGAGAGACCCAGCTCGGTTCTTGGTCTGCGAAGAGTTCCTTGGTTTGACTGTTGGTCGGAGCAAATACAAGCGCAGAGGCATATACCTGCAGAGGATATGCCATTATGGCCTCGGCGTTGGACTCGAGGAAGCGTTGCTGATCTGTCGCTATTTCGATGAGTCTTTCGGTATGAGGGGCTCCCTATTCGAAGTTAGGCATATCGAGCTTAGCGTCAGGGCGAGAGCCGTCGGGAAGAGGAGGAAAACACCTCCTGTTGACGGGAAAGGATGCGAGAGGGTCTTACCTGTAGAAACTTTACCAGTTTAGACCATGGCAAGACGGCTTGCCGCCCATTACCGAGCACGCTCATCACCTCAACCCAGTTGAGGAACTTGTTCTTCAAAACCCTACCAACAGCTTCCGCGTCTTTGGGCTCGAGATTGCCGCACTTGAATGCGAGAAGATGCTCGATCCAATACTCACAGGCATACCCAACGCCCTCCAGCTGTGCCAGCTGCTCCGGTTTGATGTCGACAGTTGCGTACCCGGGGTGAACCAGCTGACACACATCCCGACCAAGCAGCCTCTCCATCGTCTTGAGTGACTTGGAAAAGAGCCGACGGTGCCGCTCGTCCATACTGGGTATCAGCGCGGACTGATTGAGGAAATCCCTCGCTGACTGGTTGACAATTTGAGCATCCCCATTGTTGTTGACGACGAAGAACGCATCACACTCTTGTATGACCCTCCTTCCAGTCTCGTCCGACTCGATACTGGTTAGGGCGTGGAGCTCCGAATGGTGCAAAGAACGATAGGCGGTAGCGACAACACCAAGCACCTCAAGACATTCACGTCGGATATCATCCTCCAAGTGGTTGATGCGATCAATGGTCTGTTCGTATAAGCCCGCGATGCCCTCTGCTGCATTTTCCAGGATCTCTGTGACCTCCTTGCCACCTCTTGCTCGCTGGGCGCTCGCTGCAAGGAGGGCCGTGTACAGGAATGAGTTATCTCTTCCAATCTTGCCGCGCAGTTGATTCCGAACCTCCTCGAAGTCGAGACCGTTTTGCAGACTTGTCAACCTTTTGGTGCAATGATCAACAAAGCTATCCAATGCTTTCAACCGATGCTCCGAATAATCGTCCAGATCCATGCCGGACCGCGTTCCCGTTCCTCCGATATTGAGCTTCCGCGAGATGCTCGATCCACGTTGGCTCGTGAGCAGCCACTTGATACCTCGGGGCGCATCCTCAGAGCCCGTGAGATCAACAACAAGCCTCAAAAGATTCTGAAGATTCTCGCTGCATTCGTTTAGGGCGTCAACAAGGAGGAATATCGTCCCCCCAATCCTTTTCGTACCCAAACTCCGCAGAATCATTCGGAACATCTTCTCCAACCGATACCAAGCCCCGGGTCCATCAAACGCCTTCGCTCCGGCACCATCAGACACCTCCCCGACAATGTCCAAAAGGCGCTTATCGGGTGTTTTCGACCGCGTAATGAGCATGTAGCAAAGACCCCTCAGCACCGCCGACGCACTGCTCGTCTCTCGATTACCCTCCTCGCAAAAGAAGTACGCGATTTCATCGTCCTCTCCCATCCCAGATACCACTTGATCGATTATGTACCCGAACAACATCGTCTTGCCTGTCCCAGGACCGCCCTTGATCCAGAGAAGGCGAGCGTCGGTGTCATATCGCCAAGTCTGCCAGGCCGCCTGGCTGAGAATCCACTCGCAAGCGGCGGGGAGGATTCCGCCCTTGGCTTCCTCGAGGCGCTGCTTGTCGTAGCGGGGGTCGGTGATGTAGAGGTCGCGGAGGTATTGGGCTTCTTTGCCTTCGGCTTCTGGAGGATGCATGAAATCGGTTAGCTCGTCGGTGGAAGGAAGAAACGGGGAAAACGGAATTTGCGAGTATAATACCGGTTATATACTGGTTCAGCTGAGAAATTGGCGCGTTGTTCTGGAATCCGCCGGGTCCGGTGAAAACATTGTGGTTTGCGGTTGCCCAAACTCCTCCCTCATTTCTGCCTTGGTCGTGTTGCTCTAGCGTCATGATTTGATGATGTCGGGGGCTGAGTTGGAGCCGACCTTGAAATTGGCAGCGTCTTTGCAACGCAGTGATTTCTTGCCAGGTTTACTAATTGCGCTGGGGAAGGGGCAGAAGGGGTTGAAGTGGGGAAAAGTTTGACTGAAAAGACCGACTGATGCCCGACGTGCCTGCCTGCCTGAGGTTTGAACATGTTTTTAGTGATACATCATCTTGGGCTTGCATGTTGCTTCTTCTGGATCGGTCCAACTGCTGTCAGTTTGCACCCCTTGGACTAAGTGATGCAGATGTCACCGGGAGAGTATGGGCGGCGATGTGCTGCTCATGGACAAAATCGGCACGATTAGATATTGTTCTTAACGTTCAAATACGAGATTGAGGGTAAAAGAACGTTTATTCCTATCTGGGCCGCTAGCTACAACAGTATCTCAAATGCAAAATCAACCGGTGCCTCGCCCGTTGCAAGCCTCTAAGAGCGCTTCGAGAGCTCCGCGAGCTTCAAGAGCACCTCCATAGCATTGTCTCCCCTGATAGGGGCATTGACCTGAAAGCCGTCCTTGACCTCATTCCTGCAAGCGGACACAATAACTCTGCCCTCGACCGCCTTGCCACCAACTTCGGCCGCTATCTGCACACCATTGCCACACTTATTATCATCCCCTTCATATATGTTGGCTGGCAAGCTGTCGTAGAGATTCGCTTTGGCCGCCTTGAGCTCCCCCATCATGCTGGTGACGCGCCGGAGGGAGTCGGTCGATGCGACGAGTCGCTCGGCCACCATTTGCAGAGTCCCGAGCGCTTCGGCCACTCGAGGCGTATGGAAACCGTCTTGAAGCTGGATCTTCTGCACCAAGGCTACTGCTGACTTGATCTCTCCCTCTTGCGCCTTGAATTCATCTGAAGTTCGCGCGTGGGCGTGGAGCTTTTGGATTTTGGGCACGGTATCCTCGAGTAGCTTCGTCATTCGAGCTGCGGTAATTGGGATCGAAGCAATAGTTGTGTCCGTGATGATCTCGAATCCGGCCTTCTCGTTGAAGGGGCTGGAAGACGTGCTCGGTGGCGTGATGGGACGGACGGTGGCATTGCGGTCGGCGGAACGCTTGGAGTTCGACGAACTGACTGGCGGTCGAGAAGGGGCCGCGCCCCCGCCAAGAAGCCTCCACATCGCAGCGTCTGGGCGTTGCCCGTGTCGTCGGGTGTTGGAGACCGCGTTCGGGATTTCTAGGATGGCGATAGCATGGAATGTCGTGTGGCAATTAGCATGGAAAGTTCCATGCTTCGAAGCCTACGGACTGCGATCATTATTAGATATAAACCGAATTGCACTGCGGTTGCTGACGAAGAATATGGATGTCGGCAACTCTGCGAACTGAATTTGGGCCGACCATGCCCAACCCGCCCGACTGCTAATCCGCGGCGCTGTCTGGTGTGGATGGCAGCTGCGCTGACGGTCTTGGGCGAGGGACGGAAGGTACTTGAAATCATGTTGGGCAGCTTAGAAGCCCAAAGTGCGGCAAAAGCTCGCAGCTCAAACCGCGGGTATTGGGGTAAGGAGAGTGACATAGGGCGTTTGATGGAGAGGTTTGGAGATTCTGGCGCTTGGCCCGAATGGTTGCGATGGTGGGTTGAGCAGCCAAATGGTCGGAGCCCGAGCCCAGTGTCGAAGCTGCACGATCGTCCTGTTCTGTTCTGGGGGAAGGTGCGGCCAGTCCAGCGTGGCTAGGTGTTCACCGCCATTGTGTGTAAACTTCACTGAGCCTCAAATCGGGCCCAAATGGGCCCAAGCAAGACGTGGACAGAAAATGCCCTGTCCACTGCGTCGAGCTTGGAAACCGTCATTGGGCACCCAAGGGCGGGACCGGAACTTTGGGACCAATTGACTGAAGCGAAGACGCAGCGGTATTGCCACCTCAGCAACAAAAGTCCCCCAAGATTGCGCGCCGGCTTTCCTTTTCGGGCCGCCCCATCGGTCGACCACCACAAGCGATCACAACAGACAGGGCAAGGGCACGCACGCACGCATGCGCACAAGGCACACCACCAAGTCAGACAGGGCGTTTGTTGTTCTTTTCAACACTTTTCAATGTGGTGGAAACAATGCAATTGCCGAGACAAGGCGGAGCGACGCAATTGGCGAGGAGGACACCGGGGCTCACCGGCTGACTGAGGAGTCATCCACTGAACTCTCAGTCCTCACCGACGGCGTGATAAACAGCAAAGCCGTAGCGTCCGCCCAAATCCCTATCTTATCTGCAGATTATGGTTCGATCTCCAGTTCCCCCATTGCTTCAACGCTCTGAAGCTAACACTGGAAATAGGCAGAGGTATTTTCGACTGCTGCAGCAGCTGCCGCTCTTCTCGAGCAGTGCTTTCAGTTATGTTCCCGGGTCCAAGGCGCCGCAAGGCGGCAACATGAACTCCCCGACTTTATCGACAAACACATGATGGAGATTTCCCGAACGAAAGCCATGATAGAGCTAGTAAAGGACGAAGCCTGTTTGAGAACACCCAACATTCAGAGCGCTCTCGTCAAGCTTTCTACGGTTAGCCAGGCGCTCAATGCACGCCTTGAAAAGATGGCTGCCCCTAGAGGCCGTATCAGGGGTTTCATATGGCAGCTAACAGCGGGTAGGAGGAACCAAGAAGCGTTGGAGAACGTCATGGAGGAGATGGTCCACATTAAGCTTGATCTCGGGGTGCATATCCAGCTTGCGAATGTCGGACTGACTCGGGGAGTTGAACAAAAGATACTGGTCAGCGTGGCTGCTGTCGAAGCGGTGAATCGTCAGCTGCAAGAGAAGCTCGGGCCGAGCCACAAGCTCAGAATTTCGCAGCTGATCGAGGGGCGCCCCCGAAACGGTGAGATTACTCCATGGAAACTGACTCAACGTGACGCTAATCAGAAATCGCAGGCGACGGAACTGTGACACTTACAAGGGATGACATCGCCGCCCTCGCCTCGCCTCCAGAGGCCGAAGACTACATCGCATCTACTACGACAGAGAGGGGCCGGTTGCCAAGGTCCAATACTGTCAGAACGGTCAGGGGTAATAAAGTATCTGAGTGGGCTTTGCAAGTAAACACGCCGATTGGTCAGGACTTTTGGGAGAATATAACCACCGTTAGGGTAGAAGATAACAGGGCAACCGGGTTCGCAAGTCAGCTGAACTACCCGATGTCGATGGAAGCATTTCTGGCAGTTCTGCAAGCCAGGGGAGAGCAACAACTGGTACGTGACCAACGACAGTGAGGCTTTTCAAGTTCGTTGGGTGCCTATTTAGTGTCAACTCTTTGAGTGGAGAGCTGTCATACCAGATGTTTGAAGGAGTTACTGAGAATCTCTGCTTTTCTGTCAGTTGCTGGTTGCGGTATCTCGGGCAGAGTTGAAGACGAAGAATACGAATCATGTTAACTATCTAATGGCTATCTAGTACCAAAGCTGTCCGTCCATGAGCTATACCCCTTCCATGAGTCTTATCACTTCCTATGCCCTGCTGCTTCACATCACAAATCTCAGACAATATTAGCAAATCGCTGATTGCCCTGGTCGATGATTTCGAAGGCCCTGTCGAAGACAATCTTGCGTCCCTTCAGCTTGCCCTCCAATTTCGCCACCTGCCGTTCGAAAATCTGCTTCTTTCGGTTGACGTCGTCGAACTCTTTCCGAAGGTCTTCAAGCCGCTTGAGGTAGTCATCGGCTTCGTCATCTGCCTGCTTCAAGTCGTCCGCCAATTCCTCGTTCTCGGCTTTCAGGTCGCTCAACGCCTTCTCCGCACTGGCCCAGCCCTTGGCTGCTGCAGTGAGCTCCTTCTCTGTTTTGGCATTGGCGTCGGTGACGGTTTTGAGGTCCTTCTCAACTTTGGTTTTAGCGTCGGTGACTGTCTTGAGGTCATTCTCCAATTTGGCCTTGGCACCCGCTGCTGCTTTGAGTTTGTCGTTCAAATCGGCCTCCAGCTTCGTCTTCGCGTCCTTGGTCTCGGTCAATTGAATCTTGACAGCCGCAAGGTCTTTCTCTGTTTTGGTCTTAGCATCGCTGACTGTCTTCAGGTCGTTTTCCACCTTGGCTTTAGCACCAACGGCTGCGTTGACTTTTCCGTTCAAGTCGGCCTCCAACTTCGCCTTCGCATCCTTCGTTTCAGTCAATTGGGTCCTGACAGCTGCGATGTCCTTGTCTGTTTTGGTCTTGGCGTCCGTGACTGTCTTGAGGTCCTTCTCCACCTGTGCCTTCGTATCCTTCGTCTCACTCAATTGAGTCCTAACAGCGGTAAGATCCTTCTCCGCCTTCTCCTTTGCCGCCTTCGCCCCAGCAAGCTCACCTTCTAAGCTCTTCCTTGTCTCGGCGGCCGAAGCTTTGGCAGCAGCCAACTCTTTGCCCAGCTTGCCCTTCTCCTCGGCAAGAGTCTGAGAATTGGCCACGGTGGAGGCCAGATTACCCTCCTTAGCCGCCAGTCTGGCCAACGCATCCGCCAAGTCCTTCTCCGCCTTCGCCAGCTCCTTGCCCAATCGCACTATGGCTTCCTCGGCAGTCTCGTACATGTTCATGGCGTCCTTTTTGCCACGTGCAAGATTGCCGGCTCGCCCAACTCCATTCTCCACGAGACCCCTAAGCTTTTTCTCCAGCTCGGGCACATCGGAGGCTTCGCCTGCATCGGTGTCGTCTGGAATGGTCGGTGGCGGTGTTCCGGACTTGGCAGCTTTCTGTCTCCTCGCAGCTCGCTCGGCAACCTTGGCTTGTCGATTCTTTCTGTCGGGAAAGGCGGGAGTGGCTGCGGGCTCGGCTGGGCTGCTGCTCGGGCTCGGCTCAACCTGGGTAGGCTTGGCGAGAGGCAGGTCATTGTAGACAGGGGTGGGAGAAGTCAGCTCGCCGTTGGGCTTGACGGACTTGGGCGTATCCACCTCGATGTTGGACCTGGTAGGCTGGGGTGATTCCCGGCCGCCGTTCGTCCTGAGAGACTGAGCTGATGCTGGGGCGCCGTTCGGTCTGTAATGCTGTGGCGGAACTGGGTCAAGGTTCGGTCTGATGGACCTCATCGATCCCGAGTCGCCGTTTGACGAGAGGGGTTGGGATGGAGCTCGTTTGCTGCTTGACTTGGAGCTTCTGGCAGGAGGGAAGTCACCGCTCGACCTGTTAGGCTTGAACGATGCACTAGTCGTTGTGATCCCTCCTACTGGCGGCGAGGGCGGGTATTGGTCATCGTTGGGCCTGATGGGCATGGGCGGTTCTCCGTTCCCTACGAGACCAGGGGCAGGTACGACCTTGTTGGCGAATTTGGAGAAAAATGTCCCGGAACCAGACATGACGGGCGATGTATCTAGCGCATTGGTCAGAATCTTCTTGCCGTACAGTCTCGGACCATGCTGTTACCTTCAGAGTGGTGCTTCAGAGCTGTTTCGGCCAATGCTGGCTGGAGAGGAGTCTTCAGTTGAGTCTTGTGGATTGATGATATCGATGATGAGCGCGGGTTCACAAAAGCCTGTGGCTAGGAGACATGGCGGGAAAAGACTTGTACATTATAAACTTGCCGCGGACTCTCAGGACATCAAGTCAATCCAATGAATACTCGGTAGTGTTGGCGGTTGACCCCATCGCCGCTTCTCCCGGCTTCCACCATCGTCGTCGATGCACAGCCCGACAGCCTCACTACCAAGGTTAAACGCGGTCGACAGCATCTCCTCGGGTTTCCCAAATTGCCCTAGCGCCACATTTTCCGTCGTTGCTGTTGGCTGAGGAGATGTTGATGGCATTGTGCCAGCCGTTGATCAGGCCCTGGCAAGCTGCTATCCTCGGTCAACCGCTAGGATTGGGCGCCGGTCAGTCAGGTCGGCTGGATATTAGTTACCACCTATCCTTTGCCACGTTGTCTCTTTTTCTCCCATCATATGCCCGAATGATTTGAAGATGGGGGGAGGACAAGATACTGTAAGGCCCAACGCGAACATTGTTGGCCATGGCAGTGTAAGTGGCAGCGAATGAGTCACAGCCGCCGCCTCCGTGCATCTTGCAATCTTGCGTTGCCTTTTTTTCTTAGCAAGGCAACAAGAAAAGGGGTGCGTTGGGCACAAAGAACGTACTGCCATGCATGGAGGCTTGGACACGGGACTCAAATTTGGGTTGACTCCATGCCGAAGAAGTGTCGTGTACGGGCACAGGAGGGGGAATGTGGGGGTACCCAACTGCCCGTTGCCCCTTCCTACCTACCTACTTGCGCCTTTCCGCAGACTTCGAAGCAGGCTTTGTGCTCTTGGATGGTTTGCCCGCGCCCAACACCCAGTCCAAGTCAAGATCCTTCAATGTCTTTCTCAGCTCGAACTCCTTCTTTTCCATCTCCTTCATCCTCTCGTAGATATCGTTGAGTTGCTTCCTCATCGCATCCATTTCCTCAGCGCTGCCTCTCTTGATCGGCATTGGCAACCCCCGTTCTCTTTCTTGGAGCTCTGCCTCTTTGTTGATGAGGGTTTGCTCTTTCACCCGCAGCTCTTCGTCCTTTCTATCAAGCTCGCGTTGCCTCTGCTCGAGCTTTGCTGCTTTCTGCTCTGCATTCGAACCAAGAACACGGACTTTATTGTCAAACTCATCGGTCGGGTCATACACTGAACCAGCTCTGGACGGGGCCTGGGCGGGCCCGTTGGTGTTCTTCCCCGCCTTTCTGAGTTGTCGATCTCGCATCCGCTGCTGGTGCTGCTCATGCCCCCATTGCGCAGGCCGGTTGGCCCCGCTTCGTTCTGTTATCTGGTCGCGGTGGCTGTCGTCCTGTGAATACAAACTAGATTAGCCAGCACAACACCACCAACCGCTGGACTTGGCTATGATCTCACCTGACTCTCCATCATCTCAAGTAAATATCAGCGCGTTCGCAACGAACGGTAGGGTTAGGTTGGAGGCTCCCACTTCGCGGAGGCTATGTTTGCACGGGAGTGAAGGTACCCAAGGTAGTGACGAGGACCGATTCAAGTAGCATCTGCCTGGATGGCGCATTATCTGGCGCATTTGAGTTCTCATTTTCCACACCGGGAACGGTGAGTCGCACAGCACTAGGTTGGACGCCCAGGTTGCGGTGGGGGAGGGGCAAAACCGTCAACCACCGACGACTGGCCCCACAGCCCGGCAGGCAATTCCTCTCCCCAGCAGCCTGCATGCAAGAGCTGCTTGCAGATGAGCGCAATATTTCACTGGTCCACGTGGGGGATTTTGTCCCCAGAAGTTGACCGGAGACGTGGTCCTCGAGTGGGGAAATTGCCAGCATCGGTCCGGCCACCTCGGTTTGCGTGCAGTGGAAAGAACGAGAGGGACGGGAACTCCACTCTCGCGCTTGCGCTGCGCCTCCCGCAAGTCTGCCCAGGCCGAAACGCATGGCGCATGCAAACACTGGCAGCTGCACCGCTAGAGTCGCTGGCTACAGCCTCCGGGCCGGATCACGCACGCCAGCGCGAACGCCGATTCGGCGCTTAATTTCCTTTCTCCTCTCCGGGTTACACCGTAGGAGGCTCATCATGGATGCCGATGTCTCTGAGGGCCAGGCTTCCATTTTAAACTTCCTTCCCTGACATCTCGAACTTCTCAGCAAGCGCAAGCGTCGGGCTCGCATCGCACGGCAATGGAAGCACTCGGCACTTTGCAGACCTACGGCCAACAGCCTGGTCTAGTCGATCACCCGGATTTTGAGTGAGTGCCTATAGAGTCACAAAACATCGCGCTGTGGTCAATACTGACCATCGTATCATGTATTAGTGTGGTTCTTGTCCACGGGCGCGGGGGTAATGCCCGTGAAACATGGTCTTCCCTGTGGTCCGAACAATGCGTCCCAGACAGGCTCACTCGCCCAATGCCGAGAGTCTTCGCTTTCGACTATCAGGACCGCGTCTATGACCAGTACCGACTGCAATCAGTCTGTTGGTATGCCGAGAAACTTCTCCAGGATCTGATCCATGAGAGGACGGATCATACGGAGGAGATGCGCCCTATCGTATTTATCGGACACAGCACTGGCGGTGTCATCATCAAACAAGCAGGTGCCGCTCATGCTCCTGATCGTCGTACGAAGGCTGACCTGGCAATACCTGTGAAGGCTCTTATCACTGCTCAACGCGACCTACGGTTTAGGAATATCGCATACTCAGCATGCGCTGCCGTAAGCCCTCTCTCTCCTGAATTGCTAGAAGCTAGTGGGGATTTTGATGAGTCCTAAAGATATTTTTCGCCACTCCTCACCGCGGCTACACACAAGTGATCCGCAGAATCTTCGAGGCGGATCCTCTGAACCAGTTCCTCGGAATCCTACCTCAGTTTGGCCTAGTCCCTGGAGAAGACATCGAAGCCTTTGACAACATATCGGTCGAGTTTCTTCATTTTTACCGTAATGACCTTTTGTTCCAAAATTTTGCAGAAGGGAAACCGCCCACAGGACTTGCCACGAAGGTGAGAATCTCCCCCAAATTGTCGCGTGCAATCACGCAGGCCCGCATAATCACCAAAACTTTGTGTTGTAGCTAACGATTCTCGAAATGTGGTAGATCGTGGAGGAACAAAATGCGAGCCTAGATCAGTCTTGGGATGATCGCTGGGACAAGAGAGTGGGAATGCGGGATCAAGACCACTTTCAAATCTGTATTTTTGGTACCCAGCCACAGGATGGGCCCAACTGGCTTATATCACTTATTGGAGAAGTGAAAGAACAGTCAACGAAGTTCATGAGTAGGTATTTGACCTTCTGCACGTGTATGGTGGCAAATATTCTGCACATGGCTAATGCCAACTGATGCGTAGGGGGCGACTTTGATCAGGAACGCCGCAAATCACTGCAACTGCTTGGAACCGGCGAAGTTCTTCTCCCAACACCCCCCGCGCCTGTGGTTCCGACGGAGGGGACTTGCAGATGGATTGAAGACTACGACTACTACCGTACATGGATCGAGTGGAAACCCAATACCAACAGCAGAATGTTGTGGTTAAGCGGGGGACTTGGTTGCGGAAAGACTTACTTGGCAGCCTATATCACCTCGCGTGTCATGGATCAGCTGCGGCTCGATGCCTACAAGCACGATTTCGTCATCAGTTTCTCTCTAGGGGCCATGAAGGACGGATTGATTACTCCATGGCAGATGTTGGCTTGCTTGATCCACTCGACCCTCATCAACTACCCTCTGGTGGCTCAGATGATCGACCACAACTTGAAACATCATAACCCACTACACTACGAGGATCTCCAGTACCTTTGGTACGAGATGATTGCAACGATCACAACCGCGGACCGCCCCCGGCGTCTAACAATCATTGTGGACGAGATGGACCGGATGGCTGCCGACAGAGAAGCACTTGCACTGGTCTTGAAACTCATGGTCGGCGAGGAACATATCCAAGGCATGCCCAGGCCAAAGAAAGATCATATCCGACTTCTAGTCATCTCCCGCCCTGGTGGTGTTCACAGTGAGGCGCTCAAAGACTGCAACTTCGAGGAAAATCAGATACCACAGCACGCAACCAAAGATGACATCAAGGAGACGGTGGAGAAGGAACTACGAATCCTCGCCAAACTCCACAAACTTAATGACCAAGAAAGGTCCCATATCTGCGACGCAATTCAAAACATTGCAGGCGACATGTACATCTTAGCTCGCCTCGCCCTCCGAGAGATCGCCAAAGACCCAAGAGAAAGAGCCGCCCACGCTCTCCGCGACACTATTGCTAGCTTTTATGATAGCATTCTTGAACGCCTAGCCCTCGGTGATTATCGTGGCGGTGACGTCGAAGAGGAGAGGAGGAGTTTCTTGCGCAGCGTTTTGTTCTGGATGGTTTACCAGGGCCACGCAATGGACGAAGAGGAGCTCCAGCTTGGGTTGGCTATGCTGCGAAAGATCGGCGGCCCTAACGTGTCGCCCGTTCGCGAGCGTGTAGTGGACGAAGAGTTCGTCAACAACCCGCAGACTGGGTATTCCAACCTAACGCGCGAGATCTTGCTGAAATGTGCGCCACTGGTGAGGTTGAGGTCTGATGGTCGGTTTGAGCCGATCCACAGGTCCCTGAAGGAATTCCTTTCTATACCACCGATCTGCTTCCAGCCGATCCCGGACGTCAAAAACCATCCGTATTACGCGTTTGATGACGCAACATCGGATGAGATCATCAGCAGTCTCTGCATGGACTACCTGTTACTGGATGCATTCAAAGACGCAGGTAAGACAACTGGGAGGTTAAGCGAGTGGGAAGACAAAGTCGAGAAGCGAATCGATGACCACGAATTTATCGCCTACGCCTCCAAACACTGGATTTACCACGCCAAATTATCGGGGGAACCCTTCAATTCCAACACAGCCGACCTTCCCTCGGAGTCCCGTCAATATCAACTTCTAGACGTCAAAAACCCGAGAAGCCAGCACGCCCTGAGCTGGGCTGAAGTATGGTGGTACTTCACAAGTTTTCCTAAGCGATTTCCTGGTACAGGCCTCGAAGTCGCCAAGATATTTGGCGCGACCAAGAAGTTAACCCGGATGGACTTTAAGCTGGATGTCGCTAAACAACTGACAAGAACGTCGGAGGGTCCCTCTCCTCTCGATGGCCTGTCGCATTCCCCTGAGGAGTCGCCTGTCTTGTACCCTCCTTCTCCGCCTCAGGACCCAGAAGAAACGCCCAGTGAGCCGGACGTCGAGGAACCGCAATATGACCTGTACGTCGGCGAACCGCAGTACGATCTGTATGTTGAGGAACTGCACCCCAATCCGTATGTCGAGGAACCGTACCACGATCCGTATGTCGAGGAACAGCAGCACGAACTAGTAGTTCCAGATGAATTCCCTCTCAAAACCATTTCGCAGAGGTCGTTTCAGCCCGCTACTAGTCCCGGGCATATTCAATCCCGTGGTGGGCGGGTTGTTACCTCATCGACCACCCCATCGGATGAACGACGGAATCGACTTCCGGTGCAGGTTCCTTCCAACGGACCTCCCCACTTTGCTGTACGTCGAAATCGGCCGCCCGATTCCATCGGCCAAACTCAGAACCCAGATATTTACATTCAAGTAAACAACAACACAACTAATAATTACTATGGGAAGCCTCCAAAGCCTCCGAAGCCTCCGAATGCTCCGAATCCTCTGATTCCCAAACGGAAGAGTTCATCGTCCTGTGGCTGTTGTACTATTCTCTGAAAGAGCTTAATGCCTATAAAAGGGCATCGGCCGGTGCGTTCGGGGGTAGGGGGTGGCACCAAGGCTTCAGGTTGTACGCAGTCTAGTTGACAGAAGTTTTTGATAGATCCATTTAGATTACTTAGCTCATTTACTTGGGGGGTTAGTTCTAGTATTGATCTTGGCGTTTAACTTCGCATCGCGGCCATCTTTAACCTTTCTACGCTGACTTTACACATCTTGGTACGCCAGTCCTATGACGCGTCACGCAGTTTGTTCGATATTTCCCTTGGCTTAGACTTCGTCTTCCACAATGTTGGGGGCGTATTCCTGCAGCCCGGTTTAAGCAGTCAAGTAGGCCCAGAATCGGCGGCCCTGAATGAAGGCGGTCAAAACTAAAGCGAGGAAGCGGGAACCTGCAACCCTTCGGCGGTCCAATCACTTCTCGCCAAGTCCTAGCGTTTTGCGTTTGTTTGTTGTAGGCCTCACTGCAGCACCCGTCGCTGCTGCCAGATTGTGGTTCACCCCAACACCGTTCAACCGCTTGGAAACAAAGCGGGACTTTCCATCAGGGCGCGATGTCTTCATCTCGCAGATTTCCGTCCGAGCCCCCGGATTACTACAGCCATCTTGGCATCCCGCCAAATGCGAATCGGCGACAGATCAAACATGCCTTTGCGAGGCTGGCAAAGAAATTCCATCCCGACAAGAAGGCGCCGGGACAAAACATTGATGCCTACGAGTTCCGTAAGGTGAGATCCCTACTTTCTCGTCGGCCATCCATACATCTTTGTCTCTGTGCCGCCTAACATGAAGCCTCGACTTAGATTCACGAAGCCTACGAGAATCTCTTCGACGATGCGAAGCGGGCCAAACACGACGAGCAGCTAGCTGTGTATAGGGCGTGGAAACGTGTGTATGATAAAGAGGAAGAGGAAAGGCGCGCCGAGGAGCGGGAACGCGCTGCCAGAGAACAAGCGGAACGGGAGAAACAGGCAGCAGAGGCTGAGATGGCTAGGAAAAAGCAAGAACAAGAACGGGCCGCAAGAGAGGAGGAACAGCAAAAGCGACAGAGGGAGGAGAAGATACGAATGGCCGAGGAGCGCTCCCGGCAAGCTGCGCAAAGGGCTCGCGAACAACAGGAGCAGGCGGCCAGAGAGCGGCTCCGAATGGAGAAAGAACAAGAGGCTGAGAGGAAAACCAGGGAAGCAGCTAGGAGAGCTCAACTCTCGCGACAGAAAATGGCCGAGGAACGTCTCAAGGCAATCCGAATCGAAGAGAAGCAGAATACCCTCCGCCAGAACTGGGCCAAGATGCGGGAAGCGGTCGAGACCCGGGATTTGCCTGGTGATGCGACACAATCCCAAGGTACACCGAAGACATCTCTATCTGTGTGCCCCCACCCACGGTTCGGATGGCCGAAGATGAAAGGGACGAGAGAGTGCATGTTTTGTGGGACATGCCGCACAAATTGGTCATATCGATGCCCGTCTTGCGATATCGCTGCTTGCCCTGGTTGTAAGGAAGGATATTACCGACAGGCATAGTGGTGGATTTCAACGGAAGATGGGACCTGTATCCAGAAAAAAGACGCTCCCAAGATCCACCCCATAGGTACGGTGACAAGGGGGCTGCCCCAGGACATGTACGTGATCGGCATGACCACGAGGGAAAGGAGGGACGTGCGCAGGGGCGTTGCTGACCATGTGGTAATGCTGCCACCCCCGCGCCCCTGACAGGGAAAACGCTGGTAACGTGAGCGAGAAGATGGGTGGAAGTGTGGTAATAATGGGTCCTATGTGCAAAAATTGGCATTGCTCTTGAACTTCCGTACGCTTTGGTCGACTTAGTGCCCGGCAGACACATCATAGCCCCCTTTTCGCTTGAATCCTGAGGATATCGGGTCTTTGTCGCCCAATGTCATAACTTTCCATCGTCAAAGTCTGACCGCAAGTTTCGAGGAAGAGCCACTTCATCCAGCTGGTGTATTTGAAAGTGGTGATCAAAACAACTTGTTCTAGCCTTTGTCGATCATCGGTCTCTTTGTTCCGGGCTGACATTCCAGTTGCATTGCACGGACTCAATAATTTCCCCGCACGAGAGGGTAGTATTTTGATTCGTATCAACACCGGCACTCAGCTTCTCATTCGTATTCCTTGTACAGACCAAAGAATATGAAACCGGTAGCCCTCCCCTGACCCTGGCTCATAGCCCTGAGCGCATTGAAACCTCCCCCCACTCGGTGCGACAATCTTTGCCCAGCTTATCCTTGCTAAATTTACACACCTCGTGGGTATGCCGGGCCGCGCCGTTGTAATACATCACGATGCTCGGCTCAGTTACCAAAATCGGTATTCCAGCAGCGGCAAGGTCACAACCAGACTACGTGTTCTATCAACCGGGTTCGCTAGCGCGTCACGCATGCAGGTCCAGCAAAGCTTGTCGACTCCATGGAATCCCCCGAGGCATCCTGGCATGTATGGTGACCTCCTCAACTACAAGTACCCAGGATGCACGCCCAAGCCTCATCATGGGAAGCCTCTCACCCTCCACCCTTCACCGAGGTGTCCCTTCGTTCCCTTCCCTTTTCCCTCAAACTGTCACTCTCTTAAGGGTACCCACTCACCATCACCATGGCTGTTATCACGAGGAATTCCTGGCTGTTCTTGGCGCTATGTCTCTTCTTTGGCTCAGTCCTGGCTGTCCCCAAGGAGTCGGACTTCTCTGCCGCTGATATCGACCAGGGCAAAGCCCTCACCTCGCTCAACCAGCTGGCCTCCACCAACACCGACGCCATCACGCCTCGCAAGATGCGTCGTCAGGCTGGCAAGTGCAACAAGGCCAACCTAAGGGTCCGAAGAGAGTTGTAGGTATAGCCTCTTTCCTTGTTACCGGGATTTCTTTACTCACAAAGAGAACAGTCGAACCCTCTCCAAGGCCGACAGAAAGGCCTACATCGCCGCCATTCAGTGCCTCCAGAGCAAGCCCAGTCTTCTCGACAAGACCGTAGCCCCGGGCTCCAAGTCCCTGTTCGACGATTTCGTCGCCATCCACCTGCAGCAGACCCTGAACATCCACCTCTCTGGCACATTCCTGACCTGGCACCGCTACTTCACCTGGGCGTATGAGGAACGACTCCGCAACGACTGCGGCTACAAAGGCACCGTTCCCTACTGGGAATGGGGCCTAGACGTCAGGAACCCCGCCGCCTCCCCTGTGTTTGATGGTTCGGATACTTCCCTAAGCGGCAACGGCGAGGCCATCCCGCATCAGGGCCTCATCCTCACCGAGCCCTTCAACCCCGATGCTCTCATCCCCCTGCCTCCGGGATCGGGCGGCGGTTGCGTCAAGACCGGTCCCTTCGCCACCATGACGGTGCATCTCGGTCCTGTAGCCCTAGCGCAGTACGGCTCCACCAACGTCAGCAGCGTCCCCTCCCCTCTCAACGACAACCCGCGCTGCTTGAAACGCGATCTTAATGCCGGCGTGGCCCAGAAATGTATGCCTCCCCCAATTCTATCCCCACCTTCCCCCTTCCGCTTCCCCTTCCCGACTCCCCATTCTCTCCCTCTCCTTGTCCCCCGCTAACCTCCTCGAGCAGGGACCACCTTCCGCAACACCACCCAGCTAATCCTCCAAAACCCCACCGTCGAACTCTTCCAAGGAATCCTCCAAGGGGACCCCCGCTACGTGCGGCAATCCCTCGGCGTCCACGGCGGCGGGCACTTCACCATCGGCGGGGATCCCGGCGCCGACCCGTTCATTTCGCCCGGCGACCCGGCCTTCTTCGTGCATCACGCTCAAGTCGACCGTGTTTACTGGATCTGGCAGATGCTGGACTTTGCGAATCGGCAGGGGGTGTTTGGGACGGGGACGTTTATGAATATTCCGCCGAGTGCGAATGTGACGGTGGAGGATGTGATTGATTTGGGGCCGTTGGCGCCGAAAGTGAAGATCAAGGACGTGATGAGTACGGTGGGGGGTGGGCCGTTGTGTTATGTTTACGCATAGGGGGTGGGGGTAGTTGGACAGTATGAATGGGTATATGGATGTCTTATGGAGGCGATATGCTGGCACTGACTTGATCTGAAATATAACTAAATACAAATGTGTTGGATCCCACCGTAGCTCGAAAGTCGTAGGGCAAGATTCGTCGTCCTTGTAGAACCGCAAGGCGCCCCTTCCACACCAAGGAGTTGGTGATCAAAGGATTCGGAGGTCCAAAGAGTAGGCATCAAGCCGGGTAATACCTTAGGTCAACTGCTTGCAGTCGGGAAGGCGGCTGGTATTGACAAAAGGGAGGAAATCCACCAGCGGCTTCTTTGCCGAGTGGTTGGTGATGATTGCCATACCGAGTTGCACATAAACGCACAAGTCAGTCTTTCGAAAATCATCGAAGAATACATCGAGAGGAAGCGGTATTCGTGGGTACCCGAAAGAGCCTTTTGGCTCTGAGACTCCTGACGTCATGGTTATGTGAAGCTCCTCGCGAAACTTAACCCTTGAACTCGGAAGCTCAGTGAGCAGCCACAAGCAGCCGGTAAGCACAGGTGGTAGGAATTCCCCACTAGGTGTCTGACACTCGTGGCCGAAAATACGCTTGGCCTGCCCGAGTAATACTTCCCAGTAAATACTCACATAATGAGCGGTCGACAAATCCCGAAGCTCTCCAAACGGGCTTTCTCGCTGCGCCTGTGCAATATGGTATTCCATTATTGCCGACGCAATCAAGAAGAAATCGGGATTAAAGTCAGCGTTGTTCCTACTGATAAGGGCGTAGCCCGGGGGATCATCGATGGGTCCAGACGCAATCTGCGTGCCATTCTCCCAGCATTTCCTCGCCCACAAAAACCATTCCGTCACGCGAGTTATCATAGAGGCTAGTGCCCAGAATAGCAGTGTATCTTCGCCATGGAGATCATGCCTAAGCGTGGACTTCTGCAGTGCGACCGCCCCAAATGCGATTGCGGACGCCAGATCCGCAAACGTTGCACAAGCAGTCGCAGGGTTGCGTCCACCGAGATGTATGCCGCTGAGGATGAACCAGCAGGATACCGGAGCAGAATAGAGCGAAAGGTCCAGCATACGCATCAATTTCCCTTTCTTTAGCTTCTCCATGAGATCTGGGAGGCACTCGCAAGCGTTACGGATATGACCGAAGTATTCCGTCAGGGTGAGTGTCAGACGAAAGACGTTGTTGGTCATACCGCCTGTTGGAGTAAGTACAACAAAGCAGTCGTCAAATTTCGCTTCTGCGCCCTTCATCCTGACCGAGCTGGTTACATCATCCTCTAAGGCGTGGACGGCGGCACATATGGCGGCGGCAGCGTAGTGATGTAGTTTCTCATCCTCCAACATCAGCTTGCCGATTTCCTGAACATAATGTTCCATCTTGACAAGGATGGCAGATTGTTCGCTTCCGAAATTCTTAGCAACCTGGCCTTGAAATGACCAGTCACCCGCGACGCTCTCTCGTCGGACGAGAAAGAGATATTCCAGACGGTAGATGTCTTCGACAAGGGCTAGCTCGTTTATCTGACCAGACTGCGACACAACCATGTCAAAAAGCCAGCTGGGGACACTCGCGTCGCGTGGTTTAGCCTCGCTGATCGCGCCGTTTGATCCCCAGCGGTACTTTGGGGAACAGGCTCTCCGCAGGAGGTCGAGTGAGATACAGGTTTTGTCCATGGTACAAAACATAAAGTAAAGGTGCTGGGCAAACTCTGGTAGATAGTCCAAACTTCCTTTCCAGGCAACGAAAACAGACTCTGGAAATGCTTACAGAATGTCTGCGGAGCCTTGTAGCATCTTCTTTAGGAGCTCCCGCTTCATCTTGTCGTAATAGCCAAGATATTGGTCTAGACCCCCAACTACACGAATGTAGCTATCCGCAAGACACACTGAGAGTGGGAAATACCCCAGCTCTTTAACGACTCGATGTACTTGATGGATGTCGGCCTGTCGAGGGAGGCCTCCCGGGACCGGAACGGTGCAGTCATGGCTGCGGTGCTGGGGAGTTGCACCATCCTGAGACGGGTCTGGTGGAAGGGTGATGATGTGAGTCTATTGATGTTGCTTGCTCTCTGTTCAGAAAAGCTGGGGAAATGATTGGCTTCATAAAGGCAGATATTTCACCTCTCTACGACTCAATGGCTTCCTTGGTATCCCGGGTTGGCTTGTTATCGTGCCTATCATGGGTTCTGTGGGCCTTGCCGATTGGAAGCTGAGCATGGGTGTCATACCCGCTTTGATCCCGGGGATCTGGACTCGGAATCAATGATAACAGCCTGAGCTCGGTGTCCACCGAGAAGGATCGCGCTAAGGGGCTACGGCGTGGCGACTCCACAACGTCGATGAGGGGTGGGTAAGCCGATGGTAGTGCCCGATAAGCTGTCATTCGTTGCTGCTGCATGGAGCTTATCAGGTCTGATGCTTGTTT
>Ga0247770_1000875_pt1 | contig 27298 bp, 33 predicted proteins | sample UWRJL136409B6_FD_179943 | JGI IMG/M metagenome (GOLD analysis project Ga0247770, IMG submission 179943) | Plant litter microbial communities from Arlington Agricultural Research Station in Wisconsin, United States - UWRJ-L136-409B-6 | ecosystem: Environmental > Terrestrial > Plant litter >... | reverse complement strand
CACGGGGAGGTAACGATTTCTGAGGTTGGTGGCGCGAGGGCCGATGCGACTGTTTGCAACAGCAGCAAAGCTGTCTGTCTCCGAGTTTCCGGCGCCAGACTCGGCATCAAATCCCTCATCAGACTCAGACTCGGTATCGTCCTCCGAACTGTCCACATCCCACTCCAAATGTTCAAAGCGCTGCCCCTCATCCCACTTAACCCTCTCCGGCATACTGCCCCAAGACACTCTTCCCCAGGTGTCTTCCTGGTTCTGATCGACAAGAGTCTCCTCCGAGTTTCCCCAAGAACAGCTCAAAGCTGCTCCGCCCCAGGCGTCTTCCTCCTCCTCCTCCCCCTCCTCCCCCTCATCATACTCAACCACCTCCCCCTCTCCCCAAGAGGAAGCAATAGAAGCACTTCCCCACGATTCTCGGCCCCAGGTGTCTTCCTGGACCTCACCTACGTCATCCCACTCCCCCTCAGCAGCATCCTCCTGCTCCCCGAAAGTCCCAGGCATAGTCTCAGGGAGCGCAACAAACGTGAGCTGCTCCTCGGCGTCGCGGGGGTCGATTTCGTCGAAGGAGGCGTCGTCGTCGTCGTCGTCGGAGACGTCGCGGGGGAAACCGCCGGGGGCTGTGGTGGATGCGTCGGTCCAGAGATGCGCCGGGGCCTGGGCCTGTGTCGGCATGAAACGAGGGTCCAGCATGATGATATCGAAGTTGAGGCCGGAAATTCTGAGAGAGAAGTGTCGAAAATGTTCGCGGTGTGATGTGAAGAAGAGAAGAAGAACGAGAGGAAAGTCGATCAAGGTGAGTTTATAAAGAGAGGAGGACGGAAACTATGTTTCGATGCTTTCGAGGAAGCTCGCAAGATTTAGGAAAAGAAAAGAATAAAGTAATGGTGGAACCTGGTAGCCTTCCAGACGTAAACTATCTTGTGTTTGTTGCCTCTTAAACCAGTAAACTTGAGCTGTGTTCCGAGACGGTAAAAAGCGGCGACAGCGGACATAGACCAACTCCAACATGGATCTGTTGGGAAGATGGGAGCTGTATGAAGGCTTGGGTCAAAAGAAAGGGTTCCCTCAGCCAGTGCGAAATACGCCTTTCTTAGTGTCAAGACCGCCCATGGTTTTAGTTATGGCAGGCCATCTCCCATTCTGAAAAGACGTACCAGTTTCTGAATAGGCATCCTGGGACGCTGGAAGGCTTTTCTACATTCTGGAAATGCTTTTCCCAATGCAGTCAAGGCCTGTAATGTGGTAAGCCTAGGCCTTGCTGTTTCGGCACAGAGCTGTGTAAGGATTCCGATAACGTGTTTTTGCATGGAGAAGAGGGTCCCATTCTTTTGACCCAAGCCTTCATACGACACCGAAGATTGACGCCCTTGGTAGAAGGTTTGGAAGTGAGATAATTTGTGACGAATCTTGAGAACCAATATTGCGTTCTGGTCAACCTAAAACTGAAGCAGCATCGGACAGGCGGTTGGCGATGCGTTAGCACTCGGGCGAGCATTCGGGTGCAGATTGGTGGACAGGCCCGTGTAGGTAGAAGGGACCGATCGACACCCCCCGACTGAGAGAGCGAAGCACAGGATAATATCAATGTTAGGGTAAAAGTCGAGAAAAATATAGCCAATTTCCACTCGGGGTATATCTCAGATACGACATGCAACTCTTCAAAACTCCTTAGAAGCCCAACTCCAGATCCACTCAGCCGAGATTGAACTCGCTGGAGGCGTTCATTAGAGCCTTCATCTTATCCTTCATCCTCCGCGCGGCGCCGTCATCCACAGCACCGACACCATCCTCCGCATCCCAGACCTTGCCGGGGTTGACCGTGATCGGGCCACCACCGCTGCTGTTCCTGCTGTTCTTCTCTGTCGGCCTGTGCGTCCGCCTCGACACACCACCACCAATACCTCCAGGAGGCTCGCGCAAACCGTAACTCTTGGCCATGTGTCCAAGATGTAATTGAGTTATGTCGAAGTAGCCACGTTCTTCGCGAACATGCGTCGCATATGCGCGGATGTGTGAGCGGAATGCCTGTCGGCCTGCGTCCAGTAACGGATCGTCCTTGGGCTTTACAGCCACCTTCTTGCCGCCCTTGGCTTTAGCGCTATCAGTCTTTTCCCCATCCGGCGTCGCCAACAGCCGCTGCTCGAAGTGCAGCTGCAGGGCCTCGGCGCGGGATGTCCATGTTTGCTTCTCAGATTCCATCATCGGCTGAGGTGGTGGAAGATCAACAGGGGTCGCAAGGCCCTTTTGGAGAACTGATTCGAAAGGCTGGGTAATAGGAGTAGGGGAGCCCAGCAGAGACTTGTACCCTTCCTCGCAACCAGGGAGGAGGAAGAGCACTGCTCTTCCAGGTCGGCCAGCACGCGCAGTACGACCAATCCGATGGACATGGTCCGACACTGCGAAGGCGGGGTCATACTCCACCACGATGTCTACAGCTGGAAGATCGAGACCACGAGAAGAGATATCTGTTGTGATGAGGACTGCCGGCTCCTTGGACTCGCTGAATGACTTCAATGTCGCAGTTCGAACTGACTGTGGTAATGAGCCGTGAAGCTTATGGAGCATCACTACAGGCGTTGCTGTAGAGGTGAGGTACGACGCTGGGGCAACCGTCGACGCTGTGTGTGGATTTGGCTTCGTGGCTGGGGCCGCGGGGGTATCGGGGTTCCCCGGAGTCGCTTTTACGGGAGGCGCTGTAGATTTGAGCAGCTCGAAGTGGAAGTCGACCGAGTCGGCGCACGAGATGAAAACAATAGCCTTCGTAACCGCGCCTCTTCTGAGGAAGACCGATCTCAACAGCGAGATCAACGTGACCAACCGCAGCTTGGCGGGCACGATGACACAGGACTGCTTCAACTGCGCCGGCGCGCTGAAATGGGACTCGACTGCGCCAGTCTCCCCGTCCTTCTCCATGTCTGCTTTGGAGGCGGTGATGTGGATCGCATCCTCTAAACTGATTTCTCCCAGCTTCTGGACGTTCATTTTCATGGTGGCGGAACAGAGGATCGTTACCCTCCTCGAGGGAAGAATTCCGTCTAGCACCACGCCCTCCTTGTTCTGCTTCAGCAGCTTGTCCTGCCGAATCTTGCCCACAACCATCTTGATATCCTCTTCGAAGCCCATCTCCATCATGCGATCACCTTCATCCAGCACCAACCATCGCACTGTCCCCACATCCAGAACCTGGGTGTTGTCCAGATGATCGGTCAGACGACCTGGTGTTGCGATCAGGATGTTGGCGCCCTTCCTGATGCGCGCCTTCTCAGACTTCTTGCTCTCGCCTCCCATAACAGTAGTGCAGACAAGCCAAGGGACGCCCCGCAGGACCTTCTCAAGCACAACAGATATCTGCTTGCACAGTTCTCGCGTCGGCGCAAGGATGATGGCGAAAAGCCCAGAGTTTCGGTGCACCTTCGTTTCCTTGGGCGTCCCGTCCTCGTTCACGCTCAGCGCCATGATCCGGTGGACAATTGGAAGCAAGTATGCCAACGTCTTTCCCGAACCCGTCTCAGCCTGGAGGAACGCATCGCTGTCCTCCTTGATCAGCAGCGGTATGGTATTTTTCTGGATCGCCGTCGGCGCCTTCATTTCCAGCTTGGTGGCCAAGTGGTTCGCAACGCGGCGCGAGAGCCCGAGGGCAAGGAAGTTTTCGGCTTCGGCGGTGAGAGGAGCATTGGAAGGGACGGCGGGCTCGGCTTCTTCGACTTGCTCGGTGAAATCTGTGACGGCGGTCGGGTTGGAGGTGAAAATGCTGGACGAAATTAGGCCTGTCTTCATGGCATGGCTGGGCGCTCTGTTCTCGATGGGGGCGCCGGTTTTTGCCATCTTGTAGTGCCTCTCGGCGCCGCCGCCATCTTCGGTGTGCGGTCGTTTTACCGATCGGTCGGCGGCATCGTCGTCGGTTGGCTGCGGCTTCTTGACGCTGTTTTGCGCGCGGACTCGGTCCCTCCAGCGTCCGCCCTTGAACTTGACCTGGCTCTGTATAGGCGCATCGCCAATCTCGAAATTGAGGAGCATGCCATCGTCGGCCATTTTTGCGGACGTATGTGGTGGTGGCCGGGAATTGGGTCGGATCACTGCTTGGATCGCTGCTCGGCAGCAACGAAAAAAAAAGCCAGAGACCCCGCGAGCAGAATCGAGAGTGGGGCAGAATCATTGGACAAGCTGCAAGCTTGGCGCACATTCTTCTCACCGCCTGCCGCCTTCAGTCTCACCCTGGGCGATAAGATAAGGCCAGGAAACTTATCCCTGATCGCACTGTTTACTTGGCGAACAGCCAGCAGCATACGCTGGACGAGATCAATTCCAGTATCGCTGTTGAGCTTTGCCGTTGGCCTTGCATTGGGTTAAGCATATGCTTCTGAGTCACCATACTTTACTTTCCTTTGAGCTTCTCGATCCTTTCGGCACAAGCTGCGCTCCCTGTGGATTCGAGCCTCGGGAGTTTATCCGCCCCCCTTTTTTTTACTCTGCCTTTCCCCTGGAACTCAAAGAAGCCACCAAAAAATTAGGATTAAAAAGGTTAATTCAACATTACAAATTTTAGTCGCAACCCATTAAATGTACAAACATGAAGTCGTGAATCCCAAACGCTAACAAATTCTTCAACTTGCTTTCCGCTCCGTTCGAACGCTACCTAGACGCCTCCTCAGTCCCCTCCCCAAAGCCATGAGCATGCTCGGCATGCCTATGCTGGAAACCCTCAAACCCAATCTCCTCAGTGGGTAGCCTCGATACCCGCCACCGAGGCTATCCACGAGGGTCCTCGCTAGTTACCGCCGATGCCAAGCTCTCAGCGAACGGCGAGCGCTTCCGGAGTGCAGGCCCATAGTAATACATTGCATAGACTGCCACCACAAGAATGAGGGAAATGCAGAACAGAATCGTGCTGGCAATCTCCAGGTGGTGCTTGCCGCCGATGTTGGTGTAGAACGGCGTGGCTGGCACCGTCAGCACACCGGCGAGGAAGTCTCGGGACCAGCCGTTGCCGCCGGTGGCTGACGCAGCGTAGGGCCCGTAGGCACAAATCATGTACTATAATCACAGTAAGCATCGTGATGTGTGTCGGGGATGCGAATAAGAGGACTTACATCGATAGTAGCCATGTAGATGGAATAATTCGCAATACCAATAATCGCCGATCCCACCATTGTCCCAATCCAGTGGGTTGGAGGGCCACTGGATGTCCAAGCGAATATTATCAAGCCAATTGGCAGGCATGTTGCGGTGTAGAGCAACCACCAAAGCCGTGATTCGTATTGGGCGTGCTCATCGCCAGGCTTCCTCAACCGCTCCTTCTTGTTCCTTCGGATCGCTGGGATAAACGAGAGCCAGGCAATGATGTACCCAACTCCGATGGGGATGAACGCCAATCCAATCTGAACAGTCGAGAACCCCCACTGCCTGTAGACCAAGGCAAAGGACTGAATCTGCATAAAGATCAAGGCATCGGAGAATCCCGAAAGCAGCGAGAGGGTCAGTACAATCGGCTCCGTCAGGAACATTCGAAACGGCCGAACCCATGTCCAGATCAACTCCTTCACGGTGAAGCGCTTGAAGAACGACTCGATCTCGTTTGGGCCGTATATGTTTGGCGAATGGCCAGACTTGCGGCGGCTCTTCGCAATGCGGTCCAGCAAAATCGTGGTTCGGGTCTCGGGGACACAAATCAGATGGAGGATCTGGACAAATCCGCCGAAGATGAGCTGAATCCAGATCGTCCATCTCCAGTCGAGGTACTCCTCGACAAACCCGCCAATGATCGGGCCGAGGATCGATCCACCAACAGACGAGAATACGATATAAGCCACAGCATACTGCTGCTCGTCGGGTTCGAAGATATCGGCGATCATCCCCAGGGTGACACTCCCGCCTGCCGACGACAGACCACCGAGGGCGCGGCCAACCAAAAGTGTGGCGAAGCTTGGCGCCAGCGCAACGGGAAGACACCATATGTTGACCAACAGCAGAGACAGCTGCAAGATCGGTTTCCTTCCGAACTCCTCGGACCATGGAGCCCACAGCTCGCAGCCAAAGGCGTAGGTGATCAAGAAAATGGCCGCCCCCGCGCGAGCAGCCTGCTCGCTAACTCCGAATTCCCTGGATATCCCGCCGAGGCCGTTCGAATATAGCGATGTGTTGAAGTTCATCGACGTCTGCACGAGGAAAATGACGGTAAGGATCGCCCATTTCTTCCACGTTGGATAGCAGAAACCGAGCTCCTCCCAGGCGTCCTCCTCTTTCAGCTCGACTTTGCCGTCCATTCGACTTGGGCATGTCTTTTCTCGCCCCCCCGCATCGTTGCTAATAGCCGCAGCCACTTCATTGTGAGAAACACCCGAAGCATCCGCCGATGAGCCCTCGCCGCCACCGGACCTCTTACCGCCAAAATCCGCGATCGTAGGGTTCTTGACAAAACTGCCATTGGGCTCAAACATCGCCCAGCGCATTCAGATATCCAAGAAATAAAAGTGTAGGAAGGTGAAGATGGAAAAAGCTGATCATCGGCCGCCGTCGCAAAACTGTCTGCTGGCGGAATAACAGCAAAATAAAACTGGGGATGGAAACCCAGGGAAAGATATACCCCGGCCTGAGAGACGGGATGAATGACGGCATCGCCACGGTGCCTGGGAACATGAGCAAAGTTTCGCCATCGAACTTCAACAGCTGGCTCGGGGGGGGGCTTGAATCGTGCTAGCGCTTCAACATGTTTCGAGGAAGAAGCAAGACGTTCGACATGTCGAGCGCCAAGGTGTCGCAAAGGGCGACAGCGCGGGAATGCTCTCTGGAATAGTAGCCGTTGCAAAGATCTTTGGATGGCCAGTCAACCAAAACCGCAAAGCACAACGCCACGTAATTGGACATGGCGATGCGATGGCCGACCATGCATCGCCGTTGAAGTCGTTGATGTGGAGCCGCGGAACCTGCCGGCCAGGATCCAGAAAGCAGGCGCTGCTGATCGGGCCCACAAGGATCAGCCCCGCCAAGAACGTCCGGTCAGCACTGGTCGTTTGGCGCTTGGCAGGGCAACGTTCTGGGCGCCCAGCACCTGAAATTGAAAGGCGACATGGAAGTGGAAGAAACGAGTCGACGAAAATCAACAGCAGTTACGACAATGATGTTGAAATGGAATGATCGGGAGGAATATGCCCCATACCGGTCGTTAGAGGTGTTTGCGACACGAATATCGCTCGGCAGGATTCGTCGCAAGAATTCCACCGCATGCATCCACTTTGTCTATCTTTGGCGGCAGGTTACCGTTGAGCGTCCGCCCAGCGCCCCACCCAACTTGATGCAGCGAGTTGATGCCAATCATGAAACACGATTGCAAAGAGCGCGACGTCAAACATCGGCGACGGCGCTCGTCTGCTCCGCGATCTCGGCGGCGATGATGTTTGTGGAGCGCAGGGGCTGAAGGATGCGGCTGTGGTCGGGCAGGTCGGGACCTGGCGGGACCGAACTGGTCGCGTCGCTGTCGTCCAACCCCTGGTTCCAGCTGGGCGGGAGAAGCGGGATGAGACGGCGCCCATTTTCGCGCGGGCTGTTGGACTTCCCCAAAGGCCGACTCCGAAAGCACACAAACGTTTTTTTAACCGGACAGCCTCACCCTGCAGCGTTAGGTTGGCGCGTCTGTGTTTTCGGTACTCCGGCGCTGGCCTGCTTGCATTTCGTTACTTATTTAACTGACCGCCCGGCCGCATCGTGCGCTCGCCCGCCATGTCCCAAGCAAGAACCGCTTTTAGGCCAATCTACGCCTCCAGACTCAGCGCCATCATGAGCACCCAAGTCGCTATCGCCACCGCCGTCGTCGGCCTCGGCGCGTTTGTGTACTACAAGGCGAGCTCCCCGCCGCCGATGGGGCGACCGCTGTTCTCCAAGTTCGGCATCCACAGTCTGAAGCTGCACAGCACCGAGCTCATCAACAGCAACACCAAGAAGCTCCGGTTCGAGCTGCCCGATGCCAGCCAGCCCAGCGGCCTCACGCTCTGCTCGGCGCTGCTGACCATTTCGTTCCCTGGCGGTGGCTGGAAGCCGGTGCTCCGGCCATACACCCCTACCAATGATTTCGGTGAGTGAGGACTGGACTGCAGATTGCGGACTGCGCCCCTGCGCCGCCGCGGGGACACGGACCAGCTGAATCTGGAGCTGCAGCTGCCAAATCACGTGCTGACACCTGCCACAGACGAGAAGGGATTTGTCGAGCTGATGGTCAAGCACTACCCGGGGGGCAAGCAGAGCACGCACATCCACTCGCTGCAGCCAGGCGACAAGCTCACTTTCCTGGGCCCCATTCCGGAAGTGAAGTGGACGGCGAACAAGCACCCGCACGTCGCGCTGATTGCGGGCGGCGCGGGCATTACGCCCATGTACCAGCTCGCGCGCGGAATCCTCAAGAACCCCGCAGACCAGACCCGCATCAGCCTCGTGTGGGGCGTCAACACGGACTCGGACCTTTTCCTGGGCGACGAGCTCAAGGCGCTTGAGAAGCAGTACCCCGGCCGCATCAACGTCACGTACGTCGTCGCCACCCCGGACGCCGGATCTCCGCATCAGAAGGGCTTTGTCACCAAGCAGATTCTTGAGAAGGTTGGCCTGAGCCCCAGCTCGGAGAAGAACAAGGGAACGCAGGTGCTCGTTTGCGGCCCGCCACCAATGGAAGCCGCCCTCAAGGGCACCAAGAAGGCCCCCGGCGTGCTGGGCGAGCTCGGGTACACGGCAGCCCAGATCAGCAGCTTTTAAGCGATTTTTGGTCAGGTTGTCTATGCAGTCGGGCTTTTTGGGTTGTCTTGGCTTTGTAAATACTGGATCAAGCGCTGGGGTTTAGGGACGGCAACATCGGTACCTTAGTATTTTATACCTATGCTTCTAGCGAAGCGATTCCTCCACCACCTGTATTCACCATATTTTACAGCTCCCATGACTTTCTCGCGTCTTGTCAAACAAACCCACGTATTCACCGGCCAACAAACCGGCATGCAAGCGCCCCGGAGAGACGTGTCGTCACCCGCAGCTCAACCAACCCATCAACGTGCCCTGTCAACCCGAGACTCTGAAACTCTCCGACCTGTCGTAAGGTGGCCCCATGACACTTTCCAGATCGGATTGGCAGGGATGTTCGGACGAGATCGATGGGTTGAAGGAGTCAGGAGCTCGGGAAGATCCGCTGCGATATGATCGGAACGCGGAACATGGGGCCGATCGGACACCCAGATGGCTATTTTTGGTAGTATTGCATGGCGGGATGACAGAGCCTCATTCGCTCATTCATGGCGGCTGCTCGGTAGTTGTTTCATTAGTCACATGTTGGTTGCTGGTTGCGTCACGACATGTCAAGCAGAAGCATGCTGCTCGCTGTGCCATGGGATTTCAACACCACATCAAGTCTTTCTAACGCTGTTTGCTTTTTACTCTAAATATCACGCCTCCTTTCTCATATTCACTCACATTACTCACATAGTATGACACATCCTCACCACTACCCTATCTTTCTAGGTACACTCGTCACCATCACCAGCTAAACAAACACAAATACCGTTCCTCTCAAGCCTCAGACTTCAACGCTCAGAGCCCACTCTTGCTTCACAACCCATTCGCCCCCAGAAAGTCTGTAATCTCCTTGAACGACCCCGCCGCATTGAGGTGCAGATTCAGTCCGTGGCCGGCACCGGGGTAGCTGACGGCCTTGAAGGCGCTGGCGTGCGCGAAGTCTTGCCTTCCGGGGGTTTCGAGCGCGCCGTCGCAGCTAGTGAGAACTGCATGTTAGGACATGGGGTATAGTTAGGAGGGGGTAGGTAAAGGGGAGAGGCACTTACTCGGATGTGCAGAAGATGAAGTCGTATTTTCCAGTGAGGATCTGGCGGTGTTAGTGGAGTTGGGTAGGAGGGAGGAGAAAAAAAAAAGGGGGAAATACCATGGCGGCTCCCTTGAAAGCATACGGCGGCGCAACGACGTTCTTGTCGTCAACGAGCTCTGTGGCGGCGAAGGGGGTCTTGGTGGCGTCGGCGTACTCGGCGACTTCGTGTGCGTAATCAGGGGCTTTGAAGAACCTAGGTCCAGTCAGCATCTCTGCGTTCAGGAAGAAGAGATCCCAGGGGAACCCACGTTTGCACATTGGCATAGAGATCCGTTGGCGTGAGATACCCCTAACCCCAGTCAGCACACCTCCCCCTAACACCCCAAACAGACAACAACTCACAGTATCCAACTTCCCCCACCTCTCCGGCTGCTGCCCACTCGCCACCCTCAACGCAATCCCCTCCACAAACCCATTGTGATTCAGATACGTCGAATTCAAACTAAACCCCGTGAGCACAACCCCATCCACCAACTCCGGTCTCTCCGCCACGGCATTCAGCGATATCACACTCCCAAAGCTATGCCCCACAAGAACCACCGCATCCGGCTTCCCCAAACCGCCCACATACTCTCCTGCCTTGACGAGCTTCGCCAGCTCGGTCACGATGGCTACCTGGTTTGCCAGCTGGGCGATATAGCCTGACACGGGGGTGGATTTCCCCACGCCGAGGCGGTCGTAGTAGAAGATGGAGTAGCCGTGGGCGACGGCAAAGTCGACGAAGCTGTAGGTTGTCTTGTTGAGGGTTAGGGGGTCCCAGTATCTGCCAGTGTATCAATCAGCTGACCATTTCTATACTCCTATTGTCAGACTCGGGTACGGTAGGTAGGACACATACGACCGATCAAAACCCAACCCGTGGGTTGCAAGCAACACCGTCTTCTTCCCCCTTACCGGGCCTCCAGCTGGGGTGCAGAATGTACCTGAGATGGTGTAAGTGGCCGTGACGTTTTCTCGCGTAGGGGCGACGGTGCTGTCGGCGGTGGTGGTGTTTCGACTGGTGAGGGTGTCGACGAAGTCGGCGACGTCGAAGTTGTTTTGGAATTTGGGGAAGCCGAAGACGAGGTTGTTGGACGTTATGGTCAGGGGGATAGTGTAGTCTGTACATTTTTTGAGGGGAGGGGGTGAGGCGGGTGAGGTGGGATGGGCTGTGGAGGGGAGGAGGAGGGCGAGGAGGAGGGTGGCTGCGGTGCTGAGGGGGGTCTTCATTTTGGTAATGTTGGTGGTTGAGTTAGTGTTGATGTTGGCGTTGAGGTGTCGTCGTGAGAGTTGAGAACCTTCACAGCTAGAAGAAAGTCTCCACGGCTATATACCTATGCGCGTGGTTGTACTTTACGCCGATTAGTAGTATTGCTAGGTATCTACGGGGTGATTCAGTCCATATTAGCTCTCATTTGAGGCGAGCCGCCGGCAACGCGTCGTCCCCTTCCCGAAGACTGCATCTTCGGCATCACCCGCTAGCTAGAATAGAGCTCTTACAGATGACGTCAATACACAGGAGAGGACTCATAGCAATCCCGTTTTATAGGTGCCATGCGTGTGTTACTGACTCGGAGTTTGTGGTTGAGTCAGCCGGGAACACAAACATAGGGGTCGCTGAGTAAGGCTTCGCATCCCTCCGCGTTTGTTGCTGCCGAAGAGCGAAAACAAGCCGAATGAGAGCCTACCATTTAGGATAAATAGGCGCGCGTGCCCTTGCTGAATCACCAATGATGTGACCCTGTCGTCCTTACCCGGTCGTATCATTCCACCTCAATGCCCAGCTTACGGCCGGTGCAGATGGCTTCCGGCTGGTGTTATTGGCCATGGGGAACTTGAAGCTGTTTTTGTACCTGCATGTAAATCTGAATATTCTCTCGGATGAGCAATACCGCAGCATGCGAGAGGCCGTGAGGGAAGCCATCAAGGAGATGGATGGGATAAATAACTAGGGGAATGAATCAGTGTTCTTACATTATGAGTATAGAATACCTATTAACAGCCCCGTTCTTGTTCTTCTCTTTGAAACGTGAGACTCAAGATAGGCCGATATCCATTTGCCAGGTACGTGTTGATGGGCAACTTTCTGGATGGCGGTTAGGCTCGCGAGGTCGCAATCGAGACACAACCCAGCGCTAACACCACGCTCAAAAGCAGAGCAAGATTTCAACACGCTTCCGGTTAGTATAAACACATCCCCCACAATAATGTAAGTACCCACCCAAACAGCTCGCAGACATCCCCATTCATGTCAGCACTGGCACTTTTGCCAACTTCCAATTGATCCTACTCAAGGCGGGCAAGCACCCAGCTAACCATCTTTCCGTCCGCCAGAAACACCACACGCCCACGAAAATTCCCGATGCATCAACACAGACCAACATCGGCTATACCGACTTGGATCATGACTCCTTGAATGTCATCTCGACAACCAAGGAGGTCCTAGAGGAGGCTGCAAATATCAAGCAACAAATGAGCGAGTGGGGAGAGCTTCGCGAGAAGAGCGCCGAGCTAGCTCGGAAGGAGGCAGATATTGAACAGGATACTCGTGAGGCTCGGCGTAGATTCCGAGCCGTCAGACGCTTTGGCTTCCGCCGCTAGGGAGTGTATGGGGAGGAACTTATGGCAGGGAGTTAGATACATATTTACACCACTGACAGCACCATAAAACTAGGTACTTTGGGGGCAATTTGGGCAGCTGGAGGAGAAGATTAATAACTGTTCTTGCCTGAGTTGCTTGCGTGATACTCTTTATTTTGAGCCTTGTCTTGTTGCAAAGAGGTATAGACGAAGATGACCAAGCCGGCCGGCGATTCCGATACCAGACCAAAACGTTGATACTGGTGAGCAGGTACTGAGACAACTGACAGCTATATACATTGAGTCGAAGACATCCAACCACGTCGACAAGGAGTGGACTCGAGAATTTCGAGATCTCTAGCAGACCGAGAGAAGCAACCATATTTGAGGCCGGGACTCCTTCACATAATCAACGACATCCACTGGGGTAACACATACCTCAGAGGGGAACCTGCGTTCAAGAGGTCGCTGACACCACAAAGCAACACCGAGAGGAGCAGACACAGCTTCAACGGCTTATCCTGTTATACCTAGCTCTCGTCGCCAACGGCTCACAAACCAGTATCAACCAAGATAACCTACCTATCTAGGCAAAACAGAGCCCGGGGCCGCTTCGCAGCCATTATGGTCCAGTACTGGGAGGCCATCGGGCGTCGGGTTTGTCGCCGCGCCGCTCGGTGTTGAGATTCAGCTGGCAAGGACGGAAACGCCATTTGGTCAATTGCAAGGGAGCTTCTTAAGTCGATGCTGAATGGCTAGGTTCTATAAAAGGGGTTGGACAGACTTGGGCGGGAATTCACATCACCTCACTCAATGGAAAGTCGTTTGCTTGAGGCCAATTTTGAGAGAACTACCATATTAATCCCCATATGGAGAATATAGGAATTGTGCAGAGCCGTTTAGACACCCAGCAAGCCTAGATTGACGAGCAAGCCAGAACACTCAACAACATCGCCAGTAGCGGGATGCGCATCGACGACTTGGTAGGTGTATCCCTTGGTATGATCAGAACTACAAGGCTCTCCCTACCACTTTAAAAGGATGGAGGGACAATATCAAGACTAGTCCAGTTGCCAGGATTTGGAGAATCAGAAGGTGATGATACGCCGGGTGCCGGGTTTCAAACGGCTGTCATGAGGTATTAGGATATATAACAGTTCAGTAGGTATTTACCTAGAGATCCTGCACGTCCAATTCTTTGGCCCGCGGCCGTAGGGTTTCATTAGCTACATCCCGTCCGTTGGCCTCCCGCTGGCTTGCCATTGTGGCTTCTCCCGTCCCACTTCGTCAAAGTGTGGAAAGAGGCCTCAAGGAAGCTGGAGAAGTCAAACCACATAAGAGCCTCCGGTCCCTTTAATTCCATCTGAACTCCAAGTTAGCACTAACCCCACCCGAGGATTCACACTCACCAGGTGACAGGGTAAACCACCAAGCTCTTCAAGTTTTTTCCCTCAATTAAAAATCATTCGTAGATCTTCACTCTCTCAACTTCTTCTTCCAAGATAAACAACCAGCCCACGACGGCCACTCATTCGCTTCTCATCTACATACCACCTCAAGTACGTGCCGATCCAGTTCCTGGACAGTGACAAGCTGTTGGTTGAGTGACGCGGCTTGGAAGTTTGCGACTCCAGTACTGACATAACGCCCAGGCAAGGTGAAGACCGCCACCGTGCAGGAATTCAAGTTGAACCGACGCATTCTCCCCGGTGGGTTGAAGTCGAATACTCCGTCACCACACTTATCCGTCGCAGTGTGCTAAAAAGCCGCTTCATTTTGCAGACTCGGAACTACCAGCCTTCACAGGCAGCAGTATCTGCCATCCACCACCACGATGGACTCGGGTCTGAATCAAGATGTCGAGCAAATCATAAAGGCTTGCAGAGAGACCCTTGAGCTTGCCGACAAGCTTAAAGAGGAAATGAAAGCCTGGGGAGACTTCCACGCAGAGCGGTAGAAATTCGAGAATAAGAGGAATTTGCAAGTGACAGAGCCTAGGAGAGAGCTGAGTTGCAACATGGCTGGGACGAGCTGAGTCAAGCACGATAAACATGCTTAGGCATCTAGACACGGCAGGCAGATTGTTGTCTAATTACTTAGGCACCTCAGTATTAGAATTAGTACCGTAGGTATCAAGACAAGATGCTCTCGTCGCCAGATTTATGATACACATTGAGGCAACTAGAAACATGCAGCCAACCTGGAAGCAAGACTTGCCGTAGGTAGCTTCTAACGTATCTTGCCCTGGCTTTTTAAATTGAAAGATGACTAGCACCTGGCACTTCAGAGTTGGGAGCCGAAACCGATCTCTGCGGAAGACCTCTCAGTTGTTGCTGATGCTGGGAGCCCGGAGACACGCGGAAGACAAGTGATCTGGTCAGTCTGCGGTTACCTAGGTAGCTAAAAGGGAAGAAACAAGATGGTTTGGAACTGCGAAGCCTTCCTTTGAAGAGCCCGAGAACCGCGTCATACGCTGCTCTTCGTCCACGAGTGCTCCATGCACTGTTTGACAGTAAACCTCTTCTCCGGGTTAAAAACGAGCATTGAATCTATAAGATCCAATGCTGAGTCTGCAATCTTCTCCCAATATGGAGCAGGGTAGTCGAAAACTCTCTTTCTGATCTGCTGGCTGAGTGTGTACGGATTCTCCCGGGTAAATAGCTCATCAGAGAACGGCGGAAACCCAGACAAACAGATATAAAGCACCACCCCAGTGGACCACACATCGATCGGGTAACTGTACTAGCGAGATCTGTTGTCATGTAACACTCCAGGGGCAACATCTGATGGTGTTAGCTTATGTCCTGTCTGCTGGCTTGCACTGTCGTGCCTGGCGCGGAAAAACTTACAGCTTGGCGTGCCGCAAAGATCGTTTGCGAAGCCTGCGGTTCCATTTGAGCGGGTGCTTGCTAGGCAAACTGCTAAATCAAAGTCGACAATTTTGATAGACAGCAGGTTCATATCCATTGACACGATGTTCTCGGGATTAATGTCGCGATGTATAAACCCTTGGTCGTGCTATCTCGCATTTGGTTGAGTAATTAGCAAGTGATAGAGGGAAGCAGGTGAAAGTGTTCGGTACAATGAATGCCAACGCTGAAAAGAGTTGGTTGAACATTATCCTTGTCTCTTGTTCGGGAATGAATCCTTTCGCGACGATATAATTGAAGAGTTCTCCTTCGGGAGCTAGCTCCATCACTAAAGCTAGCTGATCCATGTTGTCATTGACGCAAACATCCACTAGTCGCGTTATGTTCTCATGTCGAAGCTTCCTCAGGGCATTGATCCCATTCGGTAATATTTCGCCCAGGGTTTTGTCAACGTCCTTGAACTGGTACACTTTCGCGGCGTATCGCACACCGGTGCCGGTGGCTACACATAGGCTAACTTTGGCAAAATAACCTTTGCCAATGACTCCCAACAGAGAGTACTTTCTACCGAAGCCGGTGGTATACTCGATGCCGTCCAACACCTCGGTTAAATGGCGGACATTGTCAGATACCTCGGGTTCAAGTTTGGTGTCAGCACCGTCCGCCTCACTACTCCCGCCCTCGACCACCGTGGCCAACCCATTCACTTGTCTCTGGGGCCCCTTTTCGGCGACGGCTCTGTAGTCCAGCGTCAAGCGGCGAACAAGATTGTGTAGACCCTTCCTGGAAGCAACGACAGATCGGGAAGAACCATACCCTGATCCGCGACACAGGCCCAGGCCCCAGCGCATCTCTGGACTGCCACATCCACCACAGTCCCCGGCGGTTTCCCCCGCGACGTCGACGACGACGACGACGCCTCTTTCGACGAAATCGACCCCCGCGACGCCGAGGAGCAACTCACGTTGCGCTCCCACCACAAGTTCCGGTGCCATTCATCGAAGCATCCATCGATAACACCCCAAAACATCCAAAATCTGGGTCCCGAAAACCGTATTATTTGCTTCTACGCCACGGCATTGTTTCCGAGGTTGAGGAAATCTGGCAGGTTCTTTGTGACATCAAGGGTCCGAACGAGGATCATCTTGTCAGCACGATCATAACACTGGTTTCAAATACCATGTTCTTCCACCCGACAATCTCCAGGATTCGCGAACAGATTCTCAGGCTCAGTATCGCATGGGATGGAGGTCGCGGACCACGGGCCGTAGGAGGGTTGGTCGGGGCGGCAGGCGATGAGGACGGCGGGGATGGAGGCCATTTTAGCGGGGGTTGGACTGGCAATGTGGGTTTGTTATTAAGGCGAGTTAGTTATACAGCGGATGTGTTGAATTTCGTTTGGGAGTTTGAGCTATGAGGTAGTGCGAGAAGCTGCCTAATTTGTATTCCACTTGGTCTTCTGCACTGTTTGAAGGAACTGCAGATGAGTGGAGGGAGCCCCACTTTCAGTCAAAGACTCTCGTCCAATCGCCAGGCATATTCTCAAGAAACAAACTGTGACAGTTAGGCCTTTGGGCAGGAGCGCCTGGGGATTCAAGAACCTTCCTTTCGCTTCTCAGGTGCCTTTGAAAAAGCTAGCTCCTTGTCAGAAACATGACTTCAGCTTCAGGGCCTCTGAAGAGCCCATTTCTAGATAGTTGGTATGAGATTGGTAATGAAAGGAGAGGAGCCCTTTGAGTGATAAGGAAGTCGTGACTTTCCTCTTAGCGCTGCAATGCATTGTATCTGTCAACCCAATGGCCACAACCTGCCTGATGAGTCAACCTAATCTTTCCTTTCATCCCAACCATCACTTCAGGTGCAACAAGATCCCAAACAACACTTGATTGCGAATCAACGATTTTCCCCCTAATCCTTTCCACATCACTTTTATGGGTCCTTTTCCCCTTCAACCGCCAACTTGCGACCCAACAGATATCAACACCCACCAAAGACATCCACATCCACAAGCAATGCGCTGATAACGTTCTCGTCCGCCACAGCCGACTGCCCCTTGCAAGATAAGGATGCTTGATTGATCTGATCTGATCCGAGTGACTGCCTGAAACTGGCCTCAATTATGGCCCAGTGGCCAACAGAAGAAGCCTGGGGTACGAATTACTGCCCGAGGCACTCACCCTCCTCAACACCCACTCTCCCGTGGCCCATCAAAGCCCAGCTCAGATTCTAAACACGGCAAAGCGCTCCATAACTAGACGCGATTCCCGATTTCCCTCGCTCAGTATCCCCATGAACAGCGCCTCGAGAACCTCAGGAAAGGCTCTTCCCTCTCCTCTATGCAATCCCTCCTGGCGCTGTTCAGTTGCTTAATACCCTCACGGGCCGTAACGTCAGGCCCTGATGGCAGCGATGGCAGAAGACCCAGCTACCCAGCTATGCAAAGTTGTAGACTCGAGAGGCACTGGGATCTACGTAACGCATGGATAATTCGGAAGCCAGAGGACATCTGTAGGTACCAACCGTAGGTGCCAACTTAGGTCCAACTTAGGTCCAAGGCCATCATCCATCAAGTAGATATCCTAAAATTAGGTCCAGTCGCCCCAACCCATCCCTCGATCCAATGACGTAGTCTCGGCCCTTCTGCCTGCGGCCCCGGCTGACTGCATCAGTGGGGGGAGCACAATAGCCTTGATTGGCGGCCCGTGAGACCTCAAGTTCCCTGCCCCAGTTTTCCTGACTGAGGCAGCCGGCTGACGAGTTTACCCACAGCTAGCTGGACAAGCCGGACAAAGAAGCAACAGGGCGAAATTCAAGGATGCTGATCCTTGCCAACGGATAAGATCTTAGCGTGGTTTACACGAAAGCCTTGCCCAAATTGCGCTGACAAGTTGATCCGGCAGTAAATTAACAATAGTATTAGGGCCCTAGTATTATCGCCATATGCAAAAAATAACAATGCAACGGGTATCTCCGCAGAAGCCAAATGCGTGCATGCGTGCGTGCTATCGTCTCCCTTTGAACCGCGCAACCATACCGCCAAGCGGGCTCTTCAGAGAGCTCACTGTACAAGCTGAGCCTGTCGTTCTCGACTCGAGTACCTCCACCGGGGCAAAGCCGTACATGATCTTTTGCTGCAGTGGGTCGTTGGGTGATCCGTCTTTCTGCTCATCTACCACCATCCCGTACCCCATCTTTACTTCGCGGATCTCGGGAGGCACCTCGCCCCATTGTGATTTTGTCCACGGCAATTCCTGTAGACATGGTGCTCTCGTAGCCGCCACAATACTCGAAACCCGGATGTCGCGGACGTGGTGGTTGTTTTCGACCAGTGCCAGCGCTCCAAAGAAAACTCCCGCCACGGCCGTGACGACGGCAAACGAGTACACGAGCCACAAATCGCGGGAATTGTAGGCGTAGGCACCTATCGTTCGTGTTTTCGTGCATGGATGCAGCAGGCTAGGGTCGTTGGCCGTGCTCGAGTTCGCTCGCCCGGCACGCTCCGTTGGTTTGGCCGCCCATGTGAGGACGAGGAACTGAGGGTTGCCGAAAAGAGAAAACACAATGTTCTCGTAGAACTGTTGTATTCGGTGCTGAAAATCTGAGACTACCAAGTAGTTTGCTTTGTTGATGAGTGTAGTTTTGAGTATCTCTGTGTTGGCGATGGCAGTCGGCTCGAACGTTATGCTGCCGTTGATGAAATAGCGCAATTGGGTACCAAGAGAATGGTACGCCGCAGTAAGACGATAGTTTTCAACGTCCAAGGGCATCACGTCTGGTAAAACTAATGTTAGTCTTGCTGCTACAAGACGTCAGAATGGAGCACACATACAATTCTCTTTTGGAGTGGCGGTCACGTTATCCTTCGTCCCATCATTCGCGTCGACTCCTGGTTCGAATCTGGTGTCTACAACAGGACGCAAGTATGTCCTGTTCAAAACCTTGATGGCCTGGTCAGAGAGCGTGTGGTTGAACTGCACCTTGTAATGCGTGTGATAATGCTCGCAGCGGAAAATTGTTGGGACAAAAGCTGTTGCCCATTCATCGTCGTCTTGCGCAGGCATGATTTTGCGGTTCGGATCAGCGAAATCTGAGTGACCAATCCATAGAACAGGCTCGGTTCGGAAAGCCCCGATATTCTTTGGCCATGGAGTTGTCAGGTTTTCTTTTGGTGAACCCCCGGGCTTGGCGTCAATTTGGACAGGCGAATAGTCTCCAAGGGTCGTGTGCGCAACGTAGCCGTACTTGCCGTCAGGAAGCAAGTCCTTAGTGTTGAATGGGGCTTTCAAGTCTGCCAGCTTCGCCGTGTTGTCGTTGCGCCCCTTTGCAATCTGTTCGCACTTGTAGCCGGGTGCCGTGAACTCGATAATGTAGCTGCAGTTCCACCCGGAACCACAGACCTCGATCGAGACATTGTCTCTTTTGACCGCTTTGTCTGAATATGCGCTCAGGGTCGCATACATGTTGGTTTGAAGGCTGGTTCCAGTCCAGTAGTCGAAAAAGGTTTCGTTGAATGGGTCTTTGACTCGCGCGCTGCCCTCCAAGGAACTATTCCAAAGTGACAGTGAAACGAGGGGGTAATCGTTTATTCGCATGGCCTCCCGCCAGTTCTTCGTCTTTTCCGAATCAAAGTTAAGAGTCCTGACGGCATTGCACTGGGTATCAAGCAACTCGGTCAACGGCGCGACGGTAAGGGTTGCTGGCGTCAAAATCACTACGAGTGGATACAACCTGTCTAAATATTAGCACATGCTCCGGAAATTCGACCTTGTTTGACACCCAGGGCCGAGGAAGAGTGATAGAGTAAGACGAACCACACAAGCATGGCCAGAGCCAAGGCGACTCTCGCCTTCTTGAAAAGCTCCCAGCTCGCCAGTGCCGTCAGATCATCCACCGCCGCGAAAAGATTATCGATTCCTCGAAGCCTAAGGTTTTTCCTCTTCACAGTCGCCCAAATCTGCTGTCGGTATGCGAAGATGACGGCCGACACCAGGGATGACTTGCACAAATATGCCAGCAGCGTCCCGAAGCGAATCATCTTGAGTTGATCGTCCGCTGGTGTTCCGGCAAGCCGAGAGTAAAAGACGTGGTGCGAGACGGCAAAGATGATGCCTATCACGAGCAACGCGTACATTATCCATGATGAGTTGGTCCAGCCCTTGTTGAAAGCGTCCCATCTTGGGCGCCGGCGAGGCGGGCTTGGGGGTGATTGTTGGAGATACGGAGAGTACTCTGACTGAAACGGATGCGCAATGCGGCCACGCGGCGGGCTCCCGAGGAGATAATCGTGCGACTGGTACGGCGTCCTGGGCGTGTCCGGGAGACCCGGACTTTCCTGGTGTAGAGGTAGGGTATCTGAAGACAGGAGGCGGCGATGCCCAGTCTGCTGTGAGGAAATGCCAAGACCGACCGATGTGTACCCTGGAGACGGCGATCCCTGCTCATCCTCCAGCCTAGGCGTCCTCGAGAAGGATGAGTTGAAAGAAGAGTTAAAAGAAGAATTGGCTGAAGATTGCCCCGATGAGAGTGCTGTTGGGTGCGGAGCCGGTGGTGGCGTTATTATGGGACTCCAGGCCACGGGCTCATGCTGATTCTGTGGGTAAGGTGATTGCTGGAAGGGTTGCGACTGTTGTGAGGGTTGAGACTGCTGGAGGTTTTGCTGGGAACGTTGAGCGAATGAGGGCTGTGCCGCTGGGTGCGGCTGCTGGGGAAGCTGGGTCAACGGATCTGGCGATCCTCCAGAGGGTCGCTCCATTGCAATGGCCTGGGGCTCTAACGTCGGTGTTTCGCGGCGATTCCAGCTTCTAGCGATCAGCAATTGGGTGGTTCGGAGCCGGCACCAACGGGCAGCATCGGCCGATCCCCCGAGTCTGTTCCTAGCGCAGCTGGAAGAGCCTGGCGGTCGCAGTCATGTCCAAATCCAAATCCAAATCCAGATGTTGACTGCCGGCGGAACGGGATGCAAGATGCTTAAATCTGTGCGGGGCGCACCGAAAAGTTGGGGTTCGTCTTGAATAAAAACGATCGCACGTTCGGAACAGCGAGAGAAAAGTCCCCAGAGCCCGGTGGCGGACGAGCCAAGGTCGCACTGCAGCAACTGGGCCGCATGGAGGCGTGCGCCAGGTGTCGCCCAAGTGCTGGGAGCTAGAGACTGGGACCGTGAGACGGAGGGGCGGAGGGGAATTTTCGCGCATCGGAACTGGCGGGAGGTTGGCGTGGCTGCGGCCAGCATGGGTCTATTGAAGAGGAGGCTTGGCATCATACTTGCATTTCAGCCCTTTCTGGCCGTTCCCGCGCCTGTGGCCAGCCAGCACCCGTCCTGATCGGTTCGGCGGCAAGGGGGCTGCATATCCTCACGCGTGCCAGAGGGATTGCAGGGTCGAACGGACTGACGACGACGCAAGCAATTCGTGCTGCAAGGATTTTGTGTTTCTGCTGCTGCGGCCATGTCACCAGCCCTCGGGCCTTGTTCAGGGCGGCGACCGTCCCGCATGCACAAATGACGACGTCTGTGCCACGGTTGCGGTTGGCCGTTGCACAATACGGCTCCGAGTAACCGACTCTGACTCGGGTAGCCACCACTTGCACGTCAACCTGTCTAGTTTCCAAACGAGAAGTTTCAAAATTCCCAACGTCAACCGGTATTCTGTGCGTCGCTGCCCATCGATTCGATCCTTCCGTGCGGCTTCCGACTAGGGCACGAGCCGGGTTGGACGAAATGGCGGGCAAGGTGAGCTTGCGCACCGACCAGAAGCCCCCCACATTTTGGACGGACCTCCGCCAATTGGTTTCAGGAGACCTGACAGCTCGATCTTATCTCCGAGTTGGGACGATTCAGGAGTCGTTGCGACAGGAGTCAACGGGGATCTGATGAGTAGGAGATAGAGGAGCGTATGAAAAAAAATCCCGCCCATCATGAAACCCGCAGAATGCACCTGTTATCTAGTGAAAGAGCTGGATGCGCCTCCCGCCAATTGAGCTGCCGGAGGATGACTGGAAAACTTGGGAAGACGTGACAACCCGCATGGCTTGATAACCCTCGACACTTCTTACCACCCAAAATAAATACCCTTCAGGGTGTCTTGCCTTATCCAAAAGACGATTAATTTGCTGGCCGGGTTGCTGGGAATTGCAACATTCCTTCACGTAGCTGAAAATTTGCGACTCTTCGATGATGACCCGCCAGCCCTTCCGCCTGAACCGCTCGCAAATCAAATCTACGTTGAGCTCAAAGATCCTCTCAGTGCTTTTCTCGTTGATTTAAGGGAACTGCAGGCTCGTGTGAATAGTAGAGGTGAAGGGCTCGTCAAATTCGCCAACGCGGGTATGTGAGATGGGAAGAATGTATCCAAATTCTCCTGGGACTGGCCGTGCTATCATTCGCCGTTCCAAGTACTTGGTCTCCTTCTGCAGCAGTTGTTGAAGGTAGGTATTGCCCGTAATTCCTCTCATGGTTGTAGAACTTTTGCAGCCAGCTCTTGTACTCGCTCTCCCTATCCTCGTTGCCCTCATCGCCCTTCGCATCCTTGGGCTTCTTGTTGTCATCTATACCCTCGGATGAGAGCCTTGCAAACTAGGCAGACTAGTCCTGTCTCTTCTGCATCTCGTGGACCTACTGGAGTAGCTGGCCCTGAAATGTGTGACGAGGCGGGGTCTTCGTGTCACTCTTTCCTTCAGCCAGAATTAGCCCATTTTCTGGCCCGCACTCCGGCGGCAATGGTGCAGCAGTCTCCGACTTCGAGTTTCCCGCAGCGCAGGGCGAACCGGCTGACGGTTTCCCATAAGCGCGCTAATTCCTGATCCGGCGCTGGCACATTGAATTGTTGGCCATGGCATCGCAGATACCTACGCTCGGCTTCTGGAGGTGTAAGGGTAGCGCTCCCTGTCTGCGATCCCTCCCGTACCGTTTCGTCTAGCTGAGCAATCTCCTCGACCAGCGAATGCTTCGAGCTCGGCGACTCTCCCATCACTACTCGACATCACCCTCGCCGACGTCGCCGACGGCCTAGATAACGGTAAATTTACCGTCCTCGATTTAGTTTGCGCTTATCTTAAATGGATTGATAAGGTAGACGGTCACTTCCAGTCGATCCTCGAGACCAATCCCAACGCTGAGGCCATTGCCCGATCGCTCGATGACGAGATCAAGACGTCCGGGAGGAGGGGGTAACATTGGCCCCTGTCAGCCTCAACATTACAGCCCTAACCGTGTTATCTGGCGTCAGACCGCTCCATGGCGTCCCCATAGTGTTCAAGGACTCTGTCGTCACCCTCGAGATGGAAGCAACGTCGGGATCTACCATCCTCATCGGCGCCAAACCGGCAAACTAGTCGACCGTGGCGGCGAATCTGAGACGGGCAGGCTGTGTGGTGCTGGGCAAAGCGGTACAAACCGAGTGGCAAAACTTCCGATATACCAACCAGCCTACTGGGTGGACGGCACGGCGCGGCCAATGCACCGGCGCCTTCTACCCGAACATGAAGGCATCAGGAAGCAGCACGGGCTCCGCGGTCGCAACTAGCCTGGGACTGGCTTTCGCCGAAGTAGGAGCCGAGGTATGCGCACGTTACTTCGAGTGCAGATTTTCGAAGAGAACATGTCAGACTGTAGACAGATGGCAGTATTTGCAACCCCGCCGGCAAGGCAAGCGTTGTCGAGCTCAAGGCAACGGCTGGGCTCATCTCTCGGGATAGAACCATACCGAATTCGAACTGACTTGACGCTCTGGGTATTATAGCTCGGAACATCAAAGATGCTGCCGCCTTTCTGAACGCCATGGCCGGCAGAAGCGACCTCGATCCTCTCAGAGGAAATACCATTCGACAAGATTCCCGATTACGGTCTCTCATGCGCCGCAACCCATCTCAAAGGCATCAAGATCGGCGTCCCGACATCGCTAGTTGGAAAGCTAGAGCCCGAAGATGTCAAGTTTTTCGAAGTGGCTGTTTCCGTGTTGGAGATGCTGGGAGCTACCGTCATCCACGACGCTCTTTTAGCCGAAGGCGAATGAAGCTCAAACGAGCTGACTTCCCGTCTAGCATCACCGCTTATCTCGACACGCTGGTGGCGAATCCGCGTGGGATCCGAACCTTGCAAGACATCATAGACCACACCAAGTCCGACCCAGATGAGGATTACCCGAACCACAACGTCGAAAGCTTCGAGATCGCCGTATCGCTCGATCCCGATTCCCAAGAGTTCAAGGACTTAGAAGCAACCCGCGACTTTATCAGAGGCGAGGGTGGGCTTCAGGCTGCCATGGATAGGAATGAGCTCCATCTTCTTGTCACCCCAACCTGCTCCGACGTCCTCGTCTCATTCGCCAGTCTTGAGGGTACGCCCATTATATCAATTCCCTTAGGATTTCACGGTCCTGATGAGACCGTCAAGAAAGACAGCAAGGGAGATCTCGTTACCATCGGCCTGGGCATCCCGTGAGTGTACCGTTTCCCCTGCCTACCACGGCTGCTAACATCACGTTAGCTTCCCCATCTGCTTTTACGCCAGAAGATTCGGAGAGGAGTCGCTTATCAAGGTTGCCAACGCATTCGAGGAGTGACACGACAAGGGCACATACAAGATGTACCGGGTGCCGCAAAACGACCTTGAGCAAGTGGTGAACGACAGAGTCTCGAATGGAAAGCTAGATCCCAAAGTGTGACTCGTTCATCGTAAGGCAAGGGGCGTATGAAACAGCAGAGAAGACATGAATGAATACATCTTGGAGATTCTGACCGCTTTGCTTTGATCTTGGATTGCACCTACGCTACACTCTAAAGTTGCGTTGGTATGGTAAAGTAATTATGAACTGGGGAAGAAGCGGGTTCGGGAATCTCGCGGGTTTTCCTTTAAACTCACTATCAAGAACTCGCTCCTGGCTACCCAGAGGGACAGTCGTATTTATCTTTATTGATGGATCGGGATCGCGAGAGGGAGTGGTTCATGAACGGGTTGGACGAGTTGCTGATGCGCATCTGGGCGCAGGGGGCGTTTTGGCCGTGCTGAAGGTGCTCAATATAAGTCCACTTGTCACCGGCTCAGCAGGAAGGATCTAGTGACGCGTGGATCTGGTCGATGAATCCCATACCGCCGATGGGTTGCGAGTATAGCGAGGAAAGAATGGGGCAACACCTCACGACTGGATATATTCGGAGTCGCGCTTGCTGGAATAGGGGCTTCGACTGGAAACGTGCCTTCACTATTGCACAGTCCACCCGCTTGCCAATCACACTTCGTGTGGCCTCGAAGAGGCAGTCTTTCTTCACTGAAAGAGTGTGTGGCTTCCTTGGCGGGCTGGGACAAGTTTGTCAGAGGTGCCACGCCAGCTTTGGCATCCAACAAGTACCAGGGGAATTTCCCAACTGGACTGGACAACACCGTCGAACCAACTCATCCATCTCTCCGACCGAACATCTCTAGCCCAGCACAGCGTCACGCCTATCGATACCGCCGCTACTTTTGGACCCCCCTACAGGGCCTTCATCGTTTACATCACAATTCGCCGCACCATTCATCGGCATGGTCAGCCCTGCATCCGAAGAGCTCCAGGAACCCGTCGGTGGAGCCGTGACCGGGGCTACTCACACGCCCCAACCGCAAGACGAGCCGCAAGACAACAACCCTGCATTAAAACATGCGCCACCTGCCACTGGCATCGTCAACACCGCATCGGAACAGCCTGTTAGATCGCTCGAGGGCTCCGTAGGGGCTTCTCTCACACATGGGCGGCAGCTCAACAAACCTGTACCGCAGCAGGTCCCGTCTGCCGCCGGGGATATGGGCGTTGGCGCTGCGCCCGGGCAACGTCACGGATATACCCGCACCCTCTCCGGGGCTGTTCCCGCGTTCGAGCCGCAGCACGGTGTTGTACAAGGAGTCCCCTTTCCCGGTTACCAAACGTTCCCTCAGCAGCGCCTGAGAAATCACGACGTATCTGGTCATCAGTATTGGGCTGAACGTGAATTAGCAGTTCAACTGATTGAGCAGTCCCGAAGGCAGCGGTTTCCACGCGGTAGCGACTTCTTCAGCCCAGAACCCATAGCTAGCTATCAATGGGTATACGTTCCGCCAAACATGCCTCCTCCTCTGCCTCAAAATCAGGGACCCTGGGGCTTTGTATTCTCAGCATGGCAGAATCGCAATTCGGCGGGACAAAATTAGGGAAATCCAAGCCCAGCATTCTCACAGCCTCAGGGACACCCAAGCCCCGCGTTTTCGGGGTTACAGAATCCCCCTCTGGCGACACAATATCACGGGAACCCAAGCCCGGCACTCTCGGAGCAGAAGAACCGACCAATGTCGGCACAGCAGGGCGACTCCCCAGACCAGCCCGGTTCGGCTGGCCGTTTGTTCGGAGAGGAACTATTTCGTCAATACGAAGAAATGCAGAAGGGTCAAGATCGACCCGGGCCAACACAGTCTTGGGTAAACCTCTCGGACCCACCACTGGGCACTTCTCGGCGGGAACACGCAGAGCTCGACAGCGATTCTTCTCCAGGACAGTCTCAGGGGAGCCCCTCAAATCTGCAGCAGCCCACCCCTCAGCGGGAACAAGCAGAGACCGACAAGGATTCTTCGCCAGGACAGTCTCACGGAAGCTCCTCAGACCGACAGCCGCGGCGCGCATCAAGTGACCCCCCAGCCAGCCCGGGCAGCCCGGGTTCTAGATTCTCAAACCCACAGCGGGGCCCAGATTATTTTCTAGTCAACCCGTCCTCAGACTCGGCTCCGACCCTCCTCGGCTCCGGGACCTACTTTCCGTCAGTCGACGACCTGCCAGATACGGGCCAGGAAGACCCAGATCCTGAATCAAAACGCAAGGGCCCCAAAGGTAAGGGCAAAGAGGTCGCGGCCACGGAAGAACCGTCCCAGCAAGACCCCGACCCGGTAATACCCCCTCCCGCTGCCGCAGAACCGTCCCAGAAGGCCCCCGACCCGGTAACCCCCGCTACCACCACCACTCGGCGGCGCCTCACTCTGTCCACAGTCCGCACCCCCCCTACCGCCACTACTCAACAGCCC
>Ga0247770_1000874_pt1 | contig 27299 bp, 16 predicted proteins | sample UWRJL136409B6_FD_179943 | JGI IMG/M metagenome (GOLD analysis project Ga0247770, IMG submission 179943) | Plant litter microbial communities from Arlington Agricultural Research Station in Wisconsin, United States - UWRJ-L136-409B-6 | ecosystem: Environmental > Terrestrial > Plant litter >... | reverse complement strand
TTTTGGTGGGAAAACGGTGTTTGCACACAGACTTTTTGACAGGGATTGTAAGTCAGGGCATCCCCATCAACACGCAAGAAGGCCTCCCCCTAGTTGACAACGGCCCAAGTCTCCCCATCGACAATATCCTCGCGACAATACCCAAGCTCTGCTTGAGCTTGGGAAATTCGCATGGCCACTGGCTCGAGGCGGCCACCGGCCTGTGCACAATTGATATCTTCCCAAAGCTCTTATCTCGTACCTTCAACCTGCCCTCCGGCTCCGCAGGTTCCACGTTCTCCATCGCGGGCATTACTAAAGGAGCCGGCATGGTCTGTCCCAACAAGGCTACGAACCTCGGGATCATTTGTACCGACGCTCCGGTGACGCCCCAGGCATTACAGAAAGCGCTCTATGTTGCTACAGACAAGTCTTACAATTCCATATCCATCGACAGCGATACTTCTACAAATGACATGGTTGCCGTTTTTGCCAATGGCGCTACAGCCCCGGCTGGCATGGCACCAGTCGACGCTGGACGACCCTTTGACGACTACCTCGCCTTTCAGCACGTCCTCGAGCTTTTCATGGCTGACATGGCCAAACTCGTGGTCAGAGACGCCGAGGGCGCGTCCAAGTTCATCACGATTCGCGTGCGTGGCGGACCGCGAGACAGTCCGGATTGGAACAAGGCAGCTCAGCGCATTGCATCCGTGATTGCTCGCTCGACTCTGGTCAAGACGGCTCTCTACGGGGGGGAGGCGACGTGGAGCGGGATCCTGGCTGCGTTGGGCTACTCATTGCTCGATACACGCTTCCAGGCAGGGACTAATTGTCCCCGCGTCCACGTCCATTAGCTTTGAGAATAAGGAGACGCGAAGCATGTGCAAGTCCTTCGACAAGGGCGTGCCTGTCCGGGTGGCTGCGGGGGCTGTGGAGGAGCTCATGTCGCACGAAGATATTGAAGTCATCGTGGATCTCCGAGATGGGGAAACAAGTAGCGGAGAGGTAGAGTTCTGGACTTCTGACTTGACGCATGATTTTGTCACGATCAACTCAGGTGTTGGTAATTAGGTACGGAGAATTGGATGCGCTGTCTTCACGGCTCGCGGCTCATCTGGCAGGCCTCGGTCTTGGCCTAGGCTCTGTTGACGTTGTGCCGCTCTGCTTCGAAAAGTCTATGTGGACCGCTGTTGCTGTCCTCGGGGTCGTCAAGACCGGCGCCGCCTTTGTCCTGCTAGACGGTTCCTACCCGAGGAACGACTACGAGCCATCGTCAGGCAAATTCGACCTAAGCTCTGTCTGTCTTCGGTTGCCAACGTCGGTCTCGCTCCGCGCCTCACCGGCGTCGACGTCGTTGATGTCGCTGTCGGCCCCGATCTCTGGGACGCCGCCAACTGGCCTCTGCTGTCCCGCCCCCTGGGCCGTCCAAAACCAGATCCCCCCTCAGGAGAGCCGATGCGCCGCGTCTGGGCAGAGCGCAGCCCCCTCTATCGCGAAATAGTCGAATATATACAGCGAAAAACGTATATTTTTGATTATGTGGCCCGCATATTACCTTGACGTCGGTGTCAATGAAAGAATTTACAAGAGCTTTTGTACGATTGATAATAATATCTTCAAGATATTATTGCACCCGATCGAAGATAGTCACCCGCCCTGTGTGGAATTCTGGTTTTGTTTACGGTGGCTGTTTGCCTGAACAGGGAACCGCCGCTTCCGTTCATCTTGACCAGGCATGATGTTGGCATCCGGCAGCCAGTTGTGATTATCTTGCCCGCTGACATTGGGAGAACCTACTCAGGCTCGCAGTTATTATTCGTTTCCAGTTCATTGCGAACATGTTTTGTAGTATTTTTGGCAACAATGGCAACGAGCCAACCCTTCAATGAATGATTATTAGGTACTTGGGGATGAGGTTTCAGGGTTCCGCCACCTGAGCCGGTATCTTTCGTCCTCTTGACGCTTCCAGAGCCAAATGAACGCGTCTTACTCCCGGCGTTTTGGATCACAACTTTTGCAGATGGTAATGAGGCCTCTGGAGACGAACCGTCAGAATACCGGCTTGCCGCCGCTGCCAAGTATTAGTAGTCTCGAGAAAGCGTCTCGAGAATAGTTTCTGTTCTAAAAAAGGAACTATGAGCTGATCGAGCATGAACTGCTCCCAGTACCGAACAGCTGAAGGGAGAAATCTGGGGCAGTGGGGCGACCAGCGCATTCACGCACTCAAGCCGAAGTTGTTTATGTGGAATCGGTGCCGTGGGGATGGAACGAACAGCCTCTGGAGACCATTCAGCCTAGGCTGTCATCTATTTTCGGGCTCGACCAGCGTCCTTGTTCCCTGACGGCCGTCACTTGCTGTCCGGGTCATAGAACCTTCGATCAATGCAAACCGCAACTTTTGGCCTTCTGTGAGTGGCAAACCCGCCTGCATTAACTGTCAACTCGTGCCAAGGGCCATCAGACATCGATGTGGCAGACGATCGCCACTCAACCAACCACCCGCCGTGGGGGATATCGGTTTGTCGCCTGGAATTGTCAATGAGAGTGGACATTGGCATGGGAAATAGAAAAGGCACGTCTTGGCCTCACCAGGAATGGTGATCTTATTTTTGGCATCTTGGGCCGTCCCGCGAGCGATCGTGCAGCTTTTAACGGCAATCTGGCGCGCGACAGCTCCGTCGCCAAAACTTGCCCTCCCACCATTCTCGTCAACACCTGCCGCTCGCGTCGCCGCCGTCGACCCACTCACCGGAATGTGGGAGGCGTCCGTTGGCTTGGTGTCTCGATCTTCTTTGCAGCTGCAAGCGTGTTCCATCTACCGATGCCGCTAAACGAAGATACCACCCCAAAGACAAAGCAAGCTTTTGGGGTTCGCAGCGCAGGCCAGCTTGGCGGTGTCTGGGCCATGTGGATTGAGTAAAATGATGCACTCTCCTTGGAACGCATCCTGCTGGATTGGGTGCGCGCGAGCATGCTTCGTCTCTTCCTTCCCCGACCGTCTGCACCTGCCAGTTTGTGAAGCTGCGCCCCTGTCAAACTGAGGCTACGTTCCCCTTGAAAGAGTGGGGCAGGGGGTGGTGTCCTGCATCAACGCCAAGAGCGCCGCAAAACAAGCGCTCCTCCCTGGGAGCATTTCTGCACACCGAACTTGGAGGCAACTAGTCCTCTAGAAACTGAGCTTTTGATAGCACTAGCAAGCTCCTCCTCCTGGCGTGCCACCGTGCAAACTGTGGACCGAGGGTCTATCATTAGCGGGTTTGCAACGATTGGCAAGACCAGTTCGGATGAGGGGCTACTAGGCCCGCTACGAGCGCGCTTTCCGCGATGCTCGATTGGCGGGGCCGGGGCCGGCCCAAATGCCTCAGAGAGCACCGACTGCCCCGTGGCGTCTGCCAACCGTCGCCCCGTTTTCTGTTTTGTCGCCGTCTCCAAGAATAATCACAGCTGTTCTCTCCGTTACGATTTGTCGAGCGAAACAATGCAGGTATGTGACCAGTCTCGAACTAACAAGCCAGAGACTGTTTAGCACTTCGGACGAGACAAGCAAAGATAAGGCGCGACGGCGGGGAGACCGGTCGAGACCAGGATTATTCAGCGATTCGCCAGGTGCGGTTTCGAAATCGAACGATTTCTCGCGGGCGGGCCTTTTTCTGTGTCCATCCTCACTCCGGGACGAGGGGCCGCAATCGAATCAACGGTCGCGGGCTCGGGGAATTCCGTTTCATCGTCCCTTGGCTGCGCGTCTGCAGTTGCTCTCCCGGTGGGGGCGGCGCCGCAACAGAGGGCGTTGAGTGGTGCGCTGTGTTCTTTTTCGGCGGTTGTGCTGAACGCCCTGACAATCCCACCCCGAATAGTCCAGGCCTCGGCCCCATCCAAATTCCAACACAGGGGAGAAACGCAAGCTCGAATAAGCTTATCTGTGTCCTGCGATCGCTGAGTCTAGACCTCTCGTCTCGTCGGTAGTCGTTTGTGAGGCTCTTACTGGCGTTGCCTTTGCCAGACTCCTCCAGCGTCTTGAGATGCCCCGGAACCAGATTATTGAGGTCGAGACTTGTTGAGGCTTGTTGAAGCTTGTTTCTGGTGCTTCGGGCATTTTCCCATCGCTGCCCGTCGCCGCGCCGTCGCCCTGCTGTTCCGGGATTGGGGTTCTGACAGCCAAGAGCGCCGAGCCTGCGAGGTTGGCCTGCATTCGCCTTGGCTGTTGCATTTTGGGTGCTGGCTCAGCGCCCGCGAGCCCCCCTTTATCTTGGCGCACCGGCTTGGAGACAGCTGTCCGAGCCACCCAGTGGTGCTGCTGCCCCCCTGTCGCTCGGCAAAACACTCCTGAAGCTTCTTTCGCTCGCTGCATGGTGCGGCGCCAACAGGGGAGGCCAATTGTCACGATGTTTCCTTCCGCCCTTATCTGCCCTGGACAGCAAGGCTGTTTGGTGGGCCTGGGGAACTGCCCTTGTGCATCAGAGTTGCTCAAACGCCAGGGGTCGGGAGCATACCGAGTACGACCCTGGCCAAGCAGCCGATCACTCCAGCCATGATGATCTTCTTGAAGCATACATAGGCTTGGGCACACCTGGCAATTTTCCCATCTGCTCACTTCCATCACCATCGTACGTTTTTATTCTTGTCCATTATTTCTTTGGTTCGGAACCAGTTGAGGGTCTGTGACCGCTGGCCTTTGCTGTCTTTTTGTTTGTCCTGTTTCTGGCTGGCTAGACCACCGTTTCATTTCCCATCTCTCCCTCATCGAGTTCATTCCAAATCCCATAGTCGCCAATTCGTCTTTGAGTTTTTGCTCATTTTCCCTCCCCTTTTCCGACACCCCCCGCTCAACTCTTCAAGATGGGTGGCCACATTCTCAAGGCTCTGTTCCTTGCGGCCTCGGCGAGGCAGGTCTTTGCCTCGTGCGCCTACGGAACACACCTCCAACCCCGAGCGGAAGGCGAAGTCAAGATCAACACATTCGGGTACACAGGGCAAATCGTATGTGTTATCTCTCAGCTGGAAGGGGGCGGTTTGGCTGACACGGTGGACAGGGACCTCTTAACTGGCATTCATTGGACGCAGCAAACGGAGCATGCCTGACGGGGAGGCAACAGTCGCCCATCGACATGGCCGTTGGTTCTTTCAACATGATTCCCGCAAGCGAGCTCGCCATCGATATCCCCGATTTCACAGCAGGCACCGAGTTCGAGAACCTGGGCACCACCGTCGAGGTCATCGCAAAGGGCGGCACCCTCGGTTTTGGCGGCAAGACCTTCACTCTCCAGCAATTCCACTTCCATCTCCCCAGCGAGCATCTTGATAACGGCACCAGCCAAGCTAGTAAGTGGCCATTTTCATGCATCCATGCAGATGTCTGGCTCTAACACAAAACAGTGGAGATGCACATGGTCTGGCAGTCGGAGCAGCAGGAGATTGCCGTCATTGGCGTGTACATTCAGATCGCCGCTGAGGGCGCAGCACCCGTGGTGGCAGCCCCGCCCGCCGTCGAGAGGAGAGGCCGATTCGCCCGCCGCGAGCCCGAACTGGCGCGCAGACAGAACGGTACGGTTTCCGCTGTAACAGGCCCGTCTGTCATGCTCGAGACCATCTTCAGTGTGGCCGATGCCATTACCGCCCCGGGGACCAAGGTCGAGACCCCGCCACTCATCCTCTCGGAGGTTGTCAACCTCCTCAAGGCCAACAGCTTCCAGGGGTACATGGGCTCCCTGACCACCCCGCCGTGCAGCGAGGGCGTCAACTGGCTCGTGTCGACAGCCAAGCTTGGAGTGTCGGTTAACAGCTTCCTGAAGGTGCGCGACATCATCGGCTTCAACTCGAGGTTCCCGCAAAACAGTCCTGGGCAGCCCAACGTCCTCCAGTTCGCAAGCACCGGCCTGGCCGTTCAGAATTCCGCACTTTCGGGCGTGGCATTTATCCCTGGCGCGGCCGCTGGAGCCCCAGCAGCCGCAGCCCCCGAAGCCGCAGCACCCGAAGCCTCAGCACCAGCAGCGACAGTCCCAGAAGTCGTCCAAGCTCCAGGAGGTGCAACGACAGTTGAGGAAATTGGGGTAACTGTGTAGGCAGCTGTTTAGGATTTTAGGAACGATAGAAACTAGAAGGCGCTTTTCGGAATCTTGTGTTGATACTTTTGCGTTGGGTCAAGCTCGGACATCGATACCCTTGTTCATTGCAGCAATTCGGTTACAAAGGCATATAGAGACGGGAAAGGGGGCATGGCAATCATGTACACAGAAACTGGTGGGAGGAGGAGTTTTGTATTTTCGAGGATCCGGCGAGGTTAACATCTCAGTCAATCCCGTGCAACCCTCGAGTAGTGCCTGACGCGAAAGTACGAGATTCCTTCTCATTGGCTCGTCACCCAAGATCGTCGTTGACAGGTGCTGGTGAAACACTTTGTGGCTACGTTGTTAACCCTAACCCTGTTTCACGAATTCGTATCCGGACAGCGCGGATGCGCAAGCGCGGCCATCGCCGGCAATAGCCCTGGACACAAACACGAAAAACCAGAATAGGGCAACCGCATGACAATCCCATAAGCCTCATCATACGGGCGGCCCCGATGGGTGCATCGCAGGGCGAATCACCTCTGCAAGAACCGCATTCACGAGAGATTTGGGCTGAGGTTGGATGATTTGCCCCACGCGAGCGCCCGAATCAGCGCACAGATGCGGGCGAGTGCTCATTGAATGGCTCTTGGCGGCGGCCAATCACAGGCCGGCAACAGGGGGGCTTCACGATCCGGACCCATCTCCCAGGCCGCCGTGCCCATGATGACCACGACTGCGAGCGGAGACGATCGCGACTCCCACGTGTTTTCTTGGGCGGTGGCTGCGCGTGTGTTTTCGTCATGGTTTCTGACCGATCTGGTTTCTTTTTTCTTCCCTCTCTTCTCGGACCATCTTCTAGCCAGGTGTTTTTTGGGCGTTGATTTTGTTTCACTTTGCTCTGCTTTCAATCGCTAGGTTCAAGATCGCGGCATTCACTCGTTCAGTCCTCGGGGTTGCCCGAATTGTTGATGAACCGACCTCGTTAGGTCCCTCTCCATGACCCCTTTCGTCTTCGGGCTCCGGCTCGAGGCGTAATACAGTTTCCCACAAAGAGCGCCACCCGCAAATCTTACCCGAACTGACGGAGCGCTCTCTTTCTCCGGACTCATCACACTCCGTCACAGCGTGCACTGCTCATGGGAAGTCGCGCCGAGCCAGGATGTCACATCCATCGCGAGTATTGAGCTGGGATGCAAGCACTGCTGCGTCGAGAGGCCGGCAACGATCGCCGTCCCTGACTAAAACCGATCCCGTTCCGGACCCGACGGACCCTTCCGAGGACCCTTCGGAGTGGAGTACTCGCCTGCAGCCGCGGCGAAGTCTCGCGTTGCGGCTTGCCTTATCGCGGAAAGCGGCAGCCGAAAATAAGGCCCTGCAGAGGCGGGAGTCTCTCCTGCAAGGCGGTCCCGATGGCGCCATGAGGAGATTGGAGGGCGAGGGCGACGATGAACTCGCCCCTGAGATCCAGGCTGCAATCATGCAGGACCGGTCGGCCATTGACGGGCGGAGGTCGATCCGGGCCCTCCGTATCTGGGACTCGGTGGCCAGACGGCTTGAGGAGGGGGCTTCTGCGTTTGTCGAGTCGCCAGATCCATCCTCCGCTAGCGAAGTCTCGGCCTCTGTGTCGGGAGGGTCTGGTATGAGTAGCCAGAGATCGTCGAGTTATGGAGCGATGCCGCGTTCAACTCCCCATCGGAGGGACACGGTCGGGCGTACGGAGAGAAGGTCGAGGATACGCGGCTCCACTTACGATCCCCCCAGCGAAGCCAGTTCAAGGCGCGGAAGCGAAGGCCAGAGAGGTTTGGCATGCGGTACCCCTTCCGAGGCGAAGCTGTACCCCTGTCCATTCAGACGACGGAACCCGATGCGGTTCAACATTCGCGATCACGAACACTGTGCAAGGATGCAGTTTTCTGCGATTGTCGATCTGAGGTAGGTGGCCGAGAAAGACACCGGAAGGGCATCGCTAACGCAAGCAGGCACCACATCATCGTCCACCACCAGCGTCGAAGGCCTCATCACCAGTGTCGGCGGTGTGGGTTAGAGTTTGACACGCAAGCGGCACTTGACGACCACCTGATGATGCCAAAGGATCAGATCTGTGAGATTATTTCGGTCCAACCAAATGGCGATATAGAAGATGGGATTTCAGAAGACATCGAGAGAGCACTTGCAACTTCCGGCGACCCTGTTGACGAATGGGACTGGGCATTGGTATGGCGGCTGGTATTTCCGACCGACAAAGACGTCCCAGATCCAGGTAAGAGAACCCCCCTTTTTAAAGCCCCCTTCATGCGAGATACAAAGGCTGACATCACGTAGATTTCCACCCGGTCGTCGAACTCGTCGAAGTTGAGCAAGCGCTGGATGAGGGCCAGGAGGCGCTCAAAACCAGCTTACAGGATAAACTCCGACTCCTGCTTCCAAACACCATCGAAGACAGCTACTGCACCTTCCTCTCTGGCCAGCTCGAACTAGTCGTCGAAACCCATAACGCCAACATCATGCGGCAATGTCTCACCAAGCTCAACTCACCAGCAAGCCAGCCCGTCTCAGCTGCTATCACTACAAAACAAGCCAACACAAAGCCCCAAGGCAGCATCGTGAGGAGGAGCACCCGCCGCTCAAGGCGTAGCACCATCCTACCCACCCGGTCCGGCAGCACAAGCGACGCCGTCCCCGACGTAGCGAAAGAAGTGGCCTTCATCCAGCTCCGCCCCCGCCTCCTCGAAAAAGCCACCCCCCAACCCATCGCCGACGAAAGCCTCTCCATCCTCCCTCCCTCAGGAACAACCCTCTTCACCAATATCTCCCTCTCCCCCTCGCCACTAGACACTACCACCACCCCCTCCCCCGGACGCGACGAGTACTCCTCCCCGCGCGAGTCCCGCGATTCCGGCATCGGAATCCCCTGTGACGTGTGCGAGTCCGAGACCTGTCGCTGCCGGGAGATCATCCTCCCCCTCGCCTCGGCGGGGAAGACCTCCCCGCGCTCGGTGGCCAGCACCGCGCCGCGCAGTCCGCCTCCGCCACCGAAGGATACCGCTCCGGCGCCGATGCCGCAGGTCGCGGAGGTGTATATTCCTATCGCTAGTGTATCTAGTCAGGGGAATGTGCATCGGCAATCGCAGATTCCACTGGCGGTGCAGTCGCGCGCGCCGCAGTCGCTGCGTCACCAGCCGAAGCTGCGGGTTAAGACGACAAATATTGGCTTGGGTGTTTCGGCGGCGGAGTCGGCGGATGGGTTCTCGCCGCAGAGCTTTAAGCAGCGGGTGTTGAGGACGCAGGGGGTACGGTATCCTGAGCGAGGGGACTGGACTGTTTGAGGACTCTGTTCGAGTTCAAGAATGTTTACGTACTGAATGTTTAGGTACTCACGAGTACTGAACAGCGGGAATCCGCAACAACAATCTGCAACATCAAAAGAATGGACTTATTACCTTAGTTAGTCAAAGCAGCATCAGCAGGGGAGCCTTAATAATCATAATGCATCGGGAGAAAGGGTAATAGGTGGCATTGGGCATTGGGGGCGGCGGTTGGGTATCATGAAGTATTATGACTTGGATTTGCATGGATAAATTGGAATAGTACTTGTGGGGGAAAAAGCGTGCATATCATCATTATTTGGGTAAGATACCTGATATTAAGCACCCGTTCACAGTGGTTCCTAATCATAGGACCTAGATTAGAGTACGGCTAAGGGTATTCGTACTCGGGCACACCTTGCCGTTCATCTAGCCGTGCCGGAATTACGGCGCCTTAGATTCTACTAGTAGAATTTAGAAGGTTTGTGTTTGTGTAACAATCCTGCTTGCCGTCACTTGGGCCGGCGGGGCCTGACATGTCCCTGCAGACAAGAACAGTATGTGCTCGGCTAGGGATGCGAAGACCCGAAGCTCGGCGACTAATTAAGAATTACTCTGTCTTAAGGGAGAATACTCTGCCATAGAGCAACTCTAGGAGAATAGAGCACTGCTCTGGGCTCTGACGAGAGGAAGTGAGAGAGGAGCCTTGGAACATAACTCCCACGCACGGCGGCACTGCGTCGTGAACGAGCTGGCTGCGGCCAGACGGGAGTGACCTTTTTGCCCGCGTCTCCTCGCGGAGAGGAAACTCAACTTCCTCGGTGAGGATTTCTCGAAAACATCCTCCTCACCCGCTATCCGTCCCCCCCCTCTGGTCGGGCAAAAACGAAGTGTCCACTCCGACACCCTAGCTTCCCTGTCCTGTGGAATGAAATTTCCAGGCACACTGCCAGACCTCTAGAGCCTCTTTTCCCCCATTGCCGAGCACAAGGACCTGCTGATCGGCCCTACACTCGCTGTCGATCTTCGTTAGCTCCGCTACGCAAGATGTTATTGCGCCAATGCGCTCTCGAAAAAAAAAAGGTTTCTGTTAATATTCTACCTACTAGACAAGCTCCCTCGCTTAAACCTACCTAGGTATGTGCCTAGGCTAACCGACTTCGTCACTGCTCTGGTCTAAGCTACCTTACCTAGGTAGACACATGGCATCCAAAATTCTTACTCTAACCTTTTTCCACCTGAGCTTTCCATCTTCACTAGTTTATAGCCTCCCTCAACAGCTTGAAACTCAACAATGGTGCCTCTAGCGATGTCTTCTAATTCACGTGGAAGAAGGGGCTCGTGACTTCCCACCCCTGTACTTGCAGGAGGAGAGCAGGCTGGTGGTGGCGGATTTTGATGGGGAAACCCGTGAAACAACAGGGGCAGCAACGAAGACTTCCATTGCGGAATCCTCCCCTCCCGTCTCGATGGAGCTTGTTGTTGTTGTTGTTGTTGTTGTTGTTGTTGTGCCGCCATGACAGCAAACGGAACGGCAGCCAGTCCGATCAATACTGCATGAAACGAGAGCCACCTCCAGTCAACTAGAACACAGACTGTAGTCGACTTCATGACCCCATCCGCAAAGTGCGGAACAGCTGGTAGTTCGTCGATCGGGATGCTTTCATTTCTATCCGGAAACATCCAGTAATCGCTTCCGGGATTCTGCCGTATGTGGGCTGTGATACCTGCAGCCACTCGCTCAAAGACGCGGTCGACGTGCGCAAAGGTGGAGTTCCAGTTGTTAAATAGCGTCGCCAGCCACCAGCTGTCGGTTGCTGTGCTGGAGCTGACAGCTACGTCGCGGTCGTGGCAGTTTATGCTCTCTGGATGGCCCACTAGGGATTCGTACTGCTGACAGATCCCCTCCATGAGACTGCGCATAAAGGACTCCATACCGTCCAAGAAACTGCCGCTCATCCTTGCCACGCACTCGGCTGGTAGGCGAAATGTCTGGCCACTCCTATTGTAACTAACGGCCCCGTTGGGAGTTTCAGGCGCTAGAGACATGTTTTTAAGGGTGTAGATGGCCTCGCCGATGGTACAGGGCGTGATGGGTATGGTGACGTCGTCGTAGAGCTTGGGGAACTCGCGGAGCTTGGAATACTCCTCGTAGCCGTCTTGTTCCCCAAAGGGGTCGGTCGAAGAGATGGGTGTCTCAACGAGCACCGCGTTCCGGACCTCGGCAGTATAGTGCTTCACACACGGATATAGCGAGCAGTTGGCCGCCACGAGGGAGTAGTAGCCAATTCTCGGATTGCCCTCGGCATACTGGACGAAACGGTCTGCTCCAGGCTCGTCGCTGGAGCATACCAGCGCGTCATTGCCGGGCACCCAGGATGATTGAATGCCTTGGCCCCAGTCTGGGTGGGAGAAGATGAGCGCCGTGTGCATGAACCCCAAGAGGTTGGTTGAGACATTAAGCATGGCGCCAGTCCGGCGAGGGCCCCCTATGTGTAAGCCGCCCGGCAGCGTCCAGCCCGCCCAGGAGTCGTTTGCAAACTTGGGCCCGCAGTCGGGCCGGACGAGGGAGATGATATCTTCGCACCTGTGGCATATAGCGAGTGAAGCGTAGGGTTTAGGAAAGGTGCAGTTCCCGGTAGGGCAGGAAACGGGAACAGCGTTCGTGTTGCCGTTGCCAGTGAATGCATTCAGCACGCTAGCCTTGAGGTTTGAGTTCAGCTCAAAGTATGCTGGTGCTGACATGCCGCCTCCAGCCGTAAACCATCCTGAACCCAGACTTCTTGCCGTCTGGACTGTGGGAGGGATCTCGCCAGCATCGAAGCTGCATGTTGTCGAGTTGATGGCCTGCTGGGCGACAGGGCCAGCTCCGAGGGATACGACGGTGATGAACGCACACAATGTGGTCAGGCTGCTGTAGCTGCAGCGTGATTTGATTCTTAGCACCAAACGACGCAAGATCATGACACCCATGGCACTCACGGTCTGATCCTCCTGAATATGACCAGAACAGACCCCCAGACCCCGCGACTTGCAGCCTCAAATCGATCAAAATCGTACAGCGAGCGTGGTTTACGAAACCAATCCCATTTCAGCTGGCAGATGACTAGTATTTATGGGATCGAATATTAGCTCTGACTTTTCTTGGTAGGTAGGTAGGTAGGTAGGTACTTCTGTCTTTTATTTCATCTGGCATGGGCTCTTACCCTCTGATACAAACACCATGACCAAGGCCCTGAAAAGTGTGGAGAGGGTGGCAATGAGCGAATTGAGGTTGACGCCTAGCGGCCATTGCGGGATGGGCTTCCCGTTGTGGACGGACAGGATGATTCCGATTGCGACTAGAATACCGGCCGCTAGAATCATCGCCGCAAGATCCCACATCCATAGCTTCAACCAGAACTGCTCGGTGTTGCCCTTCGCCTTGGGCGTGTGAGCTCGGGTCGATACCATAGACAGTAGCGTCTTTCTCAACCGACGTCCAGGAGCCTCCAAGGGCGAAGGTGGGCGACTTGGTAACTTCTCAAGTCTCGTGTAAGTCTCTATGGGTGTTGTGCGAAGCTCTTCTGTCGCATCAGTTGTCCGGGCTAGCGGCTCATCGCGTTCGGGCACCAAGGGCCACGACTTGGCCTTGGGCCTGCTCAAGGCATGGGGTGTGGTCGCAAACGACAATGATTCTCCGCTGGCCATATTCGAAGGCCGTTACGAAAATATCGTAGCACTGAAAAAAATGAAGCCTCTATCAGAGCGCGTCGACGCAAATATGTGGCAAGTGTAGGTAACTTGTGAGGCCTTTTGTAATGTTCAAGTTCCCTTCTCATCGACACCTGAGCGGGAGGACTGGCTTTTTCCCCGCACAATACCTTACCAATAGGCAGACTTTTGCCTACCAAGTGACGGGAGTGGGACGCGTGAGTGACACTTCGCCACGTTCTAAAAAGATGATGCATTAGCTTCATTGTGCCGTTTGGTCCAGAACCTCAGCAGGTTTTCCATGTTCGCCAAACTGGGTGCCCCCTTCCTCTTTTTCCACCAACCAGAAAGTTTGCCAAGCAACTACCTGAAAACACAACTTCCAGCCCAAGGCATAGATAGAGAAAACACCGACAACTTGCATACTTTCTGCCCCGCCTGGCTACAGTCGCCATGCAGCCGGGCGCTCCAGCCTACCTACTTACCTAGGTAGGCATCAGACCTTTGGATTCGGTAGTGGCCCACACGCCGTGGGGGGTATGTTGGAAATGTTAGGGTAGGGGGAAGAAAGGACGGGAATCAGTCTTATGCTCTGTCCTTTTTAAAATCTGTAGAAACTACCCACCCTCTTTACGCTAGGTAGGTACTTTTCCGGGTTGCCATACCAGTCCTCCAGCGCTGCGCCAAACTAAGGTACGCGCTAGCGTACCTATCAAGGCGGCAGTGATAGGTAGGTCTTTCTAGACCGATCTCCACGCAAGTTCCCCTTCTTTTACAAAGAGGCCGTCTCGGGGGACTGTGCTGTTCATCTCCGTGGACTGCGCCCCCCTATTTTCTTTCCACACACAACTCTAACCGTCAACGCCGAAATCAGGATTTTTGACGACAGAGAAGTTTGCAGAGCGTACGAATTCGTATAAGTCTTTCATAAGGCTATCGTGGGTCTTATATTCGCATTGGACCAGTGGGTGGCCCCTAAGGAGAGTTGGAAAGGGGGGGGGCGGGGTGGTATTTCGGCCTCACGGTCGGCTCGGTCGGTTGGCCCGGTTAGTATCGCTACAACCGTTCAAACTAATTCTTTCGACCTCTATAGCCTTGATTTAATTGTAATCTACGCGTATAATTGAATTCGAATTAATCAGGCGTTGTGGTTTTGCTGGCGAAAGAAACCGGTGGTTGCCTTGAAAATGGGAGGCGCAGTCTACGGACCGAGACGGCCTCTTCACCCTAACCCGGCCTCTAAATAAATTGACAGATATAAAACAAATCCTCCCCGAAGATTCCTGAAGATTAACCTATCCCATTGCAACTCGGAAAAATGCTGGTACTCAGTACCTTCATCGCACCCTCACGTGCTGTGCCCTCGCAAAAGCTTCGTGTGTCTGTCCCCCATGGGTATCAATGACATACTGCTCAAACTCCTGAGCCACCTTGATGGCCTTCCGCAGGTGGTCATACGAGAGCGGCTCTTTGGCCTGCGACGCCAGCTGCCTCGCCGTGCGGATCGAGTTTCTAATCTGTCGCCCGTTCAGGTTGTCTCTCGCGAGAGCGCTGACTTTGGACTTCAGCAGGTCGTAGTTGGCGTTGGCGCCTTGCTTTTGTAGCTCCTGGATGAAGTCGTGCCAGATCTCGCCTCTGCCCTGCTCGTCGATGGCCGGGTAGTGCAGGGCGAGCTGCACGCGGGACTTGAACGCCTCGTCGAAGGTGCCGACTGAGAGAAAGATCAGCCTCACGGTACAGAACAACAATACAGAACGGATCAAGGTGAGTTCTTACCTCGGTTGGACGTCAATATCAAGATGCCGTCATAATATTCCAACACCCGGAGAAAGACAGAGACAAGAGCGTTCCGCTGCAGATCCGCCTGTGAACGTTCTTCCAGGAACACATCGCTCTCGTCGAATAGTACGACTACAAAGAGAAATTAGCGATTCGGCGAAGCTCAAAGTGCATCAGACATTGCTCACCGGCTTTCCAAATCGTCCCGATGTACAAGACAGATTCAAGGTACTTCTCGACGGCCTCGGCATCCGTGCCAATGTCGCCGCATGTCACCCTATACAGCGGCTTCTCGGCCAACTCCGCCACCGACTCGGCCGTGAGCGTCTTGCCGGTGCCGGGTCCGCCGTGGAGAAGAATTATGAGCCCATTCCCCTTGCCCTCGATCACGTCCGCGGATACATCCGACAGGACGTGCTCCTTGACCATGGCGGTGATGAGGCTCTTCTTGTCGGGGTCGAGCACCAGACGGTCGAATGCAGACTTGTTCCAGTGGATCTCTTGTATGTCATCGACCAGGAGGTATCCTATGTCGTCAGCCCAATCAAGTTCCGGCCAGGACGGCAAGTGTTGGCAAAGAGGGGGATCATAGCTCACTCCATTTCTTGTCGTGAAGACCAAAGCCAAGAATGCGAGGTGGCAGTTGGATGGCGAACTCGTCATCTGGTGGGCTGTCGCTGTCCATCAAGTCGAGATCGAGCGCGTCAGGATCCGTGGCGGTGTGGGTGTCTGGCTCATCGTGAAGGTGCTTGTATGTTTGCATGTCCACCATGTATCGAGGGTTGACCTGCGACTCAACTTAGCTCAAACTCATGTCGCGGTGCGAAACGCATCACACATGGAAACTCACGACGCGAATCTCAAAGGTCCTCCGTGGCGACGCATAGCTTATGAACCTCCGCTTCCGACACGACCAGAACTCTACGCCACGCTTCAGAAGCTTCTCTCGCAGTCCATTCTGATCGTACCTCAGCGGGTATGTACCCAGGGATGCAATCGGGATCTCTCCTTCTTCGTCGAGAGGCCACACGACCGTGAAGGAATAACTCGTCCGCTTGAACACGCCGTCAAAGTTCCACGCCGTGCATGGTACGAAGATGGAGGTCTCACGCACCGTGGGCGAGTCTGTGGTGCGGTAGGCCCTTGGTTGGCCTTCCTCGAGGGACACGACGATATCGTTTGCCCGGAAGAGCTTGGGCAGCTGGCTGAGGGTAACCATGCCCCGTTCGAAAAGCGCAGTGGCGTCCTGGTAGTCCTGGCCGAAGGCTGTCTCGAGGTAGCTGAAGAGAAGGGAGATGTGCGCCATCCCAGACTCGTCGAGGACTTTGGCGGCCGTGGTGTGCACGGCGTCTCGGACGTGATAGAAATGCACATACGGCGCCCGCAGGTGCTGAGGTAGATCCCAGCCGGCAAACGTCTCGGGGTCATGAGCCTCGAGCTGCTTGATGGCTGACTTCAGGGCGGGCGACATGGATTCGATTTGCTCGCCCGACGGAGGAGCGCGTGGCCCTTGCTGCTGAAGCATGGAGAAGTACTTGGCGGCGGTCTTTCTGTCCTCGGGGGAGAGATACGGCAGAGGTATCTTCTGGAACTTGTCCTTGAGAAGCTCGTGGTATCCGACGCAGTCGTACCGTTTGATGACAGTCAATACGATTTCCGGGCGCTCGCGGAGGTACTCATCGAGGGGCTCGGGGAAGGGGTTGTTGCCATGGAGCGGGCTGTACCTGCAGTCGCCGTCGTCGAGGCGTGGATGGTCGAAAAAAGTGGCCGTGTTGGGATGCAGCCGATGCTCGCGCGGGCCGCCGCCGCAGCGGACCTCGTGGATGATGAGAAACGAGATGTCGGCCAGGTCGGGGCCCGGAGTCTGAGCCTGGTCGAATCGGGCTTTCTTCCAATTGGCGCCGCCCTCGTCGGAGCTGTAGCCGTTCTCCCTGTCGGACCCGCCGTCGGATGGTGTCATGCTGCGCGAAACCCGTGACGCTCCGTCTTCGTATTCCCGTTGTCGCTTCGAGCCTGTGACCTCTGACATTTTGCCGTTCGCTGCGATGGGAGGTCGTTGCGATGTGGGGGTGGTGATAGATGCGCGATTGAGGAGCTGAAATGCAATAATGGCAGGGGTTGGAGCCGCAAGCTGCGAGCACAGCATTTTCCCATTTTCCCCCTCCTTCGTCCACGAATCATGGCTCTGTTTCGCTGGCAGGAACAACTGTAGGATACGCCATCCAAGTGCAGTCCTGGATGTGGCCCGTGCTCAAGCCTGGAAGGAAGGGACGACGAGAGCGACTGAGCGACAGAACGGCTCGCTTCCGCCTCGAAAGATCAACCGAGAGCCAAAGAGAGGAATCTTCGACCACATCGTTCCAAAGTCGCAATGAACAAACAACTCGCCATTTCATCAGAACGCGACATACATACGCGAACGGCAGGCAAGCCCAGTGCTGAAAGAGCCACAGGTTCACTCCAACTTTGTTGAATCTCAACCTTTGAGCCCTTGAGAATTGGCACCAAGAGGAGGAGAACCGGCTGCGAATAAAGTCATGCATCTGAGCTTTTGATTGCAGTGAGGCGGCAACTTCCAGTTTCTTTTATTGGGCTTCTTCGTCGAAATGCCCCGATCCTTTCGCTAGGTAGGTATTTAACAATTAAGTCGAAATAGTGTAGGTCCGTCCTATCCCTTCAAACCACCAGAGGATTCCTCGGGATGAGCTTCGCTCCATCTACTATGCGAAAAGCTTCCCGAAAGAGGCCTTGAGAAAGTTGACGGGATATGCCGAGCAGATGAAGTTGAGCAAGGCGAATCCTTTATGCGAGAGAGAGAGAGGGGAACACCGCCACGTCGAAATTGCAATTGCGCAGCCCGCAGTTTGCGTGCATCGACAAGATATTCGGCACTAATTACCTCAGACTCTAGTGTCCGTCGATCGCATCCCGTTTAAAAACATTTATTCGTCTACATTACGTCGCACAAACGAGGCGGATCCGGGGGCAAGCGTTCAGTGCTCTCTTACATTGTGTAACGCACGCAACCTTTGAAGCCTGGTGTAACCACATATCGCATCGCGGCGAATACCTAGAACCAGAACCACAAACAGAGACCGCCTGCTGCTAACTCTGGGGATCCAAAACAACTGCCCCTCTCCTCTCCTGTTAGTATCTGACGACGATTCCCGTCGTCAACACCCGCGCCAATCGGCATCCGGTTGGGCGATCGGTGTAGACGCGCCACTGTGGCACAAAACGGCCGCCTACAACGGTCGCAGCGACACGGCAAGCAAAGACATGGCTAAACTACTTGCTATTTATCTTGCCCTGTCCGAGGCCTCCGGGCCTGTACAAAGACCTGTCGGATGGATTATTTTTGCGTCGAGCTCAGCATGTTACCATTGGGAGAGGATTCGGCAACGCGAAGAGTCTGAGTTGTCCATCACTCTCTGCTGACGAAAGTTGCTTACCGGTATCTCACCTTCAGAACACATAGTATACATGTTAGAGTCAAGTTTGAAGCAGTTGCTTCAAAGAAAATCGGGGTGGACAATGCCTTGGTTCCTGCTTGCATAGACCGAGATATCTCGAGAGCGGCACCTAACATCGCACCCACACAGACGCTCGTTGTAAGACTTCAAACTTCCCTACGACGAGGTTGCCGGTTGCAGTCATAATAAACGCGGAGGCAGTGGCGCAGACCTAAATCTTCGCAAGCACAGTCAATTCCACTATACCGCCACCTTAGCGAGCCTCCCTGAAGGGTGAGCGAAGCGAGCGAGGCAGTCTTGCAGAAGAGACTAATGTGGCGACTAATAATTACCTAGGTAGGTAGCTCTCGAAAGACATTACCCCGCGGCTGGCAGAATATCTGGATCCCTTAACCTACGGTACGAGGTGCTACTGCCTGTATATGGCCAAGAAGAGTTGTAATATCGTCTATGAGGGAATGCGGCGAAGCAAGCATGTAAACAAACACTTGTGCATCCCGAGGTCTTTAGTCGATAAAGCTGTCTACTTTGCTTTTTCAATCAAGTAATTACATGCAAATAAACCGTGGTTACATTGAGCAATCATGCCCTGCGGTGTTCTAGGGCTCCTTCACAGCCACGCCTTTCAGCGGCCTGCCTGCCTCGGAGCCTAAGTCAAAGTGAGTCTTGTGACACCCACATTACTTGTTTTAGTATGACTTAGATGTAGGCGTCTTGAAAGATGGGATATTACCTAAGGTATCCCCTAACTACTGTGCTCATGGCGACAACGACAGAGAGGAAAGGGGGATAATAGAAGTGCGGCTTTCCCGAGTATAAATCCCCCCCTTCATCCCTCGACAAACACCATCTCATCTTCATCACCATCATCACCACCCTTCATCAACACTCTTAAGACATCCAACTCACCTACCCAACTCAATCACCCCCAAAGCAAATCAATCCACCTACCCATCCACCCAAAATGCAGACCAAGCAGATCCTCGCCCTCGCCGCCACCCTCTTCACCACAACCGCCCTCGCGGCTCCCACAGCCGACTCCATCCTCCCGGAGATGGTCGAACGCCAGGAGACCTCCTCCCCCTCTCCATACTTCCTAACCCCCATCGGGGCGAGGGACGTCACCCCGGCCGCCCTCGAGGAGCGCAGCAGCAGCATCGACAAGCGCGGCATCACCATCGTGCTCTTCGGCGGCGACGGCTGCCGGGGCGAGCAGCACGCCATCGTGCAGGACTCGGGTTCCTTCTGCTACGCCGTGCCGGCGGCCAAGCGGTCTATCCATGGTGTTGGGAAGTATGCTTTTCTCTCTCTCTCTCTCTCTCTCTCTCTATCTCTATCCCCCTCGTCACCTATTACCTACCTTACGCAACTCCCTATTCCCCGAGGACTGTATCAAACAACAGAAACAGAAAAATAGAAAGATGTGCAATAACGTGATATAAAACGATAACTAACGTGGAATAATAGCTGCCGAATCACCTCCTGGAACGGGACCGACTGCCGCGGCCCCTCGGCTTACATCCCCACGTCCGGCTGCGTCAATGTTCTGTATGGTTCCGTCCGGGTGGATTGCTGAGGGACTGGCTTTTCTCACTCACTCCCCCACGCAAAAAACACACACATATATATGCTCTCCATCTTTCTCTCTTGCGTACTAGCTGCTTCTTGTGAACCTGTTAGATACGTTAGTTATTTTCGCGAAAAGTAGTTGGAAATATAAAGTGGGAAAATGATTTGCCTTTATGATTCCCCTGAATAAAAGAATGAGACATAACCCGTGACGGGATTCTCGAATGATTCCAATATAACGTCGATATCTTAGTCTAAATAGGTTTTTTTTCATGTCGTTTTGTATATCCGTTGCTAAGCATCAGGAGCTTTTTCTAGATAGGGCCTCGCACACAGGGTCGGAGGGACAGCACATGGACACTGCACACCTAAGGTACCTAGCCGGAGATCAACCGCTCGGGCTCCAACATGCCAGGCAGCAGTTGGGCTGTTTTTTCCCCACTACCTAGGTCAACAAATTCTGGTACTCCATCCCAGCAGCATACCTAAGGTACTAACTTAGGTACCAAAAGAAAACCGAAAATTTTCCTCAAGAAAAAGGAAAAAGACAAATACCTAAGGTACCTACCTACCTAGGTGGGCACCTAACCATGCAGTACGCCGCGCCAACAGGTATACATATCAATTAGGTACATCGTCTACATCCTAGGTATTCCCGACTCGAAGAATAAGAGAGCAGCAGCAGCAGCAGCAGGCTCTCGCTCCTCCCAACGATACAGGCAGCAGCGGCAGCGATGTCGTGCAACAAGCCCTCCTCCCGGTCCCGGAAGCGGCAGCAGCACAGTTGAAGGCCCGACTTCTCTCCCTCTGCAAAGTCGCCCCTGCGAAAGGTGTCGAGGCGAAGATCCACGGCGGTATCCGGCCCGGCCGACTGGAAAAGACTTCAACCCGGATCTCGAGCGCGGCGAGCAAGCAGGTCCTGGATCGTGTCTTGAAGCTCGTGGGAGGATCTGCCGCCGCCGCGTGGGAACCTCTCGACGACGGCGACGATAGAGCGTTGACGCCGGTGCAAGCGGTACCTAGCTGGTGGATATCGCGCGGTAGACACAGACTAAAAATAAGGGGTTCCGTCCGAGTATGGGAAAGCAATATGCCGCCGGCGGCCAATGACGGTGAGGCTGCTCCAGCCGATGGCTGCCTGGCGTATGGAGGGGACTTTCCGTGGCTGTGTGAATTTGGCTAGAACCTGTTGGTCCACATAACTTTCCAACCTTCAGGTTCCATTATCTCTACAAGTAAAGCCACAAGCGTACCTTATAGAAGCGTCCATTTACCCTCCCACCAACTCGTCGCAATCCCGCAAGGAACTTTCCTTCCCTCTGTAAGATAATAGTCCCCACAAACGGCCCCTTCCTCTAGGCAATGCAACTCTCAAAGGTGGTTTGCAGCGGCTCCACCACGCCGCTAAAAAAGTCCTTCCGGAATGATTGGTGTTGAAAATTCTTGGTGCTGTCCCGGCCGGGGAACTCGCAACGCAGACACCTCTGCAGGGCGTCACCGTACATGGCTCCTTCTTGGAGATGAACCCTGTCGATGAGCCCGGTGGTAATCTCGTAATCGCCTAAAGGCGCAGCGAGGACCTCGGGCGGCGATGGGCCGCTATCAGCGCTTGCTTGTCTGCCAGTTTTCTGGCGAATGTGCTCAAACGTTTTACCAAGGCTGAGCTTAAGAAGTAAGACGCCTAGCGTGAACAGGGCTCTGCTGCGGATCTGACCGCTCTAGAAGCTCGCGGCAGCCGTGGTAGGCGGCACGCTAGCACTATATAAGGCAGACTCTTAGGACGACAACGATACTAACTTAAAAACGTGTAAGATACTTAGGTAGACAGCGTGTATGGCAGCCCTAAGGCGGATAGAACCCTTAGCTCTGAGGAAAGTCTGCATGTTGTCCTTGCCGCCCCAGTCGGCCCTGAGTTAAGGTATATCGCACAGGTAGAGCGCTGCCCAGGTAGTAGTAGCGGCGATCTTAAGCCTATGCTTTTGCGATAGCTTTATAATACCTAGCTGCTGACCCTTAGAGCTTTTTAGTAGGGATATAAGAACGGCTGCCTTAGACCTAGTATTAGTAACGCTGCCTTTTAAGAAACTGACAGCTATTAGATCTCCACCCACTTCTCTTTAAAGCTGTATTACACTATATTTAGTGTCTTACGTATTGTTTATAAATTGATAAATGTAAAAGATCTCAGGTTAAGGTAAAGGAGTAAGAGTAGTGGATAGTATAGCTAATAAGGTAATAGGTAACGTATTTATTTACGCGTATTTATTAACAGTTACTAAACCCTTTTCTATACTACCTAGACGTTTCTCTTATTAAAGCTAGAATTACGGAAGTTAGATCTTTAACTTTAACTTTACTAGTAAAGATTAAAGGGATAAGTGGGGAGATAGTTAAGGAGATAATTAAGGGGATAGCTGAGGAGATAAGGGATCTAAGATAGCTAGTTTAATGTTTACTTTTTAGTCCCTTTTAAAGTTAACTAAAATAAGCTATTATAATTTCAGGTTATATAGCTAGGGAAAGCTAAGATTAACTTTTATAGAAGTGGCTATGACTTTTACATATTAGGCAAGACAGATTATAATATAGTACTTAAGGCAGTTATACGCCTAGCTAATCTTGTTAAATACCTTATATATTAGGCTAATATCTTTCTAGCATTATTACATTATTAAGGCGTCAGTTAAGCTTAAATTAACTTACTTATTAAAGAGTCTTACTCTTCGGGAAATGGAATTTTACATTTTACCTTAATGATAACTTATAGGCTAGAGTTCCAGAATTAAAGCTCCTTAATCAGCACCTCTCTCTTCTTCTCGCTAAAGCTCCACTTAACTTTACGCCACTCCTAATCTGCCCTGTTTGAGAGAGTATCTGAAATTTTTAGCTAGTCGAAGTAGGGGTCAGTAACGTTTTAAGTATATATAGTTTACATATATAGTAGCACTATCACTTACCTTACTATCCTTTAAATATTAATTCTTATCGATATCTAAGTCGCGTATTATCTCTTTAAACACTTTCCCTATCCGCTATAAGATATTTATAAATTCCTTGCACTTTTCTAGATAGACCTCTTTAAGACGGGCCTGAAGCTGTGCTTTGGAGATTAGCTTTATTAACCCTAAGTAATCTATAGTAGCATTTAACTGCACTTATTGTAGAAAAATATGCGAGCTAATAAGCTTTAAAGTGGATTTGTACTTTTAATAGTCCTTAATAAGCTTTAGACACTGGTGGTAGTTATCTAGCGTATATAGCGTAACAGGGAGCATATTGAAGATAAACGCGGCGACTTTTATAATAGATAGCTAAAGAGTAGGTTGCAGGAATAGAGAATAGATTAAAACCCTTAAAGGAGATATTAACATCTTAACTTTATCGCTAACGCCATAGTGCCTAAGGTAAGTTAACGCCACCAACTTACCCCGCACGACCATTTAAGCTAAGTGGTGGAATATCACCTGTTATCGTTATCGGTGCAGCTGACTGGAGTTGTTACATGTTAGGCAGGCCGTTATGGCCTAACCATCACGCAGGATTGAGTATCCTTTTTCTTTTCCCCCGCATCCAGTCCCTCCTCTGGGCGCCAGTTTGTCTCTTAGTCCTTACCCCGTCCCTAGTACTGGGGGGTTCCGACTACGATTATCTTAACGTGTCTAGAGACTTTAACCCTGTTAAGTACCACCCTTAATGTGTTTATCACATTTAATTAGCATAGATGGCACTAGCAAAGACGGGTCTAATCCCACCCTAGCCGGCAAGGTGTCTGATGGAAAGCAGGTCGAGCTAGTTTCGCAGCTGTTTAATAAATGCCTAGATCGATATCACGATTTATACTTAGTCTTAGGAGAAGAGAGTTACTAAGCAGTTAAGCTTAATTAGGTTAACTTCGAGAAGGCTGTTAATAAGTACAGCCAGCTTTAACTTTAGGGGGTTTAGAACATAGCCGCGCTTCTAACTTAAGTTTGGGGGTCGCTAGATAACACGTTACGACACGATAAGTTATTAAGAATAAATGTCACAGAAATGTTCTAATAATTAAAGGACTAACTGGATTAGGGTATAGAACTTAGCTTTGCTCCCCCTTATTTAACTCTTTAGTATAGGCTTGATTAAAGAACTTTAGCACTCTTTATAGTAGGAGGAGCAAGTGGCGGACCTAGAGAGTAAGACGTGGATTTAAATGGCAGTCTTATTTTTGATAGCGATAACTTAGACGAATTTAACGATACTGATAATGGCAAGCCTCCTAATGTAGCAGCAGTACACCTGAAACAGAACAAGACACTAAAGATATCCGCGCTGATATTCCCCATCTACGCCCACGTTGATTTACTGTATTATCTCGCCCTTTTACTGTGCCGGCTAGCCGTAATGGGCAGATATATTAAATCTGTAACTAAGCGTGCTGAGATATCTGTCTTTACGTAGCATGATTATAATTATATTTAAGAGAAATTTCGCTACTGGCAGTTAGTGGCCGAGCTGGAAGAGACAGAGCCCGCACAATGCACAGACTCTAGCTAATAGCTATCTGAAACGCAGCTTACTACAGCGAATTTGCAGGAGGTGACGCCCTAGGTAGAGCAAGCTAGGAGCTAAAGTGACCTTAAGGCACAGCGGGGAATGGAATTGGAAGAGACGTTATACGACCTTATCTGCAGGTTAAGCAGGGTAAACATAAGGTAAAGGGAACAGCTTAGTTACTAGGTAACCCACCCTGTCTAGTTAGCCATTAACTTAGAAGGTCTACTTAGGGAGGGAAAGCTGTGAGAAAGACGTCTTCCAGCTCCTGATTCGGTGTAGAGAAGCCCATTAAGAGTAGGAGAAAACGCTATAACAAACGCCCAGCTACCATACGGGAAACACAGTGTTAAGTCCTTTATCTCCACCCTAATAACGGTAATTAGCTACTTAATAGTAGTAGTTTTTAAGATTAACGGAACTAGAACGCAGGTAAGCCCTCCACTAACTATTTATATAAAGACCGTTATTAATACTAAGTTAAGATCTATATAAGTACGTAACCTTCTTAATTTAGGATAAGGGAACCCCTAGTTTAAGTGTCTTTTTTATTACGTGAAGCTTAAGATTATACTAATGAAAGATAAAGCCTTATAAAAGTAAGTGTGACGACCCTGCAAGCCGTCACTTGGGCCGGAGCGGCCCGATAAATCCCCTGCATAAGGAACAGTACAGGAAGACAGTACGCACAGTACTGCGCACTAGGCCAGGGGTGCAAAGACCCAAAGCCCCTACGACTAACCAGCAGTTACTTAGCCTTAGTAAAGGTGCTCACTTACTGAGCATCTGTAAGACCTTTAAGTAAAGAGCACTTAGTAATAAGTTACTTAATTCCTCACTAAGTAATAAGCCACTAAGTAAGGTACGAAGTACCTCTTAGTTAGTTAGTATAGATAGCTATAGTTATGCCCACAACTACCGTAAGGGACTCTGGTTCCTCACGCTAGTATTTAATTATTCATTTATGTCCTACTATTCAGACTTACCTTTATACATTATAGTGACAGTAACTTACAGTAATATTAAACCTCCTATTTAGAAATGCTAGCTTAATAAGCTGTCTTCAGAACGCCCCTTACCTATTAACGTCCTATTATACGTTCTGTCTTAACTTACACTAACCCTTTTAAAGCCTGTATTGGGTATAGGTTATAATACGATATTAGCGTCCCAGTTCTAAATACTGTTTATTAAATTTCTAAACACTACCTTTTTCCCACTAATATATTAACTTCTAGAAAAGGTAAGGAGATTAAGAAGGCGTAAGCTTAACCCCGACTCCCTACTATTAATAAGTTAACTGCACGTCTCGAAAACTTAAACCTTAACTAGTAAGGACTGGTTAAAGAACTTAATAAAACCTTTCCTGGAGACATTAAAAGCCGTATCAGCCTTATTAAGAAACTCCAGGCCTAACTTAACGTTATCAAGCTAGAAAATAATAACCTTAAGGGCTTATAGAAGAAATAAATAAAGCTCCCCCTACTGTCACGTTTTAAGGGAGACTCTACGTAGCTAGAGTCTTAGATAGCCCAGCTCCAGAGTTATATTACCTACTACGATAAGCAGTTCTTTAAGGAAGAAGGAAAGGTCAGGTTCGCTAGAGCTTTACTAGATAGAGTAACTGCTTATTAATACGAACTTTATACGAAGATAATTAATAACCTTTTTGTAAATAAAGCGTGTAAAAAGGCCCCTAAGACTTAAGCTCTTTTTAATAACTTTAACGTTTTTATTAATTAACTTCAGACTAAGTTTAAAGAACTAGACGCTCTTAAGCGGGCTGAATAACACTTTATAACCTTAAGACAAACGTCTTTAATTCTCGAATTCTCCACACGTTTTAAACTAGAAGCAGTAAAAACTAAGCTCGGTTAAGAGGCCTTAGTAATACTGTTTTAAAGTAGTTTAAAGGAGCACGTTACTGGAGACCTTTACTAGGAAGACCGACTAAACCGTCTGTAAGAACTAGTTAAGATAACTATTAAAGCTGATAATTAGTATTATAATTACCATTATCGAAAGAACTTTTAAAAGGAACAGACCCCTTACTAGTTAAGTAAGCTTAAAAAGGGGAACCAGTTAACTACAATAGGTTACTACCCTAGACTAATAGATATTAGTATAATAAACCGCTAAAATTAACCTAACTGCGATAAACCTTAACGGCAGTAGCAGTAAAAACAGCCTAAGGACCTGTCTTAGGTCTAGTGCTTTAATTACGATAAGAAAGGCTATATAATGCGGCAATACCTATCGTTAAAGTAAGTCAGTTAGAAACCCGTTCTAAAAGGAGGAAAGTACGTTAAGTTTAATTTAAAAGACGTTTATATCAGGATAACAGGTAACGAAAAAGACTATACCTAAATAAACAAGTGTAACTTAAGAGATAAGAAAGAAGAGGAAGAACCTTAAGATATAATATACCTAATCCTTAAGGGTATCTTAGAAAAGTCAGCTATAAAAGTGTAAGTTGTAGCAGACCGACTTTAAGGTAGAAACTTAGAATTATTAAAGGTGTAGGTTATAAAAGACCAACTTTAAAAAGAAGTGTTCCGGTTAGCTGTTATAAGCTTTAAAAACCTTACCTTGTAAGCCTAAGAATTAAGGAAGTTTAAAAAAGACCTTAATTTAAAAATCACTAAGATAGTAAAAAAAGTCGAAAAATTAGCCCTTTAAGCCACTTAAACAGTAAAGTAAGCCTTAAAAAGTAAAAGGGAATAAACTAAGAGAATCGAACTAGAGAAACAGAAGTTCTTCTTAATAATACCCCTTAAGACTTTTAAATACTTCAAATACGCTAAGTAGATCAGCACCCTTACCTCCCTAAAAGAAGGACAGTTTAAATAACTACCCTGTATTAAAGTTAATGTGCTTTAAACCGATACCTTAAGGGTTCCTTAAGAAGGTATAAAGTAAGTATA
>Ga0247770_1000873_pt1 | contig 27343 bp, 20 predicted proteins | sample UWRJL136409B6_FD_179943 | JGI IMG/M metagenome (GOLD analysis project Ga0247770, IMG submission 179943) | Plant litter microbial communities from Arlington Agricultural Research Station in Wisconsin, United States - UWRJ-L136-409B-6 | ecosystem: Environmental > Terrestrial > Plant litter >... | reverse complement strand
GCGGACTTGGGCTTCTTGGGCCTTCCACTCGAACTCGAGCAGGATGGTTGGGAGGAAGAAGGTGCCTGACAGGCCGGCGACCGAGACGCCCATGTAGATGAACGAGGCCAGCCAGATCTTGTAGTCGCGGACGATGCGCTTGAGAGAGAACGGGTTGAGCGTGTCCATGCGGCATAAATCGCCGACGTCGGCGGCCAAGCGCCGGCGCAGGAGCTCCTTCTCCTCAGCGTTGAGGTAGCGCGTCTGTTCGGGCCAGTCGGCAATGACGAAGGAGGCACCGAGGCCGAGGAACGACGTGATGGCGCCCTGGATGATGAAGATCCACCGCCAGGCGGCCATGCTGGGCGTGCTGAGGCCGGCGATGGCGTACGCGAGTAAACCGCCAAAGGCGCCCGCGACGACGGTGCTGCAGAAGAAGAAAGAGATGCGCTTCTGGTACTCATGGCGCTTGTAGTACTTCGACGAGATATAGACGATGCCCGGCAGGACACCGGCCTCAAAGGCGCCAAGGAGCACGCGCAACCCTACAAGCGCCTCGTACGAGTGCACGAACCCCATGCACATGTTCACGATGCCCCAGATGAACATGAGCGTTGAGAGGTAGAGCGACGGCCGGATTTTGCCGGTGCCGAGCACCATATTCGAGGGGATCTCGAGAAGGATGTACGATGAGTAGTAGGCCTATGTCCATCTGATATTAGCCTAGCCAGCTCTGGCATTGAGAAGGAGAGTAAGAGCGACATACAAAGAGGGCGACATTGAAGCGGTTACCCTGATCGAGGCCCAGCTCGGCCGTCATGCCCTGAATGGCAGCATGACTGATGTTGATGCGATCCAGAAAGGCCATGACATAGATAACAAAAAAGACGGGCCAGAGCATCAGGTCGATCTTCCAGAGGAGCTTGCGCTCAGCCACCGGATCAATTGACCCATTGGAATCAGACGTAACTGAGCCAGGCGACTTTGGAATCGGGGGCGAGAGGCCAGTTTCTGCATCCGCACCATCATCGGCGAGTTTCTCCTTCTCTAACGCCGACATGTTCAGGTAAGGTAGCGACGTGAGGAGGTTGCAGGTGGTTGCCGCCTGGAGGGACTGCGATAGACAGCAGAAAACAATGGACAGCAGCAAGTACCGATATAAGGTACCGAAGGATTTGTACCAAAGAATGAACAATGCAGAAGGAACGCGAAGAAGGACGTCTCGATGAAGACGCAAGACGGCGGAATGGGCTGGCTCGGCGTTTCGGGTAATTCCTTCGACTGGGAACTGGGTGTGACATCTACCTTGTCTTGTGGCTCGGGAAAACGGCTGCGGAGAAGACTCCCAGAATCAGCACCGAATCCGCACAGATAAGGTTGTGTTCCCCGGAGAACGATTTCTTTTTAGAATACAACTTGGAAGGCATCAGCAAGCAAGGGCCTTGCCGGTGCGGGGTTGCTGGTTTCCAGGTACCCTGGTATGCATCAACGTTGACTTGCACCGGCCGGCTTTTCCGGGGGTCAATCCGGTTGGACGAGACGCACTTCAGGGTCCAGGGAGGGAGAGAAGGCGGCGCGGCACGGGGTGCTACTTTGTTGCTTGTTCTCATTCGATGTCCAGGGGTCGCGCCGCATACCAACAGGTCCAAATAAAGTTGTGCATCGCAGTCCCAAAACCCCTGAAACATCTGTAGCCCGGAGATGCTAGTAGGCTGGGAGGCTGGTGTGAAGACAATTGACCGTTCAATAGCGAAGAACACGGGACGCAGCGGTTCCAAGACCCAAAACAGGCAGGTAGCGGTATTTGATGTTCCCGGGACGAATTCTTGGCTGAGCGTCGTGTAAAGGCGTGGTTCCAAGCCATTCCAAGCTCTTTTCGACGCTGTGGTCTCATGATTGCAGGGAGGCTTCGCCCAAACAAGGGATCCCCTTGGCCAGTGCGAAATATGGCTTGTTACTCTCGAAGCTGCCCATGGTCCTCGATGCGATTGGCGATGTCCCATGCTGAAAAGGACACCCTGGATTTTCCAACGGTCTGTCCCAATGCAGCTGAGACCTTTCATGATACAGCTATGGCCTGCAATGTGAGTAGCCAGTCCTCGCTGTTCTAGCGGGACCCTGACAGTAATTGTGAAGTCTTCGACATCGCATTTTCGCACGGAGAAGAGGGACGGCTGTTCTCATTAGCCGGAGCCTTCGTCCAACGACCGGGACGCCTGTTCGATTCTCCCCAATCCCTGGTTGGAACCCCCGTTCTCTGCCGCTGGATCTTCGAGGTTCTTACCGAGTCACCCTCGTTTTTGGGTCACGCCGATAAGGCTCCAGAACTTGCTCGAGGTTTATTAAGGGGTAGGAACATGGACAAGCATACCTCTGGTATGGAACATTGTTCGCTTAACATGCTTCTCGCAGGAGCCAGGGCGAACAACCGCAGAGCAACCTCCCTAAACACCCTGCTGTTGGTTCGTCTCTCTCCTTCTTAACTGTGTCTGTTTCCATGTCGGGGCGTAGGGCAAGCCCGTCTTGAGACACCTTAGTCCGTCGTTGCGAGTCATTTCGAGAAAAGCCCGCCATGTCGCAAAACGCCACCGTCCCAGCGCCCACGTTTAATCCAAACGACAACAATGCGTATCTTGTGTACATCCCGTCGATCGTTTTCGTGATCATCTGTCCCCCGCTTATGGGCTTGCGGATATGGGCACGCTTGAGGAAGGGAGGCAAGCTAGGTGCCGACGACTGGACTGCCATTGCAGCTCTTGTGAGTGGCCCTTGTCTGTTAAGGTCATCATAAACCAGGGGTTTTGGTTGCTGACGGCAGTGATAGATATTCACGTTGTTGACGAGTGGCTTCCTCGTAGCGTGTAAGCAATATTTTCGTTTTGTCCGGCACAGTGTATCGTGGATCCCTTGAAACATGTTTGCTGAACCCCCGATGTTTGTCTCCAGCTTGTCAATACGGTATGGGTCGTCACTGGGCCACAATAAGCAAGCTGAATAGGTTCGAAACCAACAAGGTACGTACGCAGAACGGAACATCTGTTGACAGGCCATGTAACGGCTAACCAGCGCCAGTACTTCTTTATGGCTCAAGTGTCGTACAAGGCCGCCATCAACCTCGTCAAATGTTGCATCTTGCTTTTGTATCTGCGTCTGTTCCACGTGGTCCGCTGGTTCCGGCTCTCGTGCTGGGGGCTCCTGACAGTGGTGGCCTTGTACTGCACAGCCTCCATTGCGGCTACCATCTTCCAGTGCCGCCCCGTCATCCGCGCCTTCGACAAGGACACGCCTGGCAATTGTATTGACACGGCCAAGTTCTGGTTTGCCAACGCGGGTTTCTCGATCGCTACCGACATCATCATCTTGCTGCTGCCGATGCCGCTTGTCTGGAAGCTCGAAGTGCCCCGGATGCAAAAGGCAGCGCTCGTCGGCGTCTTCACCGTGGGCATCTTCGTCGTCGTCACCTCGTGCCTACGCGTCACGACGCTCGACCTCTTCGCCACGAGCCCCGATAACACGTACAACATCGACAACGTCATGTGGACCATTATTGAGCCTAACGTCGCCGTCATCTGCTCCTGCCTGCCCATCCTGCGCACCTTGGTCGTCAAGTTCATACCCGGGCTCCGCAGCAAGAGTAAGAGCTCCGGCCGGTACGGCACGAACGGCAGCACGCCGGGTTCCCACGCGACAGGTACCGGCGGCCACAACAGTACCACCGACAAGTCTCGCGCCACGCTGGACTTAGCGAGGAGTCAGAACAAGGCCGACTGGGTCGAGCTCGACGGCGTCAAGTCATCTCAGGGCGCGCATCGAGCGACTGTTCGTCGGCCGAGCTCTCAGACCGGTAGCGAGGAGGACATGTTGGTTATGCAGGGGACCAAGAAGCCAGCGCCACCGGCGGGAGCGATGGCGGACGGGCTGAGAGTTCAAAAGACGATGGAGTACAGCGTGAAATATTCCAAGGAGCGCTTCTAAAGACCAGACTTGCGGGACCTCCAGAATCGGAGCTTTGTTGACGTAGTGCTCGCCGAGAAGGGGAAAACGGTAGCGCGAATGACAGGATCTGCTGTAGGTATCTAGAAATTCGACCGATCAGGATCTATGTTTCATGCTGGGCATAAAGGAGAAAAAGAAAGAACACCTACTACCGCATCTTCGGCACCTAGAACACGCGCGCAGCCGACCCCATGACGGGCATCATGTACAGCGCCTCCTCTAGGCCCCTGGTATGCAAGAGGATGGCGTATGTTTGCTACCGTAACCTCTCCGTCGCTTGTCCCCGAGCTCAACCTTTTACGTATTGAGGGGCCGCATTCTGGCGATTTTAAAGATTGCTGCGCAAGTGGCGCCATATGCGGGGCAGACCAGCCGCATGCGGAACATTAGGTTTTTTGCTTTTCTGAATAACCTTAAGGGCTAAAAGAATCTTAGCCTCTTTTAAGGGGTTACCCATGGCTTGTTATAGTGGAATTGAGGTGTGAAGGTAGAGGGGTCGCGTCGCGTGGAAATTTCGTCGCTCGCTTATATTCGTCGCTTGCTTATAATGTACGTTATGCCGAATAGGCTCAGCTCTGTAGATAATTTTCTTTGTTACAGTAGTAATAATAATAACACTATCGCATGACAGCTTCATACAACGCCTTTATCACGTAACAAATTTGTATAGCGGCATTGGGTATGCCAACAGATATATAAGTATATATATTATATCTTATGTAACCAGCTGCTACGATATCTTTTTGTTAGCATGGACAGGCAGTTTTCTAAAAGCGGTGAGTCAGAACTAAGCACGGTGCCCATGGTTATCTAGCTAAGCTTTTGCGTAAAACATAATCTACTTTAAGAGCAGAATAACAACCTCTGTCTTATTTTCCTCCGCTTATTTAAACTCCTAGTAGAGGATTCTTATACGTAACGACGTTTATCTATCTAAGTCTTAATGGTCAGTCGGCTTTCGGCATCGCTTTTGTGGACACGGCTATGGCCTAATTCTACCTTGCCCAGTTCCCAGACGACGCGGATCTGACCAAGTTCGAAACTTTTGCGGTCTAGTCGTCGCTGCGGGAGCTGATTTTGGAAAGGACATCAAAGTTGTCCTCGTCGGGCATGTCGACCAAGGCGCTGCGCATCCTCAGGAACCACGCGACACCCATGACCATCCGGAACCACCTCAAGCCCGGCCCGGACGGCTTTTGGGACGGCGACACGACGCGGTGGGAGTTGGAAGCCGGCGGATATTTTAGCAGCACGGCCTGGCCAGAAGCCTTGTCCGCGGTCCGCGGCAACGACCTGCTCATGTCTGCCTTCGGCGCTCTAGTTCACTACTTGCGGACCCTTAAGCTGGAGCGCAGTCTCCTCTCCCGGGGCACCTTTCAGCCCTACAGCCCTATATAACGTAGCGGCAGCAGTACTCTCGTACTCGACGGCCAGACGCTCATCAAACTCGAGGTCTTTGCGAACAGCGTGGACGGGGGTAGCGAAGGGACCATCTTCCAGCTGATGAACCGTTGTATTACGCCATCCGGCAAGCGTCTGTTTCGCTAATGGGTCCGCCACCCGCTCCGCGACGCTCACCGCATCAATGAGCGCTTGGATGCCGTGGACCTGCTGCTTGGTATCCCTACCGACTCTTGCCGCGACCTGCGAGAGCAGTTCCTATCCGGCATGGCCAAGCTTCCCGACCTGGAGCGGCTCGTCTCCCGGATCCACGCGGGCAGCTGTAAGCCGAACGACTTTGTGCGCGTCCTGGAGGGATTTGAGCAGATTCAGCACACCATGGCGAGTATGAAGCATATTCTACACGGTGGATCCAACGACGGCGACGACAGCAACAGCAACGACGGCCTGATCGGCCGGCTTCTGACATCTGTGCCGGACCTGAGCGAGCCGCTTGGCTTCTGGAAGGGCGCCTTCGACCGCGATAAGGCCACGGAAGAAGGGCTGTTTTGGCCAAGCAGAGGGGTTGACGACGACTTTGACAGCAGGGTGGATGCCATCAACGATATCAAAATGGAGCTCCAGGCCCTGTTGATGAGGCAAAAGCTGGAGCTGAAGAACCGGAACATCAAATTCGCCGACATCAACAAGGAACCCTACCAGCTCGAGGTGCCCAAGACCGTCAAGGTTGTCCCCAAGGACTGGCGACAAATATCGGCCACTGCAAGCGTGAAACGCTATTACTTCAAGGAGCTAGACGCCCTTATCCGGGCGCTCCAGGAGGCCGAGGAAATCCACTCGCGGGCGACTCACGGCCTGACGTTCCGCTTTTACCAGCGTTTCCGGGCCGACTTGGAGGCCTGGCTGCAAAGCATCCACGTCGTTGCCCAGCTGGACTGCCTCGCAAGCCTGGCTAGCCTTTCATCTTCGCTGGCCGAGCCGCGCTGCCGGCCAGTCTTTGTCCCAGACCCAGACGAGCGGAGTGTGGTGGAATTCAAGGAGCTGCGCTATCCCTGCGTGGATGTGGACGACTTCATCCCCAACGACATCAAGCTCGGTGGCGACGAGGCCAACATCAATCTGCTTACCGGAGCGAATGCAGCAGGCAAGTCAACAATTCTAAGAATGACGTGCACCGCCGTCATCATGGCCCAGCTCGGGTGTTACGTCCCGGCTGCGTCCGCCCGGCTCACACCCGTCGACCGAATCATGTCCCGCCTGGGCGCCAACGATAACGTCTTTGCCGGGCAGTCCACCTTTTTCATCGAACTCTCCGAGACCAAGCGAATCCTCGCCGAAGCCACGCCCCGCACGCTCGTCATCCTCGACGAGCTCGGCCGCGGCACCTCTTCCTACGACGGGATCGCTGTTGCCGAGGCCGTCTTGCACCACATTGCCAGCAGCATCGGCTGCATCGGCTTCTTTGTAACTCACTATCGCTCCCTAGCCACGGCCGAGTTTGCTAGACACCCCGAGGTCCGCCCGCGACGGATGCAGGTCCTGGTGGACGACGTGCTGCGGCACGTCACGTTTCTCTACAAGCTGGAAGACGGCGTTGCCGAGAGCTCTTTTGGCATGCACTGCGCCGCCATGTGCGGCATCCCGACTAGCGTGGTGGAGCGTGCTGAAGTAGCTGCGCGAGAGTGGGAGCGTCGCGGCGAGCTGAAAGCGGGTGGTGGCGATGTGGAGGAGGCCGCAGACCCGACAGAAGCGGCCTGTTATAATATCCCATTGGGGTTTCTGAGCGATGTCTCGAATGTGCTAAGAGGCGAAGGAGACGCAGATACTGTGACTGGCCATTGCGTTAAACACGCTGTTGCGGGCCATTGAGACACTTTGAGCACCGAGGTTTCCTGTTCTGGCCTTGAAGTTCCCACCACTGTTTCCCTCCCGAATGCTTAACCCCCTCCCGGTTGGAACTAGTTAAGTAGGTAGATTCAATAACACAGCATCACTTAACACAGCCATTTTGTGTGCGTGCTCGGCAAAGCGCTCCTACAAATTATCTCTAGGACCGAACATCTATGATACATACCATACCCCTAGTCCAATTAACACCAGGAGGTCATCTCCGACGATAGTCGCACAACCGTCTATGTCCCATGACCTAAACTCGCAGGAGCCGGTGCGTAAGCTTGCATTTCCCGCACGACCGATTGCCGGGGTTGCCAGCGGGACAGCTCAAAAAAGAACCCTCGTTCGGTACCAGTCCGGGACGATGGTGCTGCTTGATCTCGATCGCGGCGAGATGATCCAGCGATTCTCTGATACCCACGACCAGAAGACCGAGTATGTATATTGGGCGCATCATTTGGACATGTGGACGGATGCGGACGGCTTAGATTCTGTAGCGGTAAGTAAGGTGTGGTGAAGTCGGGTTAAAAGAACATCCTCTATCAAAAGAGCGCTCTTCATCGTACTCGCCGGATTGCCTTGCTAGTGCAGAGGTTGCGATCAGGCCGTGATTTGGAAACACGGCGGCGTCCCGGTCCTCCATCAAAGTGTGGCTGGAACGAGTGTCAGCGTCCAAGTTGTGATTTACCGAAGCTCAGGCAGTAATTCTAGGTATCTTCAGCCTGGGAGGAAAGAGGCTTACCAGCTCTGGCGTGTCAGAATTGAGACTGGGGCAGATGCAGATCGCTCGGGCCAGCTGCATTCCGATTCGGGGTCCGCACGTTCTTCAATAGATTCTTTTGCTAGAGACCAAGAGGTTGGTGAAGCCATTAAGGCGTCTTCCACATTGCGCTCACGACGGCGAAGCTGAAGAAACTTCATGTTGAATCGGACCATAATGACTGACTCAGAAGGAACAAATGAGAATGCCGCCACCAACCCAGGCGCTTTTGACGGATTCAGTGGCTCTAGGAGGTGGGACTGACTGTGTTGTATTGAAATCAAGTTGACAGCGGCGTTCGGGGTCTCTTCACAAAAGCGTTGGGGTTGTTTCGCGAAGGCGTGGAATTTCGTTGGGAGCATTTGAGGAACAGCGCTCCTGCCCAACATGTGCCCAAAGAGAAAAGCGCCCACCTCAGACGCGAATTTTGCCCCACCTCTCCAATCAACTCACTACCCAGAACCTCCCCATCAAATATCGAGCAACGCTCAAAGGGCCGAGGTCATTCTTCCAAAAACGGGAGTGTCACTGGCCGCAGCACGCGGTGCTTCACTCGATCACTTCTCACATCACCTGCACTTGCTGCCGGACATGGGAAGATAAACACAACAAAAACTCCCACCAGCTTCCGAGGTATTCATGGCACGCTGCATTGCACTCAAGCCATATCATGCTCCGACTTCTCCCCCCTGAGGTGCCAAGCATCCGTGAGACGCGACCAGAAGAAGTACACAAGAAAGACAGCCAAAGTGAGACCACCGGCAACAGCAAAGTAAATCCACCAGTACGGCGACATGACGCCCTCGTCCTCCTTAGGGTGCCACTCAAAAAGCCCCATCGACATGAAAGTCTGAAGAATCTGTCAGCATCGCCGCTCCCAACATTCGAAGCTTCTCCAACATGTAAACTCACCGCCACAAACGTCGCCGGCAAAAACACCATAGTCAAAATCGCCAACGCCTTCATCTTGTTGACCTCCTGCCGCGCAATACTCGACGTCTCCTATCACATCACCCAGTCAATAAGCATCGCCCCTCTCTTCTTCTTCAGACCACGATTCAAAAACTCACCATCTGAAAAGTCATAGAAACCTGCTCCAACATCCCCTCACACTTCCTCACCACCGCCGCATACTCATCCACCGTCCTCTCCAAATACTCCCCCGCATCCAACAACGGAAACCTCTTATCCCCGTCCACCTCTCTCGCAAAATCCCCCCTCGCCTTCCCCCCCTCTCCCAAACTCGCCCCAAACCTCCCCATCTCCCTTCCCCAACTCACCAGCGCATTTCTCAGCAGCCTCATCTCCGCCGCAACACCCACTAGATTCTGCGGATCATCCTCGTGCACGCGGCGTGACAATCTTGCTTCGGCAGCCTGGACGTCGATCCGGAAGTTTTCGATTAAGTCAGCCATGTCGTCTGCGAAGCGCTCGACTTGCTCGAAGCGTTGGATTTTCTCGAGCTGGATGAAGGCGTTGATGAGGGTGAAGGGTTCGAGGAGGGCGTGCTCGGCGTCGGCGAGGCGGTGGAAGATCTTTTCGATTTGGGACTCGGTGTAACCGAAGGCGATGGCGTAGGTGAGTTTGTCGGCGGGGATGTGGGTTAGGGAGAGGGCGGTGTCGTTTTGGAGGGTGTTGGTTGTGCGGAGGTTGTAATCTGGGGTTTTATTAGGGGGTTTGGGGAGAAGGGGGGGGAGGGGGAGGGGGAGGAGGGGTGACTGACTGATTTTGAGGCTTGGACCGGAGTGGTCTTCGGTGCGGAGGATGGTGGGCCATCCGCGGTTGATGATGGTTCTAGTTGTTTGGTGGATGCTGAATTTCTCGACGATGGACTTGAAGGTGGATTCGTTGGGGAAGGGGAGATATTGCAAGTTTAGTGGGTTCCGGACAGGACCCAGTTCATGTGGTGTGTCTGGGTGACGCGGGCAGAGACTTGCGAGGTCAGGTCAGCCAGCTGTCGATGAATTCGATGTTTATTGTTGCAGTACTGCAAAAGTCACTTACACCAAACAAAGCGCTGCTTCAGCCGTTGTTGACCCTTGTTTTGGGACCTGTCAAGCGTCAGCAATATTTCCAACGGTGGTCTCAAAATGGGAGGTTCTCCTACCGTGCCCAGCCAGTCACTCCAGTCCTTCTCGGCTTTGATCGGACAGGAGTGGGCGTCCTTGCTGAACTCGGGTGTGACATCCCCCTTCTGCCGAAGTATTCGCACTGCATATGCATGGCGACTGGCGTCGTAGTGAAGGAGCTGGTTCTGTCTCACTCGCCCCTTCCTATCGCTGTCCCAGGTCCATTCGGTTGTCTTCCACGCAAGATCCGACATTGCTGATGTTCAAGTTGTTGTTGGAGACAAAAAATGTCACAGGGTGCGTGTGAGTCAGGGCAACAAGATTTGCGTTGTCCCTCGCCGGGCAACAGTTGATATTGACCGCGTTTTCGCGTTCGGAGTTCATCGACAAGGCTCTGAGATGTTGTGGGATGCCTCCGCGTCCACGTGCATGAATTATAGTCAAGGACCCCCCCTTTATAGTGCCAAGCCCCTCCCCGATAATGCTTTGCTGCCTGAAAATGCAGTTTTCTTGGCCCGGCTTGCATGCAACCACCCAATCACGTCAGAGCCTCTGTGCCGGTGTTACAGTGTGGCGTCCACTGGGGTAACCATACAACATCAGCCAATGCAAGCCCTCGGGACTTCACAATGCGCATGCTTGGAATATCATGATTGGAACACTCGGTGAGTTCTCAAAAAAAATTGCGGCTCTGCGGATTGCCCAGACGGAGAGGGCCGTGAAAATCTGTGAAAAAGAGCGTGCCGCTGAGGCTTGCGGAATAATTAGGGGGTCGACAGCGTCCTGTGCAAATCCAAACTCGCTTGTTTGACCCGGTATCGCCACCACCAACAGTTTCAAAAGTTCAGTTCAGGCTCAAATTGAGGCCTCCCTAACCTTTCTCTATCAGCCGATGCCGGTCAGATGCCTCGGGCTCAGAACCTGGAGAAGAAGTCTGCTCTCCCCCTCAGATGCTCCTATCTTGACACAGAGGTGCTGATGGCACGTCTGAGGGCTATCTACAAGAGCGATCAAGACTTCAGGCTCGTGGTACGCGTCTCCATCCCACACAGTTGATTGCTCCACCACAGCGCAACACTCTGATGCCTTTGCAGATCTCAAACGACAGATATATTCTTTACGCAGCCAAAAAACTGACAAGGGTTGGTTCGAGACTCGGTGTCTATCCTGGTACAGGGGCGCAAAACATGCTGACAGACTTGTTGCAGGAGCAATTAGAAGCCCTAAGTCAAGATCCTAGCGTCTACCAGCATTACTAGGTCCAGTGTCCTGAACATCTACCCGCAGTGATTCGGCCCTGACGTTCACTTGGTCTGTATTGTTTGTATTGTTTGCTATTAAGTATACATCGAAAGAGCACACGCGAGATCTTGTCTCCAGTTCAATTAGTACGGTACGGGTATCTTATGAATATGTTCTCGAGGGGCGGGGCTGTCCAATCTCCAGGTGCCTGGGACTCTCTCTTCCTCCTCTAGCGGGCGGAAACGTTCGGCTCAGGGACCTTCTCATGTTCCTGACCAACTCGGCTGGAGATTGATCGATTGTGACAGCCGGTGATTGCATCGCAGCGGTATTTGGCCTTGATGGGTGTGGCTTGGTGAAGTACTCGTCGTCAGGTTTCCTTTTGGTCATTGGCCTGAGCTTGGCCGCCAAATTCATGCACTCTATTCGCTTCTTGTCCTCCTGTGGCTTCTCTTCACTGATGGTCTCTTGTTTTTGGCCTTTGGGCGGAACAACTACTAGCATGTCGGATATAATGATGTCCAGCATATCGTTGACGAATGCTGATGAGTTGGGCGACGCTTTCAACGTGTCGACGAGCTGAGAAACTGTTAGTGGCCCATATTCTTTCCATCCATCGGGATGTGCTACTTCTTGCCTTTATAACTTCCGGGTTGACTTCATATGTGATCCCCTCCCCCTTTTCATTGGCAACTGAGTGGTAGAATGTGTCTCGCTCCAGTCCAATCAAGCTCTGATTCTCTCCATTCATGCGGCGCGCCTGGTGGAAGTCGTCGACAGGGTTGGTTTCCCCACAGCCCCCTTGGACCAGCCAACAGAGGAACTCCAAGAAGACACATCCCAGGCTCCAGATATCGAAAGAGCGGGAGCATTGGCCCTTGCCCCACTCAATTTCTGGCGGCGCGTACGTTTTGGTAGCCCTGCTCAGTTCCACATCTGATCTTGTCGCTGTTTGGTGGAGTGTGCTGATCCCAAAGTCGGCCAGTTGGAGTACTCCCAAAGGAGCACTCTCATGCGGTGGGATGATGCCCGGACACTCCTTGTTATCTCTAGGGCCCACCCACTCGGCATACCAGAGCAGATTTTCGGGCTTGATGTCGCCATGGATGCCATACCACGGGCCTCCGGTGGTGCGTTTGTTCTCGTCATCTGCCTCCGTCGCTTTGGGCCAGTGAGCTTCCTTTCGATTGAGGTAGTGCAATTTGCAGAGTGCCCAAGTGAGCCCGTATAACTGTTTCGCCACCCAAGGAGCGTACGCGGTCGTCTTCCCGTCGCTGTCGCCAGCCTGGGGCAGGTGTCTTTGCCAGAACTGTCTCAAATTCCCATCTGCAAGTGGGAATATCAGGAAATAGATGCTGTTGTATGTTCCCGGGCAGTCATTAATTTCCATGGTGAGAAGGAGCTTGACGAGGTGAGGATCGTTGCACTTGTTGAGTCTTGTGAGGATGTTGACTTCGTTCTTGAAGCTTTCCCTGTCAGGAGTAATGAGGCGTTTGATTGCAAGCGTGGGATTGTCTTCGTTACCCTACACCAAAAACCCGTCAGTACCTAAGCAAGAAGGTGAAAAATGAGACGGGGATTTCCCTTTACCCTATATGAATGCAAGCTGTGGTGCGCTGAGTGGATCGTCACTTTCAAGACTTCGCTGTACCCCCCAATCATCGAGCCAAGCAAGGATGACGAGTTCCCTGACGTACTGCCGCTTGGCTTCCTTATGCCGCGGCCGTTGTTTTCTGTGCGGACTTCGGGGATGATTTTGAACGGAAGAGGCCGATGCACTGAAAGTTCATAACGCTGAACACAGCTCTCTGGCTCTTTCCCTCGGGAAAAGAATGGAGCTAGGGTTTCCCACTGATGTGCTTCAAAACCTTCGATATGCTCCCTTTCCCACTCAGGCTTCTTGAATAATGTGATCACCTCGCCCTCGGTCTCCAAGTCTGCGAGAGCCAAGTCGAACATTCGATCATCGCCAACTTTTATGAGCGGAAGTCTGTCGTCTGTGATGTTTACCTCAACAAAATCCACAATGCTGTCGGTTTTGCCGATTAGGATCAAGATAGCGAAGATCTTGCGGAATTCCTGGATCTGGTCATTCTTTCTCTTCCCGGCGATGACCTGTGCGAGCTCGTCAAGCTTTTCAAAGGAGAGATCCTGAGCGGTGAATGGGAGTACAGCGCGAACTGCTTTGCGAGTGATGAGCGAATCGAGAACGTCGAGTGGAATGTAAAACTCAGGCCCCGAGAAAGGGCCCGGGAGGGGCTTAAGTGACCGTTCTCTCAGCTCATTCTCCATCTCGTCCAACCTCCTTTTGGCAAGTGCCGCTGGGTCCACAACTTGTTCGACCACAGCACCTTGGTCGGCATCTTCCGAATCCAACTCCAGAATTGTTGGCTGGCTGGATTCCAATGGATCGAACTGAGAACCGATCCCTGGTAGATTGGACGCCGGAGGCCCATTGGGGACATCGCTGCGATGGGAATGGTCGCCGGTTTGGCGCTGCAGTGCGTTGCCGCCATCTCTGCAAGTTTTCATCGTCCCGCTCCCCAGAACACTCGGCACACCAAAGATCTGGTTCCCGAGAATCGCATCCATGGTGGGATCAGGGCTCCCTGGTGACGTGGTTCCCCCATTCGGGGAACCATTCGGGGAACCAGGGATTGGGGTGGTGTGGTGACTGTCACTGTGACCTTCAGCTTCGGGACCTTGACCCTGACTCTCCTCTTCACGCCCGTGACCTCGCTGCTGCACAGGGTGTTAGAATCGAGATACTCACAAATGAGTCACCATTTCCAAATGCCGCATTGCTCACCTTGCGAAGATTTTGGCGAATTTTGTCGCGCAGAGCTCGTACCTTCCCCCAAAACCTTCTTGCTCTTGCTCCGAACCTCATGTTGAAAATTCGCCACCGCTGGCATGCGGAGCGGCCCGTCCATCGGGATAGAGCGTGGTGGCTCTTGGGTCATTTTAAACAATTCCAACAATTTCTCATTCTTGTCAAACTGGATGCACCAGATTCCCCGCGAGGCTCTCAGTGCAAGCCACCGCCAATATTGCGGGCGGCTAAGCCGCCAAGGCCTCTCTTCCTATCTCTGCTATGCTCAGCTCGAGGATCAACTGGGTGCACCGCTCTGAGTCCTCATTGGCTAGATTTGAGTCATGGCGTGCCCCGTGCAGACGCCCACTCCCCCAAACACAGAACGCGAACCCCAGACCGACGCGGACCCCACACCCCTTGCTCATCCCTTCACACACACCCATGACCCCGCCCCACTGCATCGCTCTCATCGGTAGAATCCCCTCCTTTCGTCCTGGAAATCATGTTAGCGATCCCTTCATCTTTCCATGGGGTGAAGATGCATCGTTTCTTACCAATGTCAATTTTCGTGGTGCCTTGATCCGGTAAACATCTCTGTCCAGTGAAACTTTGTAGCTTTCTCGTCCCCCAAATATTCCATCCAAAATGGAATACATGTCCCTCTCATCTACCATCACCGCTGGTACTTTGCTAGTCTCGGTTGGTGGTGGGGTTTGTTGAACTCTTGTTGGTGCGGGGTTGACTTGGAATGTCTGGTATGATGGTGAGAATGAAGAGACCGAGGGGATGGACTTGGAGCCCGGATCCCTCCAGCTGAGGGGAGACCACAACACAAATCGGAAACAGCTGCAATACGACGACATATCAAGGGTATACTGAAAAGGCAGTTGTAAAAAAAATAAAGTAAAAAGGTTGTGAGGAGCACAAAGATGAGAGTGTGCGGAAAGGTGGGGCCGGATCATTAAAAGAAAATCACGTCCACATCGATGGGGAAAAAAGGGATACAGCCGCAAATGAACAATTTCGGGGATACCCCAAACCAGATTCGGCCGGGCCATTTTCATGATGGGCAAGGCTCTGACTCTCGTTGGAAGATCGCTGTGTTTCAGCACTGTTATATCAGCCCGCATTATCGCGGCGTGGTGTGGCACGCGAAGCGCCCCATATGGCTGCCCCTTTTGGCCCTATACCGAAACTTTTGCCTGCTGTTGCCCGGTGAGGGGGCCTGTTGTTGTTGGCCAAAGTGTGTTCGACGAACTTGAACAAATTTCAGTGGTGACACGGAGGTGAGAGCACAAGCCACGGAGGCGGCCGCTATCCGGACCTCCACTGCTCTCCCGTTGGCTGCAGCTGAACCCTCAAATTCCCCCGTGCCACGTTGGGTCTTGACGCTGCTGCGTTGTCAAGGGAGCAGGCAGGATGGCGGCCAACGCAGGAAGTCAATAATCAGCATTTTGTTGCCACGCACTTGGGCACTGAAAATGACACTCGGGCATGGGCATCATCTTGAGTTAAGGCACTCCAATTGTTGCCAACTTGGAATGAGGCAATGGTGACTGGAGAGTTGAACCTATAGCGGTGACCCTCCTGCACGCTGCTGGTTCAGCCACTCTCCTCTCAGGATTTGATGCACATGGTGATTGGTCCTCTTACAAGAGTATTACAAGGTATAGTGTGTGATGAATCATGGAAACTGAACAAGTGAAGATTGTATCTCAATGACAGTGGCTCTGGGTTTTTTTTCCTTGTCCATTCCTCCCATGGTGGGTTGAGCTAAGTTTCGTATTCTTCTGTTGGAAAAAGCCTCATCCTAGGCACTAGAATTAGGCCTGCTCAAGCACAGTTAGAAGAACGGTACCTACCAAGTGTCGATCTTTACTTGATCAAATGGCCCAGTGGGCCCCTGCAGGGTTACATATACACTACCTAATAGTTGTAGTCACTTTCAATAACAAGAACCTTTAGCTCCCTCTAGAGTCATCATGGTCCAAGTTGTTGACTTTTAAAGAACAACAGTCTTTTAGCAAACTAAGTCCTGTCCAGCTCGGACCTGACCGCGCAACGAATTTCAAGGCCTGCGACACCGGGCCATACGCTCCTTTCCCCCTTTAGGATCCAGTATTCGAACATCCCCTTGGTGGGTACCTCCATTCCATCCTAGGCCTAGACAATAACGCCTTCAAAGCGCTTATCAATAATCTGCGCATCACGACAATGTACCCGCAAGATTACTCCTATCACTTGTGCTATATGACCCTGGTGGGCTTCGGTCCGGGTTGGGCTGGCCGGCTAATAAATACCCATGGGCAGGTTACGCCGGGTGGTTGGATGATCTGCCGTTGCCTCTATAACTTTACTGGCAACCCCAAGGCGGATATTCTTAGACATTCCTAGGTCGGCAATGCAACTCGGCTCTCTGGGGTAGAAAGGTAGAAAATTCAACAACCTGAAACCAGGAAAATGCCGACCTTTAATTCGAAGAGACCTCCCCCCGACACCTCCCTCCTTGCACTAGGCTACTTTCTTGCCGAGTCCCTTTCTTTGCCTTCTACTTTCCACCGCTATCGGCCATCTCAAGCCAAGCCCAAACAAAATGCGATTCATCTCCCTCACCCTCGGTAGCATTGGCCTCCTAGCCACCAGCACAAAAGGCGCCCCTCAAAGCATCATCCCGCCAGAGCAGTTAGAGGCCCTCTGCCACGCCAACGAAAGAGCATACACAGGGCCGCCAATGACTCGAGTCCTAGCGCCTACTTTCTCAGGCACCGGGTGCTCGTCGGGCGGCAAGATCAACCACAACTACATGGGCAAGTGGAGCTGCAGCCGCGAGTACGACGTGCAATTCCTCATTCCGGACCTGAAGGTTGCTGCGGAAGCCGGGAGCATCGCCAAGGGCGACTGCACCATCACCTTCTACGTCTACAAACTCGCTCCCGGGTGGCAGCTTTCGATGTGGGAGGGTTTCTTGGATGTGGATGCGGAGATCGGGCGGGGCAGTGAGCTGCGCATGAAGGGGAGTGCGAAGTGGGCGGGCTTGACTAAAGGGGTGAGTTTTGGGGGGGGGGATTATTCTCCAGACTTTTAAGTGCGTGTCTAACTATAGTCAGACCTCTTCATAAGAATCGACTTTGTCGCATAGATATTATTCTTACAAGGAGGTTATTCTTACGGCTAGAGGACCTACTTTTCGCTTAGTCAGCTACTACACCACCACCACCACTACTACTACTACAGCAAAAAAGATTGCCATAACTGCAAGCACTGGGGTTAAAGGCAAAAGGACGCTGGGCCTTATAATTTTACTATTAAACTGTCTTGAAGAAGGATTCAATGGTGCCCTGGATTCCAGAACCAGCCCTCTGCAGTTGAACCTCTGTAATCCTTCGTCGGATTCGCTCTAACGCAGCTAAATCCAGCCCTCTTTCTTGAACCTCAAACTGTACGAGGAGGTTGACAGCTTAAAGCGCAGCTGTAGTAGTAACTGGCTGTAGAAGTTGCTGCTCTTCGTCCTCTTCCTCTAGCTCACGAGCCTCTGAGAAGGTCTCGGCAATGTAGTTAAGAAGGTCATCACCAGAATCCATAACAGCCTCCTTTAGTGGATTAATAAAGTTAGCTATATTTATTACTTACTTAATCTTACCAGCTACCTATAACTGCTCTGTTAGCTGCTGTAAGTGTACCTCCTCTGAATAGTCTAAAGAGTATAGCTTTAACCTGTAACAAAGCCTAAAGAGTTAGAAATGCCTCTAACAGTTAGCGATAGTCTCCATATTCACATTATTCCTCTAGGTATCGATAATCTATCGAACAGCGTTTAAAATAATAGTGTTTTTAAGCGGATCGATACTATTAAGTGTTTAAGAGATTATCTATTACAGCTAATATGTGACGACCCTGCAAGCCGTCACTTGGGCCGGGGCGGCCCGACGAATCCCCCGCAGAAGGAACAGTGCAGAAAGGCAGTACGCACGGTACTGCGCACTGGGCCGGGGGTGCAAAGACCTGAAGCCCTTACGACTAATCGTTGAGTGATCACTCTGATCTCGCCAAGAGCACAGTGATTACAGTGATCAGGGGCATTCTAATTACTGTAATCACTCCTTGTGTTGAGTGAGCACAGTGATTAAGGTACGAAGTACCTTTTAGCTAGTTAGTATAGATAGTTATGGTTATGCCTATAACCACTGTAAGGGACTCTAGTTCCTTACACTAATATTCAATTATTTATTTGTGTCTTACTGTTTAGACTCACCTTTATATATTATAGTGATAATAACCTATAGTGACATTAAACCCCTATTTAGGAGTATTAGTTTAATAAGCCGTCTTCGGAACGCCCCTTACCTGTTAGCGTCCTGCTATATATTCTATCTTAACCCATACCAGTCCTTTTAAGGCCTGTGTCGGGTATAAGTTGTAATACGATATTAGCGTTACAGTTCTGAACACTGTTTATTAAATTCCCAAATATCACCTCCCTCTTACTAACATGTTGACTTCTGGAAAAGGTGTTAGGTTTTTACAACCCTAACCCGGCCAGTATAGTTGGAACAGTGTGGCTGGATCCACGCAGCCGCTCCGCGGCTGCATCTGTGGATCTGCACAGCTAAGAACGCCAGACTCCACTGCCAACCTCGTATTCAGTCAGCCAACCTCGCTTCGCAGAAGCGAGTGTGGCCAATGCACTCCGTGCACTAGCCACCCTCACGGCTATAATAACACAGCTTCCGCTCTCGAAGATAGAAATAATAAATCACCTTCAACACACACTGCTTTCCAATGCCCTAACCCCTTTTGCATTTCAACATTTTAAATGCTTTATATATCTTTAAAGCAGTTCGGTACCTTTTTAACTTCCTTTAAACAGTAATTACAGTTAGGGGACTTATTAAAGGTAAAGTGGCCACTCCTTTAATTAATTACAGGGTTATACTTTTCTAATTAAGGTAAACCTAAGATTATGTTATATCTTATAACTAGTGTAATATTAAAGTCCACTTATTATTCATCCCTATCCATTTTAATTAGGAGTGGTAAGTGGTGGGTAACTTTATTATTATTATACTAATACAGGCCTCCTTCTCCATTTTAAATAGGAATAGCCTCCTTATACTCTTTATTAGGGAGTTTCCTTTAGTTAACTAATAAAGGGTATACTAAGTTAGAAGCACTCCCGCTATTAATTACTACTTTTACCCTAAATAACCTCCCTCTTTTATCTATTATATTGATATTAACAGAATAATACTTATACTCTTTTAACATTTAAGTTATAATAACTATCTGTCCTTAAGGTTTTATTTAGCCTAACCTTTAAATACCTCTTCTTCTTCTTAAGGTTTTTTGTGACGACCCTGCAGGCCGTCACTTGGGCTAGGGCAGCCCGACGAATCCCCCGCAGAAGGAACAGTGCAGGAAGGCAGTACGTACGGTACTGCGCACTGGGCCAGGGGTGCAAAGACCTGAAGCCCTTACGACTAATCGTTAAGTGATTACTCTAATCTTGCCAAGAGCACAGTAATCACAGTAATTAGGGGCATTCTGATCACTGTAATCACTTCCCGTGTTAAGTAAGCACAGTGATTAAGGTATAAAGTACCTTTTAGCTAGTTAGTATAGATAGCCATAGTTATACCTATAACTACCGTAAGGGACTCTAGTTCCTTACGCTAATATTTAATTATTCATTTATGTCCTACTATTCAGACTTACCTCTGCGCATTATAGTGATAACGACTTATAGTGACATTAAACCCCTATCTAAGAGTGCTAGCTTAATAAGCCGTTTTCGGAACACCCTTTACTTGTTAGTGTCTTATTATACATTCTGTCTTAACCTACACCAGTCCTCTTAAGGCCTATATTAAGTATAGGTTGTAATACAATACTAGCGTCCCAGTTCTAAACGCTGTTTATTAAACTTCCAGATACTACCTCCCTCCCATTAACATATCGACCTTTAGAAAAGGTAAGGAGATTAAGGAGATGTAAGTTTAGACTTAACTCCTTACTATTAATAAGTTAACTATATATCTTAAAGACTTAAACCTTAATTAGTAAGGACTGGTTAAGGAACTTAACGAAGCTTTCCCTAAAGATATTAAGAGTTATATCAGTCTTATTAAGAAACTTTAAACCTAACTTAACGTTATTAAGCTAAAGAATAACGACTTTAAGGGCTTGCAGAAGAAACGAGTAAAGCTCCCTCTACTGTCGCGTTTTAAGGAAGACTCTATACAGTTAAAGTCCTAAATAGCCTAACTTTAGAGTTATATTACCTATTATAACAAGCAGTTCTTCGAAGAAGAAGGAAAGGTCAAGTTCACCAGAGCCTTACTAAATAAAGTAACTGTTTACTAATATAAACCTTATATAAAGATAATTAACGACCTCTTTATAAATAAAGTACGAAAGGAAGCCCTTAAGACTTAAGCTCTTTTCGACAACTTTAACGTTTTTATTAATTAACTCTAGACCGAGTTTAAAGAACTGGACGCCCTTAAGTGGGCTAAATAACACCTTATAGCCTTAAGATAGACATTTTCAGTCCTTAAGTTCTCTACACGCTTTAAACTAGAAGCAGCAAAGACTAAACTTAGTTAAAAGGCATTAGTAATACTGTTCTAAAGCGGCCTAAAGGAATATATTACTAGAGATCTTTACTAAGAAGACCAACCGGACCGTTTATAAGAACTAGTCGAGATAGTTATTAAAGCCGATAATTAATATTATAATTACTATTATTAAAAGAACTTTTAAAAAGAACAGACCCCTTATTAGCTAAGTAAACCTAAGAAGGGGAACTAATTAACTATAACAGGACACTACCTTAAGTTAATAGACATTAATATAATAAACCGTCAGAACTGACCTAACTGCGATAAGCCTTAACAATAATAACAGTAAAAGTAGTTTAAGGACCTATCTTAGGTTTAGTACTTTAACTGTAATAAGAAAGGATATATAATACAGTAATACCTATTATTAAAGTAAGTCGGTTAGAAACTTATTCCGGAAGGGGGAAAGTACGTTAAGTTTAACTCTAAAGACATCTATATCAGGATAGTAAGTAACGAAGAAAATTACATTTAGATAGATAAGTGTAACCTAGGAGACAAGGAAGAAGACGAAGAACCCTAAGACGTAATGTATCCAGTCCTTAAAGGTGTCTTAGAAAAGTTAGTTACAGAGGTGTAAGTCGCAGAAGACTAACTCTAAGGTAGAAACTTAGAACTACTAAAGGTACAGGTCGTAAAAGACTAACTTTAAGAAGAGATATTTCAGTTAGCTATTATAAGCCTTAAAAACCTTACTTTGTAAGCTTAAGAACTAAGGAAGTTTAGGAAGGACCCTAACTTAGAAATTACTAAGATAGTAAAAGGGGTTAAAGAATTAGCCTTCCAGGTTACCTAAACGGTAAAGTAAGCCTTAAAAAGTGAAAGAGAGTAAGCTAAGAGAATCGAATTAAAGAGATAGAAATTCTTCTTAACAGTGCCTCTTAAGACTCTTAAACACTTTAAGTACGTTAAGTAGATTAATACCTTTACCTCCTTAAAAGAAGGATAGCTTAAGTAATTACCCTGCATTAAAGCCAGTATACTTTAAACTAGTACCTTAAAGGTCCCCTAAGAAGGTACAAAGTAAGCACATTAACGGAGGATCCAGGAGCTAGAAGAGAAATATTAAGAGTTAGTAAACGAAATAAAAGACCTATAAGTTAAAAGCTTTACTATAACGTTTAAAGACAGAGTAGTAGAAATTAAGTTAAAACTTTATAATAGAGTTTACTTTACTAATTAATTTAAATATCAACTTATTAAAGAAGATTACTTTATAGAAGAATAAATTAAGTTACTATTACTTAAGTTTTAGGAAGAAGTTTAAGAGAAATAACGTATATAAAGGTAAGTGGAAGAAGAGAAAGAATAAGGCGTTACTTCCCCCATTCTATACTTTATAACTGTAATACCTGTAGTTAATATCGATTACCTTAGCTATAAAGACGTACTGTAGATTAATTATATGTATAACGACTGTGCTTTTAACCAGCATTATAGACTTAAGGCCCTTTATAATTACTTCTTAAGTATATAGAAATAGGATTACGCTGTCGCTAGAATAAAGTTAGAACTAGCTTACTACTAAGTTTTCTACTCTTTAATAAGAGAGTTTAGTAATAAGTAGAAAGTTACTGTAATTAACTAAGCCCTTACTATATATTAGTAAAGAGGGGTACTTAATAACTGCCTAATTATAACGTGCTTATTACATCTTAACGGAAAAGTTAAAGAGTAGCAGAAGTGGGAAGATTACTAACGGATTTAAGAGTAAAAAGACATTACTGCGATCTAAGCTTATAGAGCGTATTATTGACTTATTAAGGACTTTAGGAACATTATACCATTTGAAGTCGACTGGACGTTAAAGCGTAAAAACCTAGGAAAGGTTAATCGCTAAGTTTATTAAAGTTACCTGTTTTTTTAAAAGGAGTTAAGAAAAGGCTATAGGCCCTTTAGAAAGGCTGAAAACTAATAGTTCGCTAATTAGTAAAAACCCTAAGAAGAAGAAAAGGTATTTAGAGGTTAAGTTAGATAAGACTTTAAGGATAAGTAATTATTATAACTTAGATATTAAAGGAGTATAAGTATTATTCCATTAGTGTTAATATAATAAATAGAAGAGGAAGGCTGTTTAAGGTAAAAGTAGTAATTAATAGCAAGAATACTTCTAACCTAATACACCCCTTATTAGTTAACCGAAGGAAACTCCCTAACGAAGAGTATAAAAAGGCTATTCCTATACGAAATGGAGAAGGAGGCTTATATTAGTATAATAACAGTAAGGTTACTTATTACTCGCTACTCTTAATCAAAGTGGATAAGGACGAATAACAAGTAGACTTTAACATTACATTAGTTACAGGATATAATATAATCCTAAGTCTACCCTAGCTGGAAAAGTACAACCCTATGATTAACTAGAGGAGTAGCTACCTTACCTTTAGTAAGTCCCTTAGCTGTAATCCCTATTTAAAGGAAGTTAAAAAAGCACTTAATAGCTTTAAAGACGCACGAAGCATTTAAAAGCACATTAAACCCTTAGAACTAAGCACAGTTTAGGTTAGGTTTACTAAGACAGTTAAAAGACTAGAAAGTCTACCGTATTACCTAAATAACAATTTAGAAGGTAGAAAGAAGTTAAAAGCTAATTTACAGATAAGTAAAGAAGTCGACTTATCTAAAGTACCTATAGAATATAGGAAGTTTACCTTATTTTGAAAAAAGATACTGTAACTATCAGACTACAGACTGTAAGACTACGAAATTAAGCTGAAGTTAAGAGTAAAGCTCTGCAGTTTCTAGCCTTACTACTTAAACCCTTAGCAGGCTAAAGCCCTATAGGAGTATATTAATAAGAACTTAGAAAATAGGTTTATTATAAAGTCCCAGTCCTTAATAAGGTACCTAATACTATTTATCCTAAGGAAGGGAGACGGTAAGCTACGTATAGTTATTAATTACTAAACGTTAAATGAAGATATAATTAAGAACTGTTACTTACTGCTACTTATTATGGAAATGTAAGAATAAATTACTAGGGTAAAGTGGTTCTCTAGTCTTGACTTTCCTATAGGATTTAACTACATTAAAGTAAAGGAAGAGGATAAATATAAGATAGCTTTTCGGACTTATAATAAATATTACTAGTACTATATTATGCCGATAAGATTAATAAACGCTCTTATAACTTTCTAAGGCCTTATCGACAGTGTTTTTTACCCTTTCTTCGATAAGTTTATCTTTATGTATTTAGATAATGTTCTAATCTATTCCGAAACTTTAGAAGAATACTAAAAGTACATATAATAGGTTCTAACAGCTCTCGAGAAAGTAAAGCTAATAATAAACTTAGAGAAGAGCTACTTCTACGTTTAGGAACTGAACTATTTAAGGTTTAAAGTAACCTTTAAAAAGCTTAAAATGTAATTGGAAAAAATAAAAGCAGTTAGGGACTAGCTTACTCTGAAGAATTAAAAAGAGTTACAAGCTTTTATCGGCTTTACGAACTTCTATTACTGTTTTATTAAATACTTTATGAAAATCGTAAGATTATTACATAAACTTACAGGTAAAGGAAAGCCGTTTAAGTAGACTAAAAGACAGTAAAAGGCATTTAAGGACTTTAAGTACACCTTTATTACAGTGCTAGTCCTAGCCCTCCTTAATTTCTTAAAGCCTTTCCAAGTTAAGACAGACTCCTTAGAGTTTACAATCGGTAAAGAACTTAGCTAAGTCTAAGATAATAAGAAACGCTACCTAGTTACCTTCTTATTAAAAGGGATCTACGGCTTAGCCTTACAATACTTAATCTACGATAAGGAACTGATAGCGATTATTTAGTGCTTTACTAAGTAAGCACTATACTTAAGCGGTACAGAGGAACTAGTCCAGGTCTTCTTAAACTATAATAACTTCTAATACTTCCTAACGAAGGAACTTAGCTTATAGTAAGCACGATAAGTAGAGTTAATAGCCCCGTTCCACTTCTAGATTTATTATATTAAAGGAAAAGATAATGGGTAAGTTAATGCTCTTAGTTAGAGATAAGATTATAAGGATGTTAATCTAGTCCTGGTTCCCGTTATTATATTTAATAAAGTTAAGAACAGTATATTAGAATATACGTTATAAGTATTAAATAACTAGATGTTAGAATAAATTATTAACGTCTATATAAACTTATAGATAAAGTATAATATTTATTAGTAATAATAAGACTTTTAAGTAAGAAAGTTAACGGAAGGTACCTATAAGTATAAGTACTCCTTAGGAGACTTCTTAAAGTATGTGTAAGACTGTAAAAAGGAGTGTTTAGAGTACCTAAACTATAACGAAACCAGTTATTAGCTGGAATAGCTATTAAAAGGTATAAACGGCGTGCCTAAACTAAAAGTAAGGCTTTAATACTAAGAGAAACCGTACATTTATAACTTAGATAAATAGAAAGAGTACGTTTAGTAAGTCTATAAGTCTTAACTTAAAGGATATATAAGCTAAGTTAAGACTCTTATATAAGCCTAATAAACATACGTTTTCTTAGGAATGAAAAAGTTAGTTAAGGAAGTAGTTAATAACTGCAATATCTGCTACTAAAAGTAGAACTAACGTTATAAGCTGTATAGACTGCTTAAACCACTTCCTATATTATAAGTGTTATAAAGCTCCATCTCACTTAACTTCGTTACTAGGATCTTAAAGTCTAGGGACCTTATTACAAGAGTTACTTATAACTAAATCTTTATAGTAGTCGATAGATTAATGAAATAGGCTTACTTTCTGCTAACTTTAAAGGATATAACAGTAAAGTAACTCGCTTATATCTTTAAGAAAGAGGTAGTTTTACAACACCTTTAGTTAGATAATATCGTTATAGATTAAGATAAGCTAATTATGTCAAAGTTCTAGTAAGGATTAATGTAAAGAATAGGTGTGAAAAGTAAGCTTTTAATAACTTTCTATTTACAGATAGACAGCTAAACGGAATAAATTAACTAGATATTTATAACGTATCTTTAAGCTTACGTTAATTTCGAATAAGATAATTAGCTTAAGCTGTTATTAACAGTATAGATAACTTATAATATAACGTTAATTAAGTTAATAAGTATATTACTGTTTTTCGCTAATTATAGTAAGGAGCTTAAGCTCTGTCGAGGCCCACTTACAGGCGCTTCCTAAGCTGCAGTTTACGCAGATTAGATGTAAGAACTGTACAACTACTTACGAGCTGAACTTAAGTTTACACGCGAATAAATGAAGAAGTTTACCGATAAATACCGAACTGAGTAATTAATGCTTAAGAAAAGACTTTATTATAATGGTAAATAAGTTAAAGGACTAACTCTTTAAGAGGGGGATTACGTTTACCTTTTTTCATAAAACCTATATTCGAAACAACTTAATAAGAAGCTTAACTTTAAAAGGTACAGACCGTTCTAAATTAAGAAAAAAGTCGCTACCTTTAATTATAAACTAAACTTACCTGTTAGTATAAAGGTGCAGATTAAGGTTTTTCATATCTTATTTCTAGAACCTGCCTTAAAAGGAGTTCCTTTAAAAAAGAAGATCGAGATTAACACTGATAAGGACAAGTACGACATTAAGGAAGTTATAGATTTACAGAAGGGAAAGAACACGTTTGAGTATCTTGTTAAGTAATTAGATTACAGCCCCGAAAGTAACTCATAGGAGCCAGTCGAAAACCTTAAGTGCTTAGACTTAATTGTAGAGTTCTACTGAAAAAATCCAGACTGACTAAAACTACCTGTAAGGAACATAAAGCGAAAGTTAAACTAGTTAATATAGCCTTAAAGAGGTAAACTAACCAGTTTACTCTAGAAACAGAAAAATAAGATAAGATCTAATATCTAAATTACTAAACTGAAAAGTAAGACTACCGCAGGACTTAAAGCTTAAAAAGCGGTAAGAAACTCCTTAATAAGTATAGAAGGATATTTATTAAGAACCTTAGCTAAGGTTAAAAGGACCTTAGACTTAATAAGGAAGCTAATCCTCTTCTGGAGTTCCCAGCACGTTCCGCACGAAAAATAAGTACTGTTAAAAAAGTTAATAAAAAGAGAAATAAGCAAACGCGTTACTATTACGCTAGAAAAAGCTATTTTCGTTTATTAAAAGGAAAAGTAACAAACTAAGTTAAGAAGAAGTTACTAATTATAGCGACCCCTTAGAGAAGGAACCGCGCGCCAGCTCCGCCAGGAGGCTTCCCCAGTCGAACTCGGGAACTAACGCAGTCACTTCCTAAGCCTCACGCTCCTCCTCCGCTATAATGTCAAACTTATAGCTAAAAAGTTCGTCTACCCACTGCGCCAGTCCCTTCTGTTAGTCCTTAAGGCGTAGAAGCTTGGAGGCAGTGTCGCAGAGAAGAAGAGCGGTTTTACGTTCCTTAGCGTTAAGACACTTCTTTTCGTTTAGAACCCCGTGTAAGACGGATGGATCGTTTCCGTGAACGTTACAAGACAAGTATATAATCTTACCAGCTGCTATATAGTAACTGCACAACTCGCTCTTACTAACCACCTTACAGTCCGGCAGGTTTAGGCAGTAGTAGCAACTACATTTTACAGGCATAACGATTTTGAAAGTAAGAATAAACTTAACGTTAACAATG
>Ga0247770_1000872_pt1 | contig 27361 bp, 28 predicted proteins | sample UWRJL136409B6_FD_179943 | JGI IMG/M metagenome (GOLD analysis project Ga0247770, IMG submission 179943) | Plant litter microbial communities from Arlington Agricultural Research Station in Wisconsin, United States - UWRJ-L136-409B-6 | ecosystem: Environmental > Terrestrial > Plant litter >... | reverse complement strand
GTGAACCGCTTCTCTTCTGGCGCTTTATTAATGTATCAACTCTCCCCAGGGTTGTCAAGCGTTTTGCCAAAATATTTTAAACTTTTTTTTGAAGCCATACACCGTCAGGGTTTCGGCTAGAAAGCACCGCTCCGGCATCCGCTGGCTGACTCCTCTTTAGGGCAAGGGGCTGCTTCTTGACCCCCTAATACGGTTTTTGGCCGGGGTCTGTGGCGCCAATCTGTAGAATATTTGCACATATAGATTTTCTATATAGAGATGGTCTATATAGTGGAGATGATCTATATCTGTGTTCGATCGCCCGCTTATGAAAAAACCTGCCGCTCGCCCTAGTGCCTTATTCATTACCTGCGCTTCACTGCTGATGGCTTGCAGTCAGACCAACACTCCCCAGACATCAACTACCGTATCTCCAGGTACTTCGCCATCTCCGGCAACTTCGCCAGAGGGTTCTGCTCCAGGGAACTCTACCGCTATTCCCGTTGGAGTTGGGGTGGCGCAAACTAGCAATGTGGCTTTGCTCGGTCAGGAACAAGTGGCTGGGGCGAAAATTGCTGAGAAGTATTTCAACGATCAGGGCGGTGTGGATGGGACGCCGATTAAACTGGTGTTCCAAGATACGGGTGGAGATGAACAAGGGGCGATCAATGCCTTCAATACTCTGATCAATCAGGATAAGGTAGTGGGTATTGTGGGCCCAACTCTCTCGCAGCAGGCTTTTAGTGCCGATCCGATCGCCGACCGCGCAAAAATTCCCGTACTCGGACCATCCAACACCGCTAAAGGCATTCCCCAGATTGGCGATTATGTGGCCAGAGTCTCCGCGCCTGTCGCCGTGGTAGCACCTAATGCGGTTAAGGCGGCCCTGAAGCAAAATCCCAATATTAAAAAAGTAGCCGTGTTTTTTGCTCAGAATGATGCTTTTAGCAAATCTGAGACTGAAACTTTTCAGACAACGGTTAAAGATATGGGACTGGAATTGGCCACAGTCCAAAAATTCTTGACTACTGATACAGATTTCCAATCTCAAGCCACTAATGGGATAAATGTCAAGCCCGATTTGATAATTATTTCTGGGTTGGCCGCAGATGGAGGCAATTTAATTAAGCAGTTGCGGGAGCTGGGCTACAAAGGCGTTATCATTGGGGGCAACGGTCTGAATACTTCCAATGTATTTTCGGTTTGCAAGGCTCTTTGCGAGGGGGTTTTAATTGCCCAAGCATACAGCCCGGAATATCAGAATGAGATTAATAAGGCTTTTCGTAATGCTTATCGCGCTCAATTTAAGAAGGAACCGCCTCAGTTTAGCGCTCAAGCTTTTACTGGCGTACAAGTTTTTGTTGAGTCATTAAAAGAAATTAATGCTAAGTCGAAGGTTAGCCAAAAGCCTTTGGCAGAATTGCGTACAAATTTGAATCAGCAGTTGTTGAGTGGAAAGTACGATACGCCTCTAGGGGAAATTTCTTTTACGCCGGAAGGTGAAATCAATCAGAAAGATTTTTATGTGGCAAGGATAAAAATGGATGCTGATGGAAATAACGGTAAATTTGAGTTTTTGAAATGAAGTTAGGCACGAGACGGATACACGGATGAGTTATTGAGTGTGATTCTGAAGTCTCCCCCCCTGCCCCCCTAAGGGGGGCAGTCAGAAGTCAGAGTAAAAATTGTATGTTTTTTGTTGTTGAATGATTTCGGTATGAGGCTCAATTCTTAACTGGTGATGGACTTAACTCTGTTTCTGCAACAATTTTTGAATGGTTTATCGATCGGCAGCGTGTATGCTATTTTTGCCCTGGGATACACCCTAGTGTTTTCTATTCTCGGAATTATTAATTTTGCTCACGGTGCAGTGTTTACTTTGGGTGCTTATTTCACTTATGCGCTGATGGGCGGTGCTTTTGGTTTTAACGGGTTGTTGGCTAATGCGAGAATTCCCGTGCAGTTTCCTTTTGCTGTGGCACTAATTTTAGGCAGTACGCTGGCTGGTTTGGTGGGAGTAATTGTTGAAAGAGTTGCTTTTTTGCCTTTGCGCCGCAGACACTCAGATCCTCTGCTGACGGTGGTTTCTAGTTTGGGGGCGGCGGTGGCTATCGCCAATATCATCCAGTATCTCGTCGGTGCAGAAATTTACACTTTTCCTACTAATACTTACGGCAATTTGCCGGCAGCTATTAACTTTGGTACGGCGGATAAACAGATTCCTATTCGCACTGTTCAAATACTGATTTTTGGCGTAGCTATTGCGATTGTTAGCCTTCTAACTTACTTAATAAATTTCACTAAATTTGGCAAAGCAATGCAGGCGGTGGCTGAAGATGCTACTACTTCTAGTCTGTTGGGTATTGATACTGACAGATATATTGTTTTGACGTTTTTTGTGAGCAGTTTTCTGGCTGGTTTGGCGGGGAGTTTGGTGGGTTCTAGTGTTAGTATTGCTGGGCCGTATTTTGGGATTGCTTTTGGTTTGAAGGGTTTGGCGGTGATTGTGCTGGGTGGGTTGGGGAGTATTCCTGGGGCTGTTTTGGGTGGGTTTATAATTGGTTTGGTGGAGGCTTTTGTGCCTGGTGATTTTTCGGCTTATAAGGATGCTGTTGCTTTTGGCATATTGTTTATGATGCTATTGGTTCGACCGCAGGGTTTGTTTGGACGGCGTTTGATTCAAAAAGTTTAGGATTATTTGCAATAACTGTAGTGCATCAGTCGCTAAAGGGATGTTATATAAAAGTGGAAGTTCCATTAATTGTAAGCGATCGCCTTTTATTGCGATTAGCAAATCAAGACGATATCTGCGAAATTATTAAATTTTACAGTGACAATCAAAAGTTTTTTACTCCCTGGCACCGACATTGGGCGGAGGATTTTTTAACGGAAAGTTATTGGGAAAAACAAGTAGAGAAAGATTTCCAAGGCTTTAAGTCTGACAAATCTTTAAAGATGTGGATTTTTGAGAAGGCTAATGCTGAGTATATTGTCGGTAACGTTAATTTTGATAATTTTGTACGAGGTGCCGGTCAGTTTTGCTTTTTGGGATATAATGTGGCAGAAGCGCAACAAGGTAAAGGTTATATGACGGAAGCTGTGAGAGTTGCAATTCAATATGTTTTTGGAGAGTTGAATTTACATCGCATTATAGCAAATTATATACCTCACAACCAGCGTAGCGGTAATCTACTTAAAAGATTGGGATTTGTGGTAGAAGGTTACTCGAGAGACTATTTGTTGATAAATGGTCGGTGGGAAGACCATATTCAGACTAGCTTAATCAATCCAAATTGGAAGCCACGCTAACTCGATTTTCCTTAATAAATTCTCATCTAAAATATCTAAAATCAAATGGCTACATTTTTTACTACTTATGGGTTTCTGATTGTCTCGATGTTGCTGGGTGCAATGTTGGGAATGTCGCTGTATTTGCCTTTAATGACTGGACAGTTGTCTCTGGCTAGCCCTGGTTTTTATGCTTTAGGTGGGTATATTGCGGCGATTTTGTCTACAACGGTGTTTCAACAGACAGGGGGTTTGTTTCCTCTGCCATTGCTGTTATTAGAGATGATAATTGCAGGGATTGTTTCGGGGTTGCTGGGGATTTTGGTGGGAATTCCGGCGCTGCGGTTGAGTGGGATTTATTTGGCGATCGCAACTATTGCTTTTGTGGAAATTTTGCGGGTTTTATCGCTGAATCTAGATATCACTGGTGGGGCTGTGGGCATTTTTGGGATTCCGCAACCGTTTGGGACGCCGATCGAGTATTTGTGGATTGTAGTACCTTTACTGTTGGTAAGTATGGCGATTGTCTATCGGCTGGAACGGATTCGGGTGGGGCGCGCTTTTGCTGCAATCCGCGCTGATGAGTTGGCGGCTGATGCGATCGGCATTAACCCAACTTTTTATAAGGTTTTGGCTTTCACGTTAGGTGCTGTTTTAGCTGGGGTTGTGGGTGCAGTTAGTGCCCATTTTTTGAATACTTGGAACGCCCGTCAAGGTACTTTTGATGCTAGTATTATTTACTTGACTTCTGTGTTGATTGGTGGTAGCAGAAGTTTTCTGGGAGCAGTTTTGGGTGGGATGGTGTTTACTGCTTTGCCGGAGGTTTTGAGGGGGATAGCAACTATTCAGGGATTGCCGATTTGGTTGGCGCAATTTCTGCGGGATGGACGTTTAATTATTTTTGGGTTGCTGATTGTTTTGGGGACTATATTTTTTCCGCAAGGTTTGGTGACGCCGGAGTTGTTGAAGAAATTTAAAAAGGGCGATCGTACTTCTGTTTAAAAAAGGATGGCCAGCCATCGCCGACCTCAGCAATCATCACTACCGTATCGTTGATGCGGACTTCAGAGTTGATCGGCTTTCCCGGTTCATTGAGGAACCGCCTCAGTTTGATCGCTGCCAATACTCAGATGAGAAATGCGATGTTTCTGCTACACCACCGACAACGAAATAGGGCGAAACGCAGTTGTAGCCAACTGGTTTAGATGATGAATTCATGGTTTATGCGGTCTTTTTGGATATTCGATCGCTCTTCTCAATGCAATCACTAACTTGGACTCATTGAGAAGAGCTTTGTATTGTTTTCAGGAAGCAGATAGAAAATGCCTAACCTTGATTTACTGCGCTGGGTTCCATGAACATAGTTTCCCAAATGTGGCCATCTAAATCCTGAAACCCATGACTGTACATAAATCCGTAGTCTTGCGGTTCATTGTAGGTCGTTCCGCCAGCAGCAACTGCGTTGCGAATCATTTTATCCACTTCTTCTCGGCTTTCGGAAGACAAGCACACCAGCACTTCTGTACTCTTGGTGGCATCGCAAATTGCGTTGGGTGTAAATTCCTTGAACTTGGCTTCTGTCAAAAGCATGACGAAGATGTCTTCGCTCACAACCATACAAGTGGCAGTTTCGTCAGTAAACTGGGCGTTAAAACTGAATCCAAGTTTAGTAAAAAATTCGACAGACCGATCGAGATTTTTGACGGGTAAATTCACGAAAATTTTAGTAGCCATGTTTTCTCCTTTTTAACTTCGATCGCAAGGTGAAACATTAACGATTTTTCGCTAATGTTTGAATTGAAGGGTAAAGCCTGTGAGCAAACTTGAAAGGGTTAGGTAGCTGGCTGGACATCAATCATCCACGGTGTGCCAAATCGATCGACAAGCATTCCAAAACGGGTAGACCAGAAGGTCTCTTGGAATGGCATCTTTACCGTTCCGTTTTCGGCCAATTTTTGAAAGATCCGCTGCGCTTCGACCAGATCGTCAAATTGAAGATGCACAGAGAATCCCTGTGGTTTTTCAAAGCCATCGGGTGGAGTGTCAGAACCCATCAATACCATTGAATCAACAGTTAAGTTGGCGTGCATGATTCGATCGCGCTGTTCGGAGGGAATTTCCTCAGACATCGGCGCATCCCCATAGGTCATCATCTCGTCGATTTTGCCACCTAAACACTGTTCGTAGAATTTAAATGCAGCTTTGCATTCACCGTCAAAAAAGAGATAAGTATTCAATTGCATCATGTACTCCTTTGGCTAATAGCCGATCGAGCAATCCATTCATGGGAAATGATGTGGCTGCCGGACGAAAAGTAAAGTTAGGCAGTATTTATGCCCTCAAGAACGCTGGAGTTGTTCTGTCCCCGCCCGAATGCGTTCTTCCTGTTCCCTGAGTTCGGGCGTCAAGGATTCGCCGAAGTCCTCTGCACTAAAAATCGGGCGAATTTCGATCGCCGATTCTCCTGGCATCGGGTTGGGGCAGCGTTTGACCCAGGCAATGGCTTCCTCCATCGACTGCACTTGCCAGATCCAGAATCCGGCAATCAGCTCTTTTGTCTCTGTGAACGGCCCGTCAATCACGCTGCGATTTGTGCCTGAAAACGTCACCCGCGCTCCTTTTGAGCTGGGATGTAGCCCTTCGCCAGCAAGCATAATTCCCGCCTTGACCAATGCTTCGTTGTATTGCCCCATTTCCGTCAGAAGCTGTTCGCTGGGCATGACGCCTGCCTCTGAGTCTTCGGTAGCTTTGATTAGAACCATGACTTTCATCGTGAAATCTCCTTTTGTTTATGGTTGTTGAGCTGGGCTAAGGTGCGATCGAGAAAACGGCTTTAGACGTTTCTGGATCGAAGGGGACAGAGCAATGCTCGTGCACAATCTGCCATCTGCCCTGTTTCCGCTGGCACGCAGAGGTGATCCGCATCCACATCTGCCCCCCTGGGTGATCTTTTGGCATCCCTGTGAAGTGAAAAAGCCAGTGCGCGATCGCCAAATCACCGCTCACGGTGAGGCTGAGGTCTCGCATCTCAATCCCGAAAGAGTCCGGGAAGCAAGGCAGGCAAGCCTCCCACGTCCGTCGAAATTCATCTGCACCTTTGGTTTGGAACGGCGGTATTGCATCGAAAATAATCACATCTTGGGCGTAGTGCGCCATGATGCGATCGAGGTCTTTGGCGCAGATGGCACTGGCCGTATCTGCGATGATTTGTCGAATCTGCGCTTCGTCTTGTGTTTTGGTGGTTTCGGTTGTCATAGTCATCGTGGTCTCTCCTTCTTGATGTCGATTGGTTTTCCGGGCGCAGATTGAAAACTGCTAACCCTTGCTCTACCATCTAGTCGAATAGAGGTGCGTGCGATCGACAAGTTGAACATTTTTTCTGGAAAAGTTTGTACGTGGCGATGTGGAAGTCTGCGTTGAGCGGTATTGACGGCAACTACTGGTCTGATGGCAAGCCCGACAGTTCCACGATCGGGCGAATTTCAACCGTACCTTTACTGGCGCTTGGTATGCGTGCTGCGATCGCGATCGCTTCGTCAAGATCCTTGGCATCGATCAGAAAGTAGCCACCGAGTTGTTCGCGCGTCTCCGCAAACGGCCCATCGGTGACAAGTTTTTTGCCGTCACGCACTCGAATACTGGTTGCTGTGGCGATCGAGTGTAGCGGCGAAGCACCCAAATATTGACCGTTCGCTTGCAGTTCTTGGGTTAGCTGCACAGACTTGGCGTAGCATTGCTGCAGCTCGCTTTCAGTCCAGGCATTTTCGTCGCTGTAAATCAGCAATATGTATTTCATCGTTGTTACTCCAAAATTCGATCTCAGATAAGCTGCTACGCATCTAAATTAAATACAGAGACGGGCTCTCCTGCCCGTCCCACAAGAATTGTAGAAAAATTGACTGTCAAATTAGATGCACAACAGCTTAGTCGCCTTCATTGAGTAGTCGTTCGGCGAGGCTGCAAATCGACAGCGCAGCAAAAAATTTTTTCAGCTTAACTCGCGAAGGCGTTTTTCGAGAAAACGACGCTCTGGTTCCTGTTTCACGATCGCCAGCGCCTTTTGGTAGGATTCTCTGGCATCAGCCGTTCTGCCCAGCCGCCGACACAAATCGGCTCGCGCGGAGTGTGCCAGATGGTAGTCTGCCAAATCGCCACGCGCTAATATTTGGTCGATCGATTGCAGTCCCGCTAAGGGGCCATCACGCATTGCCACTGCCACCGCCCGATTTAAGGCAACAACGGGCGACGGCTCTAATTGCACGAGCAGGTCGTATAAGCCCACAATCTGCGCCCAGTCCGTGGCACCAGCACTCGGGGCCTCTGAATGCACCGCTGAGATTGCAGCCTGAAGCGTGTACGAACCAAACCGTCCTGATGATAGCGATTGCTGCACCAGTAACCTGCCTTCAGAAATTTGTGCTTGATTCCAGAGCGATCGATCTTGGTCTTCTAGAAGGATGAGGTCGCCTGTGGAGGAAGTGCGTGCAGTGCGCCGCGATTCTTGCAGCAGCATCAGCGCCAGGAGTCCAATCACCTCGGAGTCTGGCAACAGTTCCATTACCAGCCGTCCCAAACGGATCGCTTCGTCAGCGAGATCGGCCCGCGTCAGCGATCTGCCAGATGAGGCCGCGTACCCTTCGTTAAACACCAGGTAGATCGTTTGAAGCACGGTGTCCAATCGATCGGGCAAATCGGTTTTCGACGGCACTTGATAAGGAATGCGTGCATCGCGGATCTTCGCCTTGGCCCGCACGATCCGCTGCGCCAACGTGGAGGGAGGAATCAGGAAGGCGCTGGCAATTTCCTCGGTACTGAGTCCGCAGACTTCCCGCAGTGTCAACGCCACCTGAGCTTCTGGCGACAGGGCCGGATGACAGCAAGTGAAAATCAAGCGCAGGCGATCGTCCTCAACGTCCTCGTCATCGTTGATTGTGGTGTCACTCGGATCGAGTTGTTGAGCGAGTTCTGCCAAGTGCGTATCAAAGCGGGCGCGACGGCGGATGGTGTCGATCGCTTTAAAGCGACCCACTGAAACAAGCCACGAGCGCGGGTTAGCGGGAATGCCGTCACGGGGCCATTGCGCTAGGGCCACTGCGAAGGCTTCGTGCATCGCCTCTTGGGCGCGATCGAAGTCACCGAGCAAGCGGATCAGGGTGGCTAAAACGCGGCGCGACTCGGACCGGTACACAGCTTCCACCTGCTGACGAATTTGATTGGCTGCTGTCTCATTCATAAACCGTTCACAAAACAAAAATATATATTATCGGTAGTGCTGCAGAGTACGATGCTCCCATTGCGCCCGTGCAATCCGCCAATCGACCTCGCTCCAACCGCGATCGGACATCCATGATGACCCTGGGCGGATAGCAACCACCTCTGCTCCTATCCACTGGGCCAACCGAGCGATCCGGGTATTTGCACTCACCGTAGACCCGGAGATCGCCTTCAGATCGAGTTCCGTGAACCCAAAGTCGAGCAGCGCACGCCCCACCTCGATCGCGTAGGCATATCGCCCCCAATAGGCTGGTGCCAGTTCAAGACCAAATTCCATCTCGCCAGTTTCAGACCCTTTTCCCCGCAGTCCACAGCAACCGACAAGCGCGTAAGGTTCCTGTCGTTGTACGATCGCCAGTTGGTAATTGACTCGAGGGCGATCGCCAGCCCATGCCTGAAACATCTCGAATAGGGGTGCGGCATGGTCGGGACTAGAGCGATCGGGTTCGTAAAATCTCTGGTGGCGCGGATCGGCTTGATAGTCCAAGAATGGCGATCGATCGGAATCTACAAAGTCACGCAGCAAAAATCTTTTGGTTACAATCTTTATCATAACTTACAACTTTAATTATGGGCGATTAAACAAACATCATATTCTGCCAAATTTTAATAGTTTTGTCACTGCTGCCGCTAGCCAAAAACTCTCCTTCCGGGCTAAAATTAACAGAATATACCGAGTTAGTATGGCCCGCAATATTACAAATTTCTTGACCGTCTTTCACTCGCCAAATCTTGATAGTTTGATTGCTGCTGCTAGCCAGAATCTCGCCATCGGGACTAAAAGCAATAGAATCAACATACCAAGAATGTCCTGCGATCGTTAAAACTTCTTGCCAATCTTTGACCCACCAAATTTTAATAGTATTGTCATGGCTGCCGCTAGCCAAAAACTCTCCATTTGGACTAAAAGCTATGCAGCGAACGGAGTCTGTATGGTCTGTAAGTGTGCGAATTAGCCTCCCATCTTTAACTCGCCAAATTTTGACTGTTCTGTCCCAACTGCAGCTAGCAAGAGTTTCGCCATCCGGGCTAAAAGCAACAAAATAAACTAAATTAGTGTGACCCGCAAGCGTGCGAATTTCTTCCCCGTCTTTGACTCGCCAAATCTTAATTGTTTTGTCCCAACTGCAGCTAGCAATAATTTCGCCATCGGGACTGAAAGCGGCACCGTAAACTGAGTTAATATGACCGATCAGGGTGCGAATTTCTTGTCCATCTTTCATACGCCAAAGTTTTACAGTTTTGTCGTGGCTGCTGCTGGCTAGCATCTGTCCGTCCGGGCTGAAAGCTACTGTATAAACCGAGTTAGCGTGTCCTGTGAGGGTGACAATTTCTTGCCCGTCTTCAACTCCCCACAGCTTGATTGTTTTGTCATCGCTGCCGCTGGCTACAACTTCTCCGTTGGGGCTGAAAGCCACAGAGTAAATTAAGTTTTTGTGACCTGTGAGGGTGTGAAAACATTGCCAGTTATAGGTTTGCTGTTGGGGCTGGGCGGGAGTTTTTCCTGGTTTAACTAACTTGGAACTTGTTTTAGGAATTGCTAGATCGATCGCAACTTGGGGATTAATTTCTTTTAATACTTCAACAGCCGTTTGATAGCGGCGGTTAGTAGCATTTTGAATCATTTTGTCTAAAATTTTCCCGAGTTGTTCACTCACCGGGTTGTTGGCCAAATACTGGCGCCATATCCAAGCATCTTCACCAGGATCGAACAGGTCAAAAGGGGAAACTTGAGTTAGCAAATACAAACAAGTTACGCCTAAACTGTACAAATCGCTGGTAAAAAATGCTTTGCCTCTAGCTTGTTCGGGGGCGATGTATTCGGGGCTGCCGATGCTGGTTCCTGTTTTGAGTAATGCTGTACCTGTGGCAATTTTTGCGGCGCCAAAGTCTACTAAAACTAATTGTTTGTCGGCGCGGCGGATGATGTTTCCGGGTTTAATGTCTCGGTGAATAACGTTGTGGGAATGGATGAAGTGAATAACGGGTAATAAGCTATTGAGTAAGTCTTGAATTTGATTTTCTGTAAATGTGCCTTCTGTTTCTACAATTTGTGCTAAATTTTGCCCGTCGATAAATTCTTGGACTACATATTGTCTGCTATCTTGGATGGAATAGGCTAATAATTCGGGAATTTGAGGGTGTTTGCCCAATTCGTCTAATCGCATTGCTTCTTGTTCAAAAAGTTCGGCTGCTTTTTTGCTGTTGCGATTGCTTGCTGATGGGATGAGTGAAGTTTCTGGGGGTAAAAATTGTTTGATGACGCAGCGAGGTTTTGAGGGTTTGTCTTCGTCAACGGCGAGGAATGTTCTACCAAAACCGCCTTGTCCGATCGCCTTTATAGCCCGGTAGCGATCGCGCAGCAGCAGTTTTGAACGGCAATTCCTACAAATTTTGGCTGCCGCAGGGTTTTGGGGCTTGGAACAGTTGGGGTTTAGGCAGTAACTCATTCGATTTTAGATTTTAGGTTTTAGATTTTGGATTGGGGATTACGGATTTTAGATTTTAGACTTTAGATTTTAGATTTTGGATTTGGGAGTACGGATTTTAGATTTTATGTTTTTGAATATTTGCACTAGGCAGTAAATATTATAGCAATCCTAAATCATTTGTGAATTTCTTACTCCCTCCCCTTACTAAGGGGAGGGTTGGGGTGGGGTAAAAAAATTACGACTCCTGCAAGGAGTGCTATATACCTCTTACCCGACTCTATAAAATTTATATAAATTATTATCAGAGGAGTTTTACGCACTACTTATAGGGGTAAGGTGCGCGCCAATAGCGCACCCTACATATAGAGGTTTTTCTAGTCCTGAATTAAGTCTTTTAAAAATTCCACATAACGGGGTTATCGTCTAAATAATTGGTGACGGTGCGCCCGATCGCGTCAATTTCTTTTAATTCCTCTTCACTCAATTTTACCTCAGCAGCTTTAGCATTTTCGGCTGCTTCCCGTCGCGTGCGCCGACAATTGCATTTGTTTGTGGCTGGGAAATCAACCAGGCTAAAGCTAAGTTGCCCAAGCTTGTCTGGTGGCGATCGGCAATTGACCTGAGTTGATTTAATGCTGTTTGTACTCGGTCGTAATTTTCTTTGATGAACAGCTTATTTTTGGCGCGGTGGTCGCCTTCTTCAAACTTGTGTTCTGGTCCGAATTTACCTGTCAATATTCCTTGAGCTAGAGATGAATACGCAATGATTGAGATATGATTGTCCATACAATAGGAGATAGCATCTTTTTCTACCCAGCGCCAAAACAGAGAATATGGCGGTTGCAAGCTGTCGATGCGTCCGTATTTAGCCGCTTCTTCTATTTGGGCGCGGGAGAAGTTGGAAACGCCGATCGCCCGAATTTTTCCCTGTTCTTTTAATTTGTTCAGGGCGTCCATTGTGTCTGCAATTGGCACTAACTCGGAATTCCAACTGCCGGCGGGCCAGTGGATTTGGTAAAGGTCTATATAATCGGTGTTGAGGTTTTTTAGCGATCGATCGCAGGGTTCGATTAACAAATCGGGTTTCAGGTGGTTGGCGAAAACTTTGCTAGCATAAACTACTTGCGATCGCACATCTGAAAGTGCTTGACCGATAATTTGTTCCGAATGCCCTTCTCCGTAACCCTCAGCCGTATCAAATGTGGTAATACCTGCCTCAAAAGCGGCGCGCATTGCTTTGCATAGTTTCAGCATCCTCAATTCCCACCCACATCCGCTTCCCAGCTTGCCAAGTCCCCATAATTATCGGGGTAATCTGAATTTCTGATGTCCCCAATTGGCGCTTTTCCATAACCTAAGTCCTCATTGAAATTTTTAGTATTCACCCTCAAGCTATCTAATTTTAACAGAAGAACGTTGCTGTACTTGCTTGAGACTACCGATTTTGTTACTATTGTTAAAACAAGACTAAGTTCCTATGAAATCCACTACTCGCGCACTGAAAGAATGGAATATAGCAGTTAATGCTTTGGAACAAGGCAAAACGATTGTGCTGTTGCGGAAGGGAGGAATTCGCGAGCAAGCAGGACAGTTCAATGTCAATGACAAACAAGTTTTGCTGTATCCCACTTTTGAACACCAACAGCCTGATTTATTAAAACCGGATTTTGCGAGTCAGGTAAAAACTGTAGAATCTGGTTGGCATCCGGAAATTATTAGAATTGGCAGTTGGGCTGAGATTACCGATGTTTTTTTGGTAGCTTGGGAACCAGCAATTACCGCGCTGTTTCCTTACCATATTTGGAATGAAAAATTTGTCAGCGATCGCCTGAAATGGAAACAAAATCAGCCCATTTATATTTTATTGCTGCGGACTTATTGCCTTGCAGAAACCAGAGAAATTCCGTACATTCCTGAATACGGCGGTTGCCGTTCTTGGATCGATTTGGCAGATCCTATTTCGCTGGAGGGAAGCCAAGCTGTTTTAAGCGATGGAGAGTACATTGTACGATCAAATGAAATCCGCAATCTGATCGCGAATCCTCCCAATGCTTCTGGTTTGCAGAAAGCCACAACGCTGAATGGTTGAATTTTCCGCGCCTCTAATATCAATTCCGGTTGCACCGGAATTATAGTTGACTGTTGACTGTTGACTGTTGACTGTTGACCGAAAGCATCCAGGATACAAGCCCCCGAATTTATCCGTGGGATCAATGCTTCAATCTAAAATCTAAAATCTAAAATCTAAAATCGATTGGCTGTTGACTGTAGAAGGAGGGGTCGAAAAACTGACCGGGTAGTTGAGTATGGGCTGTTGATTCGATTTTACAATTCCGATGCTAGCCGAGTTGATATAACTTGTTGAAAGTAGATAGAATGTATCAACACTTCCGACAGTTTCAGGGCTTACGCATGGGCGCTTATTCCCGGTTTTTACGAAAATTTGCCACGAGGAACGATAAATATAGCGATCCTAAATCATTTGTGAATTTCTTACTCCCTCCCCTTACTAAGGGGAGGGCTGGGGTGGGGTAAAAAATTTGCCACGAGGAACGATAAATATAGGAAGAAATCGGGTTTCATCAGTCAGCGGGCGTAAGTCACCTACAATGAAGCATCCAGACGCTACAGAATGGCTACTGTGAAATCGCGATCGACCTTCAGAAGAAGGTTTGCTATGAGTCAGATTAAAATTTTATCCGCAACTTTTGTAGTGAGGAATTTAGTCATCATTAATAGTTTTTAATGTACTTTTCGAGAGGCGCGCTTCTACGAAACCCAGCCCAAAATCCGCAGCTAATGCCATCAAAGCCGCCGGAATTGCCCCAGCCAAAAGTAACTGATTGTTGACTGTAGCAACGCCCCGAAAAATAAATACCCCCAAGCCGCCGGCACCAATTGCAGCCGCAATGGTAGCCAGTCCGATCGCAATTACTGTAGCCACTCGCACGCCCGCCAGAATCACGCCCAGGGCCAGGGGAATTTCCACTTGCCATAACAGCTGCAGATCCGTCATCCCCATGCCTATTCCGGCTTGCGTAATCGCCGGATCGACGCCGACAATACCAGTATAAGTATTGCGGATAATAGGCAGTAAAGAATACAGAGTGAGGGCAATAATTGCCGTGTTATCGCCTATTCCACCCACTACCGGCACCGGGATTAGTAAACCAAACAAAGCTAAACTGGGAATTGTTTGCATAATATTAGCAAATCCCAAAATCGGCTTTTTAAATTTTGGTTTTCTCGTGACTAAAATCCCGAGGGGAATCCCCACACTAATAGCGATAAAAATTGCAACAGTTACTAAATATAAGTGCTCGGTCGCGCGCTGAATTATCTCAGCGCCATAGCGGTTGATAAAATTTATCATCGGGTAATGGGTTATTACTAATTGCTGTCAATCTTATAAATCATTTTCCATTTCAGGACTTGGTTCACCAGGATAGAAGCGAGAGTCCAGAATTTCCTCTAAGCTGTAAAGGCAATTTTGAGGAAATGTTTTAAGAGGTAAATCGGTTTCTCCTACTGCCAAATCTCTACCGTTTTGATAAGCTTCTTGGAAAGCTTCTTGCAAGTAAGGTTTCAGACTTGGGTTATCCTGTATCAGTCTCGTCGTGTCCCGCCGCTGCACTCGAATTGTAGACAGCCAGCTACGACTCCGCTGCTGGGGCTGATATTGCCACTTCAGCAAATGTCCCAGCAAAATGCTCAAACGATTTCTAAGTTCTTGGCGTTCCTGTTTGCCCAAAGATTCAATCTCCTCAATTAAATTTGGCAAGTCAAGTTGACTCCACTGACACTTGCGAAGTAACTTGGCTTGTTCTTGCGTCCAAGCATAGAAGTCTGTCTCGTAAAGACTGTGCATCGTTTGATTATCAGCTTAGTTACTAAAACTATAGTATCAAAGTTTTGCTAAAATCATTCAAATCTAGCTACTTGCAAACATTCAAGAAATGCGCGAGCTTCTGGATGCTGAGATTTTAGAAAATCATCGGGCGATCCCAATTCAACCAACCGTCCGTCTTGCATCAAACCAATTCTAGAAGCTAACAAAAAAGCTTCTTGAATGCCGTGAGTCACAAAAATCACAGTTTTGCCAAGTTGCTGCTGCAATTGACCGAATTCCCGCTGCAATTCCAGACGAGTAATGGGGTCTAAAGCACCAAACGGTTCGTCCATTAACAGCACCGGAGGGTCAGCCGCCAGTGCTCTAGCGACGCCTACCCGCTGCCGCTGTCCCCCGGATAACTGATGGGGATAGCGTTTGGCGAAGTGCTGGGGATCGAGGTTGACTAATTCTAACAGTTGGCGGACGCGAGATTGAATACGATCGCCCTCCCAACCTTCCAATTTCGGCACTAAACCGACGTTTTGCTCGACGGTAAAATGGGGAAATAAACCGATTTCTTGAATCACGTAGCCAATTTTTCGGCGCAATTGAATTGGGTTCCACTGAGTTGTGGGTTTTCCCATGACAAGAACTTCGCCGCTGCTTGGCGTTAGTAAATTGTTAATCAATTTCATGGTAGTAGTTTTGCCACTCCCACTTCGTCCCAGCAATACTAAAACTTCTCCTTGCAGCACTTTGAAATTGAGTTTGTCTACTAAATGCCTGCGGTTCATGCGATATGTAACCTCAAGGCATTCGACAGCAAATTCATTATTGAGAGGCATGATTAGTTTCGGTGATGTTGGTTTTCAGGAATTTTAGGACTTACACACAAGGGGCTAGAAACAGGTCTTTTCCTAGATAATTTGCTGCCTAACCCAATATTTGTCCTAGAAACCGGGTTGATGAGCGTAAGTCTTAAAATTCAAATCAGCGAGCATCGAGGGACAATTCCCCATCTAAAATCTAAAATCTAAAATCTAAAATCTAAAATCGACTTGATTTTGCCATTCTAGCAGTAAAGCTCGACATTGCAGGCAAGTTAATTTTTTGAGCAAGTCGCGAATTCCGTCTGGGGTGACAGAATATTCAGCACCGATAAGTTCGGGGTTTACTGTTGCTGTCGGGTGCAATTCTGCAACAAAACCGTAGATTTTTTGATTGGAGAAGGAACTGTTTATTGCCCAGCCGACGGTGTTAATCGGTTGGATGCGGGCGATCGCACTTTCTGTCACCCCTAGTTCCCTTTTCATTATAGCTGGAACTGCCGCTGCTGGCGTGACTTGGGCTGGTACGCGACCGCCGGGAAAATCGAGGGTTGCGGATGCTACACCGGGGCGATACATCGGTGTGGGAAACAGAAATTTTTCAGCTTGAATTGTCAAGATTACAACTGAATCTGCTCTTTCTACTCGCCAATATTCTACTATTTGCCCTTCGGTTGTTTCGAGATGTTCGGCGATGAGTTTTACCCAATGAGAGTTGATTTCTACAAACCGATCTAGAGTTTTCCACTGGGATTTTGCAGTTTGGTTCATGTCGGGCTTTTTGAAATAAATTAGATGTTTTTTGCCATAGGAGGCGATCGTTGCCGAGCGCAACAATAGCCGATCGACCTTTTCAGCTTTTTCCCCTCGATTGTAAATTTTTGCTACAACCTTACACATTCGCCTGGGAAATTCGGTAGCATAGACTACAGAATCAAGTTTATCTGCGTCTTGGCCCTGGGTTGTTGCAACCCCGCCCTAGTGCAGACTCTTAGCTCAAAAGGAGTTGTTATGAAACTGCAAACCGATATTCGTACTTGGCAATCCCAACAAACCCCCGGAAGCTTCGCCACTGTCCGCGACTGGGAAAAATTTGGCTGCGCCATACCTGCACCCAAATTGGTTCCTTCTATTTGGGTTAAATTGTTCAATCCGCCAACCGCATTCAGCTTTGAGGAAGCGTGGCTGTTGTGTGAATGTTCGGATGAAAAGTGGCTAGCTTGGATTCCTGATTATGGCGAAATTTTACTGAGTAAAGATGAATTTTGCGCTACTAAATCCTGAATTACGCAGACAAATTTTCATAAACCGGGTGTTAAAATCCATATCCCTCGGGTTCCACGGGATATTTTGGAAAAAAGCTGGTTTCTGCGTAATAATGTCGTTTGCAGTGAGGAATGCAAGTCCTCAAAGTTGGATAAGGACTTGCATTCCTCACTACAAACCTCTTATATGATGTCGTTCCAGGGGACATCATATAAGTTCTAATAGATATTAATTGAAATTTCGCTAACAAAAAGAGCAATAGGTTTTCTATTGCTCTTTTTGTTCAAAAACACTCTCTAGTTTTTTTATTCAGACACCGGAAGTTAGATCAAGTGGGGTCGATTGACCACAATATCGTCGCGGTGAGGGGTTTACTGTATCGATGCTTGCATGGGAGATATTAGTGAACCCGCCCCTACAGCAATTACGGTCAATTTAGCAGCCGTGATATAGCTGGCTTATTGGCAAACTGCACGGTTATTTGCGTTTCTAACAATCGTGCCTACTGTACCATTAATCTGAATCGGGTTCTTGGTGCTGGCTCGAATCAAACGGGGCTGTTTTGCCAGACATTCTCTGATTGATGCTGCCCAAGCGGTGAGAGCTCCGGTGTATTCTGTACGACCCGGTGGGGCGCTAAACTGATCGGTAATTAGGAAATCCGAGGTGATGCTAGTGTCAGTAGCAACATTGGTAATAATTGGAAAATCAAAGGCTTTGGGCAAGGTTCTGTCCTGTATTCTGCCCGGTAGCAACTGGTATTTCATCGAACCGCCTTTGTAGTCAACACCTGCTTGAGGGCTGGTGGGAGGGCTTGTTTGAGCCAAGGCCGGAATAGGCAAGCTTGCTACCAAAACGGTGCAGACACTCCAAAATAATTTCGATTTCATCCGATTCATCTCCTCAGCTTTATGACGATTAGCACTAATTTAGGTAGGATCAAAAGACACTAGCTTTTATTGAGAAAGCGCCTGATGATATTGAGCTTTTGAGTTTGAGTTCAAGGGAGCTAATTTATTACCCAACATCTTTAAAAATGTTAAAAATGGTTGGCCTGACAAGCTGTAGAATAGTTTCAGTTGAGTGAGATATTTACACATCTGAAGTTGTTACAGCATTGGAGAGTCGGTTTTACCAGAATTATTCATTTTTGATCGATGTCATTGGAACTTTATCAAATTTTGTCTCAGATATCAAGTTTTGCCGATCGGGTATCACGTTTTAACACTGGTTGGCGGCTCGATCGACCTTTGAGTGTTGCGGGCTATAGCAGGGCGAGAAAGATGCTAGAGTGCATCGATGGCCGTTTGAGTATTTTCAGGCGACAATAGACAGAGAAGGGGCTTGAAAATAGGTGATTTTGGTGGAAGATAGTAAATTTATCGACGTATCGGACATTATGGGTGTTCCCGCAGCTCCGGCGGGTTACAAATCGGGCTTTGTGGGTATTGTCGGACGCCCGAATGTCGGAAAATCAACGCTGATGAATCAGTTGGTGGGGCAGAAAATTGCAATTACTTCGCCGGTGTCTCAGACGACGCGCAACAGGCTGCGGGGCATCCTGACGACACCGGAAGCACAAATTATTTTTGTAGATACTCCCGGAATTCACAAGCCGCACCACGAATTGGGCAAGGTTTTGGTGCAGAATGCCCGCACCGCGATTAAGTCGGTGGATGTGGTGCTGTTTGTGGTGGATGGTTCGGTGGAATCGGGAGGGGGCGATCGATATATTGTCGAAATTCTCAGCAATATCGGCATTCCGGTGATTTTTGGGATGAATAAATTGGACGAACAACCGTCGGATTGCGTGTTGATCGATCGAACTTACGAGCAAATTGTCAATCCTGAGTGGCCTGTAGTGAAATTTTCCGCTCTCACGGGCGAGGGTGTCGAGTCGCTGCAAAAATTGTTAATCGAACATTTGGAGGTTGGGCCTTATTATTATCCGCCCGATTTGGTGACTGACCAGCCGGAACGCTTTATTATGGGCGAATTGATTCGGGAACAGATTTTGCTGCTAACGCGGGAAGAAGTGCCGCATTCGGTAGCAATTGCGATCGACATTGTTCAAGAAGAAGCAAAAATTACTCGCATTCTAGCGACAATTCACGTCGAACGGGATTCCCAAAAAGGCATTTTAATCGGTAAAAGCGGCAGTATGCTCAAGTCGATCGGCAGTGCGGCCCGGGAACAGATTCAAAAGTTAATTGAAGGAAAAGTATATTTGGAATTATTTGTCAAAGTGCAGCCGAAATGGCGGCAGTCGCGCACTCGTTTGGCCGAATTGGGTTATCGAGTCGAAGAGTAAAACTTTGTATGCCCGTCTTCAAGATGTACGAGATGATGCCTAAGTTTGCGGTATTTTCATTCGCTCGACGATATTGTACCGCAATTGCGGTACAATTATAAGTTCGACTGCTAGATTTTCATAAACTCGTAATCATTTTCGTAAACTCGTAATCAGTTGATACATTTTGGGAATGTCTGAAAGAACTTTGCTGAGTGAAATTGTTCATTGTCCTCATGCACGAGAGTGTCGAGAGGATCTCGCTGCTGAAAACCCATGTCGTAAAATTGTTGATTATCAAAGTTCACTTGGATTAGGAAAATTTCAAGTGCCTGAACCTTGGAGTGGGCAGATAGAGCAAGCACCTATTCTTTTTCTGAGTTCAAATCCATCAATTGGCTCCGATGAAGACTACCCAACTTGGGATTGGTCATGTAGCGAAGTACACGATTATTTCAATTGTCGTTTTGGGGGAGGACGTAAGCAGTGGATCATTGATGGTACAAAATCCTTGCTACTAGACGGAAGATATAGTGGCTCTACTCAATTCTGGGCATCGGTTAGGCAACGTGCTATTGAGCTACTTGAACGGAACGTGAGTCCAGGCACTGATTATGCACTTACCGAAATAGTGCATTGTAAGTCTCATGCCGAAATCGGTGTAGAGCAATCACAGGAGCAATGTGTGAAAGCCTACTTGTTGAGGGTTTTAGAACTAGCAAGAGCAAAGGTGATCGTAGTTCTGGGATCACGCGCAAGGCAAGTGATTCAAAGCCAATTCAATATCTCAACGGAAAATTCAATATCTGATTCCATTGAGATAGGGAATCGTGAAAGATTTTTTGCTTTTCTCCCCCATCCAAATGCTCGAAGCTATCGCTCTTTTGCCAAGTGTTTACAGGGTGATGAACTGGAAAAGTTACGCGCTTTTTTGCGATAGCATCAAACCACGGTGAGAGATGCGCGCAGTCGAACAATCCCGTTGCACGCCGACCGTATCAAATTGGTCGGGCAATCCGAAAGGTTACTAGCGGCGGGTTAACGGGGCCGTTAGACCGCTTAGCCCTGGGTGGGGACAAAACTGGAAGCCTATAAATCAGTGTTCCAAAATAAGATCCCTTAGAATCTTCAGTTAGATAGTACTTATGTAGTTAAACCGGTGCTTATGAAATTGCTGTTCGTTTGCAGTCAAAATCGGTTACGCAGTCCAACAGCCGAAGCAGTATTTGCAGATTACAAAGGATTGGAGGTAGACTCAGCAGGACTAGATCGGGAAGCAGAAATACCTTTGAGTAGTGAAGCAATTGAGTGGGCAGATATTATTTTCGTAATGGAGAAGTCTCATCGAAGCAAACTCTCAAGAAATTTTCAGCCTTGGCTCAAGCATAAACGAGTGATCTGTCTGGATATTCCTGATGAATACGAGTACATGGAACCAGCTTTAGTACAATTGTTGAAGAAAAAAGTACTACCACTACTGGGAACTTTTTAGAAGAGATTTAGCTTCGCTGTCTAACAATTCCAATGCACACCGACTGTATAGAGGTTATCTGTTGAGTGTTTAGGGTCATTTGCAGCGGGTGATTGGAACAGTTATCTCGCAAACGCTGTCTGATTTTGGAGATAATTCGGAAGCTCGATCGAGAGTTTTACCTACAGAAAATTGGTAGAATAAATAGATACGCTTCGATCGCGCACCCATGCAACAAGCTAGTATATCCAATCTTTTCGCCAAACCTCAAACTAGGAAATTCTCAAAAATTCCAACTATCAACTACCGAAACCACATCACAATCGAAGCAATAAACGCGGTGGTAAGCCTTGTGTGCGCGGCTGGCGAATTACGGTTTATGAAGTGCTTGAGTACCTGGCTTCCGAGATGACCGAAGCAGAAATTCAAGGGCGATTTTCCCGATTTGACGCGAGAAGGTTTAAAAGCCTGCATTGCTTGTGCTGCTGACCGCGAGCGTCCGTTTATGACCGATCCCTTATCCGCATGAAATTACTTTTTGATGAAAATTTGTCGCTCAAGTTGCTGAACCGTTTGAGCGATATTTTCCCAAATTCGCTTCACGTCCTTTGATGTGGGAATGAAAGCAACGATCGACCTAATAGTTTGGGATTATGCAAAAGATATGACTGCGCACTTCTTAGTGCAAACGCAGTCAGCCTGGGAACCCTAGCAATAGGGATATTTTGACAGAAATGTCTTAAAAATCCCCCTACCGACCGGGCGGGGAGTGTCAAAGGATTTCTACATACCCTTCTGTTCCATGTACGCGAATTCGTTGCCCATCTTCGATCAGTTTGGTCGCATTTTCTACTCCGACAACTGCCGGTAAGCCATATTCACGTGCAATAACTGCTCCATGGGTCATCAGTCCACCAACTTCGGTGACTAGACCTTTTATGGATACAAATAATGGTGTCCAGCTAGGGTCAGTAAACGAGGTGACTAATATATCTCCATCTTCTAGATCGGCGTCTTCCATGTTTAGGATGACACGTGCTCGTCCCTCTATAACTCCGGAAGAAACAGCCAGGCCTACAATAGCTTTGGCCGGGAGATTTTCTCGTTTATACTCACCTGCAATGATTTCACCATCAGACGTGATAACACGTGGGGGAGTTAGTTTTTCATGTAATTTGTACTCGTCTTTTCGTTTGCTGACGATCTGGCAATCCAGTTTATTTGTGCGTACAACTTCGTGAAGTTCTTCAAAAGTGAGGTAGTAAATATCTTCTTTTTCATGAATAACCTTGGCTTGTACGAGTTGTTTGGCTTCTTTCAGTAAAGCCTGCTTATAAACGAAGTAGCGACTAACTATGCCGTATTTTGGATATTCACGATAACCGGCGAAATTCCGGATCAGGTCGATCGTTCGTTTTGTTTCTTCGGCTTTTTGCTCACCATCCGGCAGTTGCTTCAATCGGTCTAATAACTCCTGTTCTCTTTTCAAAGCTTGCTGCCGCCCTTGCTCAAATCGACCCTCGCCGGCACCAGGCTCAAAGTTTTTGATATTACTGAGAATTATGGGCACAAGTGTAGTTGGTTTTTCGCTCCAACGGGTTTTAGTAATATCGATTTCTCCAGCACAGCGCATTCCGTATCTGTTGAGAAAAGCGTAGATAGCGTCTTGGGTTTCCTTTCCACCATCAAACTTAACCAGTTCATCCAAAAAGTTATCATCTTTTACATGATGTAAATACTTAATAACTGCCGGATAAGGACGAATCACATCTGCGACATCCAGTAGTGCCAGGCCCATTTCCGAAGTAATATTGTTTGCCACAGATCGAGATAGCGTGTCTGCTGCGTTTTTCTCACCCAACCACTCCTTCATTTTTTCATTGAGCCATGATGCAGCATCCATAGCAGCCATAATCACAACATGACTTTGTGGAGCGAACAAGAGCTTCTTCAATTGCTGGATATCTTCCAGGATAAAATCGAATAAATCCGCTCCTGATTTCGTCTGGATGTCTTGTCTTAAAGCTTCTATCGAAGTCTGACTGCGCTCGATCAAATCAGCAGCGATGGCCGGATCGTTTTCGATTTGCGTCCGAAAACCCGAAGGCGAAATAGCCCTATTGCTCCTACTGGAACCCTGCTCTTTCGTATCATCCGGTGACGGCTTTATAAAACCTTCTCGCTCTACGATGGTCGTGAGCGCGTCTTTTAACAGCGGATCGCCTTGTCCCAGGGAATTTATTAGCGTTGTTCTGGTGACAGGCGAAGCCAGCATAGGGGTAACATCAACAAACAGCCTTCCGCCAGCCTCACGCATGGGCGCCCTCGTCGTTAAGAGGAAAAAAGACAACCCCAACGGTTTCATGGCGTCGGTCATCATTTGTCCGTGACCGACAGATATATAGACGTGGTTTTCCCGATCGTTCGCTTCAGGGATGGGGTATAAAGTAGTGATTGGCCGACTCTGGACAATATAAAATGTATCATCAACCAAACACCATTCGATGTCCTGGGGACAGCCGAAATGTTCTTCGATCTTTCTGCCCGTGCGCTCAAGCTGTAAAATCTGCTCATCCGTCAGCGCTTGTGTGTTCTGTCTCTCAGGCTCAATTTCCTGTTCTTTCGTACCGCCATCTTTTAAGGCATAAATAGCCCGTTTCTTGCTGGATATCTTCTTATCGACAATTGTGCCGTTACACACTTTATAGTTATCGGCATTCACCAGGCCGGAGACCAAAGCCTCGCCAAGTCCGAAGCTGGCATCAATGGATAACACTTTTCTATTAGAAGTGACGGGATCGGCAGTAAACAAAATTCCTGCCACCTGCGGGAAGACCATCTTCTGAACAACCACAGACAGGTGGACTTTACGGTGGTCGAAGCCGTTTTGAAGGCGGTAAATTACTGCTCTCTCGGTAAATAGCGATGCCCAGCACTTGCTGATATGCTGATAGATTGCCTCCTTTCCGATAATGTTCAAATACGTATCCTGCTGGCCTGCAAAAGAGGCCGTCGGTAAATCCTCTGCTGTTGCGCTGGATCGTACTGCACAGGCATTTTTTTCATCAAGCCTGGAGAGGAGGCGGGCGATCTCTTGATTAATGTCTTGAGGAATGGCTATCCCTTCGATGACCCTGCGAATCTCACCGCTAAGTTCACCGATTTTATCCCGGTCTTCCACTTTTAGAAGAGATAAGCGATCGAGTAATTCGTTAATCGACGGCGTTTCCCGAATGATTCTTTTAAAGGCTTCAGTAGAAATACAGTAGCCATCCGGTACGCGGATTCCTTCAATCTTGGAAAGTTCCCCCAGGTTTGCGCCTTTACCCCCAACAAGCATGATTTTTGTTTTGTCTATGTCCTGAAAACCAAGCACATAGGAACTCATATATTTACCTCCTGTGGCAATTCCTTCTTTGATAATTTTGATGACATCCTTCGGGCTAAAATGATTTACCGAAGTATTGTACTTGAACTCGACTTTAGCAAATCAGAAAGAGGATGCGAGCAGTTGAATCAACTGTTCGCGTTCTGCATCAAGCAATAAAACCGGAGTGGGGTTGAGAACAGGTCGGGAAGTCGAAATCGCCCCCTGGCCCAACAACAATAGAACGCGATTCCAACAACAGTAAAGTAAACTGAAAGCAGTCCCATTCGCCCCAGTTGACCTATGCCGCGTTGGTTCAATACTGCCGGCCCTTGCCGCGATGACATCCACTATCTGCTTCCTGCCACCCGTCGCCTCCGGAATTTAGAGCGACTGATTGCTCAGGAGAACTATTTTGTCATGCATGCACCCCGGCAAGTGGGAAAAACCACTGCTATGCTAGCGTTAGCTAAACAACTCACCGAAAGCGGACAATACACCGCCGTGATGCTGTCAGTTGAAGTGGGCGCACCCTTCAGTCAAGACATCGCGGGTGCAGAAGAGGCTATTTTGGGGGCTTGGCGAGATAACATTTCCGTCCGTCTCCCACTCGAACTGCAACCGCCTGACTGGACAGCGATGCAATCGGGACAGAAAATTCGGGCTGCTTTACAAGCTTGGGCACAAGTTTCATCTCGTCCTTTGGTGATTTTTATCGACGAAATTGACGCATTGCAAGACCAAGCGTTGATTTCTATCCTGCGACAACTGCGCGATGGTTATCCCAATCGCCCGAAAGCGTTTCCTCAGTCTATTGGCTTAATTGGTTTGCGGGATGTTCGCGATTACAAAGTGGCTGCGGGGGGAAGCGATCGACTCAATACATCCAGTCCGTTTAATATTAAAGTGCGCTCGATTACTCTGAGAGATTTTAATGCCTCAGAAGTCGCGGAACTCTACGCGCAACATACCCAAGATACCGGACAAGTTTTTACACCTGAAGCCGTAGCCTTAGCTTTTGAACTGACTCAGGGACAACCTTGGTTAGTGAATGCTTTAGCTAAGGAAATTGTAGAAGAATTAGTAACGGATGAATCTATAGAAATTACACCCGAACATATTTGGGCAGCCAAAGAAATTTTAATCAAACGACAAGATACGCATTTAGATAGTTTGGCAGAACGACTGCGAGAAAACCGAGTTAAAGCCATTATTGAGCCGATGCTAGCCGGACGAGAATTGCCAGAATCTTCTAATGACGATCGCCAATATCTCCTAGATTTGGGCTTGCTCAAACGAGATCCAGCCGGGGGTTTAGTCATCGCCAATCCGATTTATCGAGAAGTGTTGCCGCGAGTTTTGGCGCAAGGGCCGCAAGATAGTTTACCGATTATTAGTCCGAGTTGGTTGAACAATCGCGGCGAACTGATAACCGAGGCACTTCTGCAAGCGTTTCTCGCCTTTTGGCTACAGCATGGCGAACCGTTACTCAAAAGTGCATCTTATCCCGAAATAGCCCCTCATTTAGTGTTGATGGCATTTCTGCATCGGGTGATTAATGGTGGGGGAACGTTGGAGAGGGAATATGCCATTGGACGCGACAGAATGGATTTATGTTTGCGTTATGGTGAGGTAACATTGGGAATTGAACTGAAGGTTTGGCGGACTAGAAAAATCGACCCGTTGAGTAAAGGGTTGGAACAGTTAGATGGATATTTGGCTCGATTGGGACAAGATGAAGGGTGGTTGGTGATATTCGATCGCAGAGATAATGCACCGGAGTTAGAAGAACGACTGAAAACTGAAATTCAGACTACCCCGATGGGTCGGTTAATTACAGTGATTCGTGCGTGAAGAACTTGTGATGAATGTCTCAATTTTTGCGATCGCCGAAAGTGTGCGATCGACTCTCATCTAAAATATAATAAAGATAGCTTTTTTCAGTGCGACGGCTTAAGTGATTGAGTCGAATCGTGCGGCGAACTTGCTCTAGGAAAGGAGATTATGATGGAGAGTAAGAAGGGGTTGACATACATCCTCGAGCTGCGGTATTATTCGATTATATCTAGTATTGTACCGCAACTGCGATACAATTATAAGTTAGACCGCTAAGTTTAAGTGGGATGGGTGCAATTTAGCGACTATTTGTAAATCTCAGGAATTTTGAATTTCCAAGCCAACTTACTGAGCAGAAGTTATACTGGATCGAGTTACTGAAATCGGAAATATGCTGCCTAATCAAAACGACTTTGTAACGATCTCGAGTGATGGTCGAATTAATATTTCAGTTAAATCATTGCCAGAAGCTAAACTAGCGATCAAAGCGCTGAAGCTCAAGAAGAAAGAATATGCTTTGGTAAAAAGAGAACTAACCCAACAACAAAAAATGATTCGCGCAGAATACACCGACAAAGTTCGTCAGCAAGGCTCTAAGGTTAGAGGTGGTGGTAGTCTTAGCCGCTTTGTGCGAACTGTTCAAACTGCGAATCGTGATGCGGATCGCCGCGCTTTGGCTCAACAGCTTGCACCGCTAGAAAAACAGAAAAATGCTGTTGATGCAGGTATCACAGCGATCGATCAAGCAATTCTTCAACTTGAAAAATATATTGTTGAAAATTCCTAAACCAACATTTTTGTAACTCGCCTGCTGGGATTGAGAGGTATATAGAATTCATTAAACATTGCATCGTAAAGAACGGTCGAACAATCCCGTTGCACACCGACCGTACAGAGTCTCGCGGTATTTATATCTTATAAACGACATTGTACCGCAACTGCGACATAATTATAAGTTAGACCTCTGTCATCGGGCATAGAAAAGTTGCTTCAAGGTTATCGGTAGGGACTTCAAAATCAGAGAATTGGTTATGACACTCAACGACTTCAGGGCAGTATTTCTTCCTTACTGTTTAGACAAGCAATCTGACGGACGATACGTAGTGCTTAACAGAGAATACAAGCCGATTGGCTTCAAAACAAGAGAAAATATCAAGTATGAGGACTATCCTATTTGTGTTGAATTGAAAGGTATAGGTTCAGTAACAGCGGCGAAGCTTTCTTTCGAGGGCGATCCAAATACAGATAGAATTTATTTGTACAATGATGGCTGTGTTCCAACACAGAGTGCTGAACATATGAAAAATTATCTTGAACGCTTAAAAATCTTGGCAAAACTCAAAGTTGAATAATCAAGCAATAATAAGCTAGCAACCTGGGGGGGTGACAACCAGCCTGAAACCCAGAGGTGGTGAGGATTGAGCCAATGTGTGCTAAAAAAAGATAGGCAGCATAATTGTTACACGCTTGCCTATCCAAAAAATAATGATACCAACATT
>Ga0247770_1000870_pt1 | contig 27405 bp, 25 predicted proteins | sample UWRJL136409B6_FD_179943 | JGI IMG/M metagenome (GOLD analysis project Ga0247770, IMG submission 179943) | Plant litter microbial communities from Arlington Agricultural Research Station in Wisconsin, United States - UWRJ-L136-409B-6 | ecosystem: Environmental > Terrestrial > Plant litter >... | reverse complement strand
CTTCCCTCTCGACTTGGCTGCTAGTGAAGTCACTCCCGTAGCTTTGGTTGCTCCTTCTATCAACGGCTAAGTTTTAGTTTTTGATTAACAAAAAGCGCTCCTAGAAATAGGGGCGCTTTTTGTTTGGGGAAAAATATTTTTCTCGGCTAACAGTCAACAGTCAACAGTTGACTACAGACTCCAACTTTTTGAAGTCGTATATTATGGAAAAATGATCGTAAAAGGTAAGTCAGATGGTTGTCGCAATTTCTAAAACAGGATTGGGTACAGGTGCAGCCTTCCTGTCAAACGTGACATGGGAGACTCTGGAAAAGTTGGATGCAGATTTGGCAGGAACCGGGGCACGTTTAACTTATTTGGATGGGTGTTTAGAAATTATGGCTCCTTTATCTGAGGCCCACGAAGAACCTAAAAACACTTTAGGCCAGCTTTTAGAAATTTATATGCGGATGAGAAATATTCGTTTCTACGGGCGTGGCAGTACAACCATCGGGATGAAGGAATTGGGGGCACGGAAGGAACCAGATGAGTCTTACTGTTTGGGTACGCGCAAGTCAGTTCCAGATTTGGCGATCGAGGTGACAGTGACGAGTGGTGGAATAAATACGCTGGAAATCTATCGTCGGGTGGGAGTGCAGGAGGTTTGGTTTTGGGAGGATGGTGTAATTTCGGTTTATTGCTTGCGTCCAACGGGATATGAGTTGGTGAGTAAGAGCGAACTTTTGCCGGAGTTGGATTTGCGATCGATCGAGTTCTATTCGCGGATGGCCGACCAATATGATGCGGTGAATGCTTTTATGCGATCGTTGTAGAATAGAAAAGAGTAATTCTGTGGTTTAATTGCGTTGCGATCGGGTGAAATTACCCATAGGTTATAGAAGATTTAATTTGCACAGACGATCGCCCGATCGAGCCGATCGCACACTTGCCATTGCCAACGAGCGCTACTTTGGCGATCGCCATTATAATATTGCTCAATATAGGGTTCAGCTTGACTAACCAGCAAATATTCACAAAAACTAGCAAGATAGCGATATTTTCTGAACTTTTCACCTCAATCCTAGGCTTTCGTAGAGAGCAAAAGAATCTCAACAACCAGTAAAGGATTGAGAATTTCATCGGTGCGATCGCCATTAAATTCTAGTTCGCTATTGACGACCATCAAATCAGCGTAGGTTCCGCACCGATGTTCCGGAATCCAAACCCGCAAATCGCTGTTATACAAGCGAAAATCGGTGTCTCTCAACAAAAAACCCAAGTAAATTAACAAGTTACAGGCGATCGCCCTGTGGACTTCTGAACATCCTGAGATAGCGAGAATCTCTCCGTTACAATCTTCGTGACGTTCTTCAGCAGTTTCCTCGATCGCCCGGTATTCATCTGGAGTAAAGCGAGTCTTTGTCGCATCTGGAAGATTTGGCGCGTAGGTTTGAGCAATAACCACGATCGCACCTCCTAAATCATTAGACCTTAAATAATTATGGCTTACAGTTAGATAGTTTTCCTAACCCAGAGGCGTTTTCTTGGATTCCATTTAAATTCCATAAAAAACTCTCCATGCCTTTGTCCGCTTCTGCTTCACAACCGCTAAATTCTAGCTTTCCTTTTACCTCTCACACTCAACTGCTTGGTAATCGATGTATAATAATGCAAAGCAAAAAGCAGATTAATTACAAAAAACACCAAAGTTAAAACAAAGGTAAAAAAAGACGTAAACGACAGCCTGGAAGTCATCGTAAACATCGCCAAAATGATTGAGCAAAGCCCAAAACCAGAAGCAAAAGAACTTAAAAGCAGCAACCGCACCTTAGACATAGTTTAATTTAAAAATTATCAGTAAAATACACTTTAGGCAGCTACCGATGAGTGCCCAATGATACTTATTACTATATAGCGGAATTGCTCAGTTCCGCCAAGGGCAAAACGGCTGCTTTCCTAAAAAGGTTTGAATCCTATAGAAAAATACAGCCCCCGCTCTTGTAAACTTCGATCGCTAGGCTTAACATCAATCAAAGGAATTCCCCCGCCTCCGCGAGCATTCCACCTCTCGCCGTACTGCCACCGCAAGCCCAATCCCGCTGACACCAAAGTATTCGCTTCCAGAGTCGCCCTTGGGCCACTATTTGTCCAAACATTACCAAAATCCAGAAACGGCGTCACCTGCAAAACTCCTTGTTTGTCGCCGGTGGGCACAATCGGATACCACAACTCGGCTGAACCAAAAATCCCGCTATCGGCCAGCACAGCATCGTGACGGTAGCCCCGCACTGTAGCGGAAAATCTTTTCCCAGCAAAGATGTATCGCTTTCTCCCCTGCCGACACCGATCGCGAGCGCGATTTCTCTTCTCGGATTTTGCACGATCGGCTGGCGGTAAGTCAACTCATAAGTGCGGCTCGACGCCTCAATATCCAGGGCGTCAAAGGGCGGCCGGGCGATATTGCTTTTGCTCCGGCTGCCGCTGAAAACTTACCGTATCGTTGCGCGCATTCAGCGGCAGCGTGTATCTAAAATCCACCGCGTTGCTGCCCTGAGTATTTGTATAAATCCAACTCGCACTATCTCCCAAACCGAACAAATTAGCTTCGCGGACTTGAACTGGGCGCCGCCAACTCCCCACACTCGGAGAGCGAGAATTGTGACTAAAAATCTCAGCTTAGAACGTTTTTGCCTCTTTGACTCGGACTCACAGCAAATTACAACCTGCATGATAACCCGTTGGCAGTTCCGCTGAAATATTTGCGACTTCTGGGCTCGCTCTGCTGCAGTTGCATAGCTGACCGCATCCGCTGTTCGTTCAGCGGGCCTGGCGTTGAATCGGCTAATCGGCTTCTGACGTAGTTAGAATTCAGTCGCCTAGTCCCGACTACATTTATACTTTCTAGCTTGCCTTTTAGCACTAATATCCTCACAACTGATCCTGTGAGCGTTTTTAGCCCAATCACCGCTCCAGACGTGATAACCTTTGCTGATGTAGAGTTGGCTCACAGCAGAACGAGCTTGCAGCAGTTGAGCGAAAGTGAGCGGGCTGCCTACAAAGTCTTTGAGTGCGGCCTCTAATTCTTGCTTGCTAAAGACGGTGCTGCCAACTACTTCAAATCGATCGACCTTTATCGTACCCGGAATGTTTGGCAATTCTGCTGGCTGTGCCGACGCGGGAAAAGCAGGCGGCAAAGGCTGTTCGGCCTCCGGCAAAGGCTCTGGGGGCGCGGGTTCTGGGAGGGGAGGCAGATTTCGCGGCAGCGGGTTGGGAATGGGAAATTCTTGTCTGTTTTCTCCTCGGTTCGGCAACTGAGCGAGAGTTTCTGGGGGCTGAGTTTCAGTCGATTGATCGAACTCCGGGCTGTTGTTTTCTGACTCTTGAGTGTCTGTATCTAATTCTGAACCCGAGTATAAATCACGAAGCCGATCGCGATCGTCTGCTGTTGCTTGATTGGGTAAATTATCATTAAAAATTGGCGCTTGCACCCCTGAGTCCGCAGCCACCATCGACTCGCCAACACTTTGAGCTGCTAGCAGTGCGGGGCAAATACCTGCAATTGAAAAAGCAAGTGCTAATGCGTGGAAAAACTTGATTTTACAAAAGCCTCTAGAAGGTTGCACGGGCATGACTTATTAGCAATATTTTATAGTTATTTGCAATTGCGATGGGGCGCAGCCGACGCAATTGCAAATAATAAAGTTACTCTATCACTTTTTTTAAACACTTAATTCCTTAAGTAAACATAAAGATAGTTGACAAAAATAAAGTTTTGTGAATTAAACGCTTCCTAAAAAAAAACTCCGACCTCCCCAAGCTAGCGCTGTAGGTCGGCGGAGCATCCTATCAAACCTGCGATCGGAGAAATAGGTAAATTTTGATAGAGATTACTACATTTTATTGAGTTCGGAGCGCAGCTCTTCCAACTCAGCGTCAATCACCGGACTCGACTCCGAGCTGCGAGCAGCAGTTTTACCTGCTGCCGGCAATTGACCTTGAGACACAGAACCTCCGGTCAGTTGAGCTTTCATCTGAGCCAACTCGTCGTCAACATCGCCGCCGCTTTCGAGCAAGCGGAACTGTTCCTCTAAATTGCTGCCGCCGGCCGCCAGTTCTGCCGAAGCCCCCGCGCGAGCTTCTATCTGCAAAACTTTTTCTTCCATGCGATCGAAAGCTGCCATTGAACTGCCAGTATTTAGGGAGCCAATGGAATTGTTGAGCTGTTCCTGAGCCTTAGCAGCGGATATCCTCGCCTTGAGCATATCCTTCTTAGTCTTAGCTTCGGAAATCTTGCTCTCCAAACCGATCAAGTTGCGCTTGAGACTTTCCACCTGAGCCGATTGCTGATCCAGACTGGCTTTCAGGGTAGCTGCCGTTTCAGCGTGAGACTTTTTGCGCACCAGCGCTTCCCGGGCCAAAGTCTCGTCTCCTTTTTGCAGGGCTAGCTGAGCGCGCTGCTGCCACTGGTTAGACTGAGACTCAGCTTGATTGTACTGAGTCTGGGTGCGCTTTTGAGTGGCGATCGCGCTGGCAACGGCTTGACGCAACTGCACCAAGTCTTCCTGCATATCCGTAACAGACTGTTCTAAAATCTTTTCCGGGTCTTCAGCTTTGTTGACCAGATCGTTAAGATTGGCTTTGACGACTCGGCTAATGCGGTCAAATAATCCCATAATGCTATTTTTCCAGGGTGAGGTGTACGAAGTAGGCGGAAAGCAGGCTTTAGGCACTAGCCCGCAGTTGTGAAATTCACGAAAGGTCAGATTTTTAGTGCGATTTAGTTTTTGGCAATTTTTGCAGACATATAAATCCAGTTTAAAGCGATCGAGTAAGTGGTGCAGGCAAGCTTATTCATGCACCTATCTCTTGAGTTTAACTTCGATCCGGGAATTCCCCAACAGGCTTCGAGCCATCTCTAGCTAGGCTGTTGAGAAGTTTTTGCTCGTCCCAACTATTGTTCTGCTGTTTGGGGTTCAGGATGCAGGCGGCTCGCCCGACGGCAATTTGGGTGTATTATTGCCAGGAAGCATTTGTGCTTTCATCGCCGCCAACTCGCTATCGACATCCTCGGCACCTTCGAGAGAGAGAAACTTCTTTTCTAAATCGTTAGTTCCGAGTTCTGCTATTGCTTCGGAGCGAGATTCTAGCTGCATGACTTTCTCTTCCATCCGTTCAAACGCGCTCAAAGCGCTGCCTGTATTGAGATTGCCCATCATTTCTTGAAGCCTTTCCGAGGCTTTGGCCGATCGAGCTCGGGCAATGTACATATCTTTTTTAGATTTTGCCTCGGAAATTTTACTTTCGAGCGCCCGCATATTTTCTTTAAGTTGAGTCACAACAGCGTTCTGCTGTCCGAGACTGGCTTTCATCGCCGTTGCCGTTTCTTGATAAGATTTCTTGCGCGTCAGAGCTTCCCGCGCCAAATTTTCCTCGCCTTTTTGCAAAGCTAGCTGCGCCCGCTGGTACCATTCTGCGGCAGTAGACTCAGCTTGGGAACACTGGCGTTCGGTGCGTTTTTGAGCTGCAATCGCCCCTGCCACAGCTTGTCTGAGCTGCACTAAATCTTCCTGCATATCCATTACAGCCTGTTCCAGAATTTTTTCTGGATCTTCTGCAGCCCCGACCAAACTGTTAATATTGGCTCTAATCACTCGCCAAAGGCGATCGAATAATCCCATGATGCCCGTCTCCCGATTTTCAACTTTAGAATTAAGACAGAGAAAGCAGAATTAAAAACTAAAAATGAAAACTCATAAATCGTCTTTTTAATTTTTAATTTTGAAATTTTAATTCCCTCTAAGTTAGGTCATCTTGACACTCCCCTGCCTGAAGGCGAGGGGATTCTTAAGAACCGCAATCAAGCGTGGATCAAGATTCGTAATGGCTGTGCCGGCACAGCCTCTAGACAGTCCGGTAAAACCATTCTGCTTACTTTTTATGCCAATATTTGCAGCACCATTACAATCAGCGTTAATCAAATGTCCTTCCCAAGTCTGATACAATCCGCGCTTAACACGCTTGCCTGAAAATTGGTAACTTGCTGGTTTGCCGGCATTGTAGACGGGCAAATCGTCACCATCCAAAGCACTAGCCAAGCTTGTATACGATTCTTCCTGTTCAAGGTAGAGCAAGCCGTAACGCTCACAAAGCGATGAAAGCTTACCTCTGATCGTGTGAAATTGAACCCGACAATCACGCGCTCAATTTTCTGGGCAATGCAATGGTCAATAATCAGCCTTGCCGTTTTGTTGAGATAGTCCCTAACTTGATTGTTTCGATTGACAAGCAATCTAGCTTGACGCGAGTGTGACCCGCTCAATCTTTTGTCTATCTTTGATAGATTGCAATCTGGCATTTTCTTTGTTGAACCACTGGTTAATAGATTTAAGTTTACGACCATCCACAATAAAGGATGCCCCATTGGTGTCAACGCAAGTAGCCAAATTGTCCAATCCAAAATCAATCTTCATAGGTCTATCAACGACTGTTTCAACAGGTTCTGGTTCACCTGGGAAACAAACTCGACTTCAAAGAATCGAGCATTGTACTTAGAATATATCCCAACTTCTTTGATAGCTTCAGGATTGAGTCTCGATCTGGAATGGAATAGATACCGCTCCAAACAGCTTCAAGAAAGCATTGGACATCGGTACATTAAACCGTCTATCCTTAACCACGATCCGAGGAATTATCAATACAAAGTAGCCATCTTTGGGTAAGTAGTGAGGCACTCTCACCTTTGGTTGATAGCTGCCAGATTTAACAGCGCTAATCAAGGCATAGAAACTGTGAAACGTTCTGTCTACTACTTTCAAAGTCTGTTGAGCAATATCCGTGTAAAGCCAAACGATAGTTCTTGTTCTCTTTGCACAGTGGGTTTGTTGGACTTCTAATCCCTCCGCGTCAACGCAGAATGAGACAAACCAACGACTTCCTTCTTTTGATAGGGTAAAAGTCTGGGAAACCAAACCACATTCCAGTGGTTTATGACGTTGGAATGTCCCTACTGTAAGAATCTTAATTGTATTCCCAGGATTCAGTACAACCTTTGGGTTTGACGAATCAACTGTAAAAGATTGACCATCTCGACGACTAGCGAATGTGGAATGGGCCCACTTGGATGAGCGATACCGATTAAAAGCATCCTTTAAATCAATTAATGCGTTTTGGTATACTCGGCTAGACACTTGATTCATCCAAGCAAATCCCGGTTGTTTTTTGACGTGATTGGTTAAAACTTTTTTGAGTTCGTCACGTTAGAGTCTGAAAGTTTGACGCGGCCATACATCTGAGTCCGAAGACTCAATCCCATATTAAAAACAACCCCTCTCAATCCTGCGTGTTTGGCCCTCAAAGTCGCTTCTCTATTATTTAATTTGAGTGCTCGTTTGATAGCAAACATACTTAGACCTACCTAAAGTTGTGTTTGATGCGGTACAGTCTCGATGCCTATACTTATTTAAGACTCCAACTAATTTTCCCAACTCTGCAACTTTCCACAGGGAAGATTCCTGTAAAGATTAACTATGAGTAAGTTTAGCAAAGTATTTGGCGATTTCGTTGAACTCCTTGCCTAATTTATGGCTGATAGTATTGCGGCTTCACCCCTTTTTCTTGAAGTTCTTTTACCAAAAGTTCTGCTGAGGCAGCATCGTTCAAAGCCCCCATTTGGATCTTGACACCCTTTGAGAAATTCCGCACGTAGGCATCGGGAACTGCGGCCCTGGCGATCTGCAGCGATTTTTCGTCGGTGTAATCGGTGACAACGTAATAGAAACCGTCGGCAGCCCGTGCAGGCCTTCCCAGCGGGGATGCGGCGGCTGGGGATGCTGTCGCCGGGGATGCGGCTGGCTGGGCTGGGGAGGGTGTTGGAGGCAGTGTCGGCAGTGTCGGCACAGGCTGGGCGGCGCTGGGGCGGGGACTCGGAAGCAAAGCTGTGCTGAGATTGTTGAGTCCTTGTTCTCTGCCTCTTGCCGGGTTGCCGTCTTCTGTCGGAATCGGGACAGCCGCGCCCGGACCCGGAGGTGCTGCGGGAGTGGGTGGGATTGATGCTTTTGGAGACGGGGAAGGAATCGGGCTGGCTGTCGGCTTGACATTGCTGAGAGTGCTCAAATCTAGCTCGACAAATTCTTTGGATACCAGATTGGGAGCTTTCGGCAGTTCCTTGGTGCGGGTATCTGAGGTGGCAGTAGAGGCGGGACTGTCGCTTGGAGAGGGTGCGCTGCGATCGAGCAAACGATTCAGCCCGGCCATCTTAGCCAGACTTGATGGGTGCATGACTGCGTAGCCCAAAGCTGTGCAAGACAGCAGAAACAGCAGCATCGAACTCAGTCCCAAGGGAGTTAACAGACTCGCGGCTAAACTGCGTTCGACCGCAGGCTCGGCTTTTGACTCGTCCAAACTTTCGATCAGTTTTTCGCTTGATTCGAGATACTTGTTGGGTGCGAAGGCACTGCTAGATAATTTTGTGTTGCCCCTGGTAGTTGCTAGCGGGGCATCGCCCTGGATGCCGGCAAGGGATAGGGGCAGGGACAGCGGCTGCTGGGTTTCCTCGGCCGCCTGCGGCAAATTTTGGGCTAGCTGTTGCTCACTTGTGGCTGTTTGCTTGCCGGTACGAACTGATGGGGACACCCACTGTTCGGCGCGCCGCCTGTGCCTTCTGTATTTTGTCAGTTCTGCTTCTAGGTTTACATCCAGACTCCCCAGGACTGCTTGCAAAGCAGGCTTGATTGGGGTTGAAGAGGATTGATGATTTGGGGATTCAACCGAAGAACGCTTACTCATTAGCAAAACTCCTACCGCCTCTGAATTGATTTTAATGTTTTGATTTTGACACTCCCAGGCTATCAGGCGTGGGGATTCTTGCTTCGCAGGGATTCCAATGACTTTACTTGCAGGCAAGCATCACAGGCGGTATGCCCTACGGCTGCAAGCCCTCGCTTGAGAACTACTTGTGCCGCTGCGACATCTCTGTCGGTTGTATAGGCGCAATGGTGACACGAATGGACTCGTTCTGACAACTCTTTTTTGCCTATTTCATTGAGGCAATTGGGGCAGATTTCCCTCGTCTTTTTGGCATCTACTTTCTGGAAATATACACCGCGCTTGAAGCAAGTTTGCTCCAATATGTTGAAGAATTGCCCAAACCCACCATCTAACCAGTGCTTACCTAACGTCGCCGCTTTGGAGCAGACCAAATTAAGGTCTTCGACAAACACCATACCCGCGTCATCACAGATTTGATGTGACAACTTGGGATGCCAATATTTTCGGCTGTTGGCAACATATTCATGCAGCAATGCGACTTTTTCTGCATATCTTGTCCAGTTGTTCGAGACTATTTTTTTTCGAGTAACGCGCTTTTGGAGCAATTTAAGCTTGCGTTCTGCCTTACCCAAAAAACTCGTTCTTTTAATTAAAAGTCCGTTAGAAGTTGCAATAAAATTAGTCAACCCTATGTCAATTCCTACGGGATTTCCGTGAGGAATAGTATCGGGAATTGAGACATCCCATTGCAATGTCAACATTATGTACCAGCGAGTAGACCGTTTAACTACGCTAGCTTGTTTGACGATTGCGCCCTGGGGGATGGGACGATCCTGCCAAAACTTTATCCGACAAATTACAGGCAGTTTAAATCGGTTGCCTTGATGGAAAGTTACACCGAACTGCGGTTCGTTGAAACATCTCAGAGTTCCCTGTTTTTTGAACCGAGGGAACCCGTGGCTTTGCTCCCACATAGTGACAAAACTTTTTTCCAACCTCAAACGCGTTTGTTGCAGGAGGGCCGCCTTTACTCGCAGCAGTGCGGGGCTGGTTTTCCTGTATGTTGTTAAAGCCTTGCACTGACTTGAATATGTCGGTAAGGGCCCGTCAGCAGGAATAATGTACTCGGAGCTTTTGGAGCAAGAGTTAATTTGACATTTGCGTGAGTTGTAGCAGTCTTTGCACTGTTTCAATGCCGAGTTGTACACCTTGCGGCACTCTTCTAGCGAGTCTTCAACAACTGCTATTTGTGCTACTGTGGGCTTCAACTTCAATTCCAACGTCAAATTAAACATTTGCTTCACCTCCTTGACTTAGTATACAGCCGCCCTACAAATCCTCAAGGGGTTTCTTAAGATTAATTAAATTCGTCGGCTTATGGGCGAGGCTCTAACCCCAAAATTTTGGTAGATATAAACAAGAAGCTTGAAAACTTGCCTATTTTAGGATTAGCTACTTTTGGCATCAATGCAACAGGGGCCCGATCGCCTGGTGTCGATCTGCTGCAGCTATCTTTTCCTTTTCACTTGAAAACTTAATTGCTGCTGTGTCCCGGAGGCTGCTTACCGAGACTCTAAGCAGATTTTTGTATCCGGAGATACCGCTTATTTATAACCTCTCCTACTCGTTCCGCATTTGTACTTCTTCTTGATCCCTGACTGCTTTATAAACCTTAACTCTGTGTTTTCACTTAGAGGATGAGCCCGCACTGAGCTAATTGTTTCTATATATAACGAAATTATAAATAAATTATAAAATTCACTTATGCTCCGGGGATCGCTACAACCCATACAGAATAAAGGTTGGGATGCTCTAACACCTGTTAGCTCTGCAATGGAGAATTAGAGATGAAAATGATTCCCCTAAGAACTTTTATGCAAACCTCATTAACTTCAGCTTGTGGTCACTGTCGGCACTATACCCCTGAGGGGAGACGCGGGGGTGTTTGCGCTCTACTAGGCGGGTTTGTTCAAAGTCACTGGAAAGCTTGTTCTTTAGCGGTTTCGCCTTTTGGGGCATCTTGGGAAAACATAGAAGAAATTGGACTGTGGCAAGAACAGACTCTGACGCTGCAGGAGGCTACCGTCACTGTTTCCGAGCGCCATGCCTGCCAGCTTAGAGGCACAACGTTAACCGAAAAATCCGCTGCTGCAGTCTCGGTTTAGTTAGTCGGCAGCAGACAACTCATACCATTTTCGATTTTCGATTTTCGATTGGGGAATCACTGATAACTATCAGGGTTTGGATCGGGCAAAGCAGTTTCATTCTTTTTGGGAACTGGTATCAATACTTACACTTTTGGACGATCGGGTGCATTCAGCTTTACTAACTCATAACAATCTGCAGCATCTACTTTAATAGGAGCGCATAAAAAAACTGATTTCTCTATCCAGCTATGGCAGCCAAGGATATTCACTAAAATCAGGTTGCCGTTTTTCCAAAAAGGCTTGTTTGCCTTCGGCGCCTTCCTGGGTCATATAGTACAGCAAAGTGGCATTTCCCGCCAGTTCTTGCAAACCGGCTTGACCGTCGCAGTCGGCATTAAAAGCAGATTTCAAACAGCGAATCGCGATCGGACTTTTTTCGAGAATTTCTGCCGCCCACTGAATCCCTTCTAGTTCTAGTTGTTCGATGGGCACGACGCAGTTGACTAAACCCATTTCTAGGGCTTGCTGCGCGCTGTACTGGCGACACAAAAACCAAATTTCTCGGGCTTTTTTCTGCCCGACAACTCTGGCGAGATAGCTAGCTCCGAAACCACCGTCGAAACTGCCGACTTTTGGGCCGGTCTGTCCGAAAATAGCATTGTCAGCAGCGATCGTCAAGTCGCAAATTAAGTGCAGAACGTGACCTCCTCCAATTGCGTAGCCTGCAACTAAAGCAATTACAACTTTGGGCATCGAACGAATCAACTTCTGCAAGTCGAGCACGTTTAAGCGGGGTATGCCACCTTCGTCTACATATCCCGCCGCACCCCTTACGCTTTGGTCGCCGCCGGCGCAAAAAGCGTATTTGCCGTCTGTATGAGGCCCCGCACCGGTGAAAAGGACAACGCCGATTTTTGTGTCTTCGCGGGCATCAGTAAAGGCCTCGCAGAGTTCCTGCACAGTTTTGGGACGGAAAGCGTTCCGTTTGTGAGGTCGATTGATGGTAATTTTGGCGGTGCCGCCACTTTTGTGATAGAGAATGTCTTCGTAGGTTTTGGCGGTTTGCCATTCAATTTGCATAATCAATCAATTTTATATTTGAGACCGAGCTGGGTCTATCAAGGCAGCGACAAGTCGCTTTTAGATTTTACAGGACTGACGCACACTCTTCTTTGCTCTATTTTGTTAAGGTCTGGGGAATAGGGGGGTAAGTACAGTAATTGACAACCTGCATCCTCAATCAGTTGAGAGATAAGTCCTCCTTTATGGAACGTGGCCTTATCAATGACTAAAACTTGTCCTGTTTTGAGAGTGGTTCGCAAACACTTTTCCAGCAACCAGGCCTAGTGGCGGGAGTTGTTTCTTTCATTTCTCCATCCTCAACGTGAGATACTTGCCCTAGGAGAATATATAAGCTTACAGGACAGTTCATAAATATGTTTATCGAACTTGACAAACTCGAGTTTGTTTAATAATCTTATTGTCCCTACCCTAAAAAGACGGAAGTACCATCATCCAGAGGCAAAGACGGATATGACCGACACTCCCCTCACTGACCGCAGAAATGACCAATTTTTCGATCGGCTCAACCTGGACGAGGTGCCACTCTCCGACACGCAGGCACATGGGGGCGAGGGTCTGATCCGCTTCGCCCGTCTGTGCCACGAGGGGCAGTCCAGTGGCTTATGCCATTTCATTGACCTGGCAGAGATTCCTCCGGGATCCTCTATCGGTCGCCACCGCCACCAGCCCGACGAAGAGGAGTTCTACCTGGTACTCAAGGGTCAGGGCGTGATGTGGCGCAACGGCGAGGAGTTCCCTGTTCGGGCAGGAGATCTGATCCGTAACCCGCCCTCAGGCGAACACAGCCTGTACAACTTGGGACCAGAGCCCCTGCGGATCTTCGTCTTCGAGGTATCGGTAAACCCTTGACGACTCCTTTTCCGGGAATGGCGATCTACCTCAAGCTTGGTTTCCATTCAATTAGCGAGACTTAAACAAATTTCAAGCCCAAACAGAGCTCAGAAACGAAGGCTTACGGATATTGGCGTTGGGAACGAGCGTTACTGCCCTTTGAGGCAATGTCAGACCAAAACAGTATGGGCGCAACTCCACTGCTGCCGAGGCTGTTGCCCTTGAATTGGCAAGCGCACATCATTCTGGGTAGCAGTTGATGTGGGGTAGTTGACATGGATTCGGTTGATTGAGAGACCTGGTTCGATCGACTCTTGCAAAAAAAAATAAAGCGGGACTTAGGCACAAACCTGGTTTTTCACGAGCATAGGCCGTGCAGCGCTTGTGGTGGGGCTTAAACAACCCGGTTTGTGAGGGTAAGAGCGCGCAAGTCCCGTCTCAAATCGAAAAAGCGTCAAATCCTCGAATTCCTCTCTCACTACTTTTTTTACTGCTCAAAAATTTATTTGCGCTGGATTATTGGCGGGCTAAAATACCCAGCAAGTGCTTTGCTGCTTTGCCAAATACCGGCTCGCGGGACTCAAATTGGCTGGGATCGAGTAAAGCTTTAACTTCGGCAAAAGCTTCTGAGTCGAGGGTTCCTTCTTTAGTAAATAAAGTGTCTAGGACTGCAATGTGTCTGGAGTCGAGCCCGAGCCGATTTGCGATCGACTGTAAGTACATTTGCTCCCGCAGGTCGATGTATCCGTCTGCCGCTGACATTTCGTAGCCGGAACCGATGAGCAACAGCTTTTCTGATTCTGAGAACAAAGCTGTCAGGGTTAGCAATTCTGTAGGGTTAAAGTAAACCTGCTGTTTGGAGATTCCTTTGACAAGGCGCTGAATTAGTTCTACCCGCTCGCGGTCGCCGCTGGCAAAGGCTTTGAGAGTCTTTTGCAGCCGTTCTTCTTCTTGAGCTGCGATCGTCCTGTCACAAACCATCACTCCCCGCATGATGGAAATCAGAGCAGTCAGAAACACTACCAAAGGAGTGATATCTTGTTCGCGGAGCTTTTGTCGGCTAATGCGACACAACAGCTCAACAACTTCAGTGGTGATCGTGGTGGTATCCATAATTAAAAATGAGACTCGATTAAGCTCTAATCTAACTTTCTTTATCGATCTTAATTTTTTCTCTTCCTTAGGTATGATGTGAATTCCCAAACTGAGCTGTTGTTTATTAGTGATACTACTTATTTTATTCACAAACGCTGGATGACTAGGGCCGTGGAACTGGCACAAGCAGCCGGTGATGCCGGTGAAGTACCCGTGGGTGCTGCAATTGTTGACGGTACTGGCAAGTTGATTGCCGAAGCGCAAAATCGGCGAGAGCGAGACTGCGATCCGACTGCTCACGCTGAAATCTTAGCTCTGCGGGCGGCCGGGCAAGTTTTGCAAGACTGGCATCTTAACCAATGCACGCTCTACGTGACGCTGGAGCCTTGCCCGATGTGCGCGGGTGCGATCGTCCAAGCTCGGATTGGTCTGCTGGTATACGGAGCAGATGACCCGAAAACTGGCACGATTCGGACTGTCGCTAATATTCCAGATAGCGCGCATTCGTGTCACCGCTTAGAGGTACTCGGCGGTATTATGGAGTCTGTTTGTCGCGATCAGTTGCTTTCTTGGTTTGAAGCACGCCGGAAAATTTAACAGGTCAAATTTTTTACTCTCTTCTGGGCGATGTTTAATCGAACTTGACCGTTTAACTGAAATAATAGATCGGTAATTGCCCGCTCAAGCTTTCGAGGCGGCCCACTGGTCTGCATTAGTGCTGTCCGGTTGGCTGAGGTTTTACCTGTTAGAGATTATCTCTTGCGGGCGCGATCGCTCGATCGGCACAATGCCAATAGCAAAACTGTCCCGATCCAAAAACTAAAGATTTGTCCAACAACTTACTTTAGACTTGAGATTTCGATAAAGCAGCTTCAGTGCTATGCCGCACACCGCCACGATCGCCGTTGAGTCCAGTAAATCATCTCTAGTGAAGCCAATGCCTGCAAAGGTAGCATTTAATACCTCTCGCGTTTCTCCTTGGTTAACCTCCTTGCTCTATCCGCTAGGTCACTATGTTGTCCTACCGTTTCATTTTGACAAGATTGAGATAACCGGACAGGAGCACTTGCCGAAAGAGGGGCCTGTCATCTTAGCCCCTACGCACCGTTCCCGGTGGGATGCCCTGATGATGCCCTATTCAACGGGACAGATGGTGACTGGACGCGATTTGCGGTTTATGGTAACTGCTGATGAAGTGAAAGGACTGCAAGGTTGGTTCATCCGACATTTGGGAGGGTTTGCTGTGGATATCAAGCATCCAGCAATTAGCAGTCTCCGTTACGGGGTGGAACTACTCCTGGACAAGGAGATGTTGGTGATTTTTCCCGAAGGCGGCATTTTTCAGGATGGCGAAGTTCACCCGATTAAGCCTGGATTGGCTCGTTTGGCAATTCAAGCAGAGTTGAGCAAACCGGGGTTGGGGGTGAAAATTGTACCGATGAGTATCCGCTATCGCCCCCGCATTCCTCAATGGGGTTCTCAGGTAAAAATTGCGATCGGTTCTGCGATTTCCGTAGCGGATTATGCCCATTGTGGGGGCGGTAAAAAAGAAGCACGAGTCTTGACGGCCGAGATCGAAAAGGCTCTTAAAACTCTTGATGAAAGTTAAGAAGAAGGAAGTTCGGCAACGGATTCGCTCGACGGAGGTAAAGGATAGAAGGAAGAAGGAAGAAGGAAGGAGGAAGAAGGAAGAAGAAAGAAGGAATTATGATATAATATTTGCGGGTGCTGTGGAGAGATGCAGCACTTATTTGGCTGCTTTGTTCTGTCTGTATTAAGTGTGAGCATTAATGGATTGTGCTTTGAACTTTAAGCCGGGTCAAATTGTCAGTTTAGAATGTGGAGATGCGTGCCTGCATTCAGAGGTGATCCAAGTGGTTGAGGCACGTCAAGTTTGTTGGGTGCGCCCTTTAATGTTAGTTGTATTACTGTCGGGGAAGGATTTATCGGCGCAATGGTCCCAAGAATACACTTTATCGGATTTGCGGGATGGTGCTGATTTGCTGTGGCCCGGGAGTTTGTTTCGGGCGGCTTTAGATACTGAGGTAATTTCGCTGTTGACTCAGTTGCAGTCTCTGGAGTCTGAGAAAAAGGATGGGGCGATCGCATCTCGCCAACTTAGAGATTTTGTCGATCGAGTTTGGGAAGCTTTTCCGAGTGCTTTTCATTGATCGCATATCAACTGTTGACTGTTGACTGTTGACTGTTGACTGTTGACTGTTGACTGTTGACTGTTGACTGTTGACTGTTGATTCGATTTTACAATTCCGATGCTAGCGGAGTTGATATGATACCCTCTTGATTTTTTAGTCGGCGCAGGCAAACTTCGTTTGAGTAGAAGCGATTGAACTCGCCGACTGTTCGCGGACTCTTATAGTGAACTACCCACACTTCTCTTCGAGTAAGTGGGGGCTTCCGGCTTCATTGACAGATGCCTTTCCACCTTGTGGCTTATTGGTCTTACTCCGCCTCTGCACGGCAAGAACGGGGTTCCCTCCGTCGATAGTCAGTATCCGAATGCCTTCAGTTCGGATGTTCAATGCAGCATTACCATCACGGTCATGATGAGTTCCACACTTAGGACAATCCCACTCCCTGATATCAAGCGGCAATTGATCGACAACATGACCACAGCATGAACACTTTTTAGAACTGGGAAAAAATCTGTCAATTTCTACGAGTTTACCTTCCTTGCGCTCTAGCTTGTACGTAAGGAAGTTGACAAATCTGCCCCAACCGACATCGGATATTGCCTTGGATAGCTTACGGTTCCGTACCATACCCTTTGTATTGAGATTCTCTACAGCAATGACTTGGCTTTCGTCTACCAGTTTCCTGCTCAATTTATGCAGAAAGTCTTGGCGGGTATTTGATACTCTCTCGTGAACCTTAGCTACAAGTTTTCTAGATCTCTCCCTAGTTTTACTCCCCTTAGTTTTACGAGCAAGCTTTTGTTGTTTCCTGGCAAGATTCTTTGCATGGCGCTTCAAGTGCTTGGGATTAGAATACTTGGTTACTTGTTCACCGTCATGAACAATGGCAAAATCCTTCAATCCCAAGTCAATGCCTAAAGTTTTGTTTCCAGAATCCGGGCAATAAGAGTCTTCTGTTTCACACAAAATAGAGGCAAAATACTTGTCCGATGGAGTCTTACTGATTGTTACTGTCTTAATGATTCCAGTGATTTCACGATGAAACACTGCTTTGATTTCACCGATTTTTGGAACACAGAGCAAATCATTTTTAATAGTGACGTTTTGAGGGTACTGAATTGACTGTTTATCCGGCTTTGACTTGAATCTAGGAAACTTGGCTATTCCCTGAAAAAAGTTTGTATAGGCTTTATTGAGATTGATTGCCACACACTGCAATACCGCAGAGTAGCAATCTTCTTTCAACCAAGGGAAGTCTTTCTTCAGTTGAGGCAACATCCCTTTGTAAGTTGCCAGCTTTAAAGTTTTACCCGTTTCCTGGTAGTGCTGAATGCAGGCATTTAAGGCGTAATTCCAATACCAACGGGCGCAACCAAATGACTTTGATAGAGCCACTTGTTGCTCCGCAGTTGGATATAATCTAACCTTAATTGCTTTTAGCATTTTACTCCTGCAAACTCCTTGTATTATAATACCAAGCGAGGAAACAATGAGGAAACAAAATGAAGTATAAATACATCATAATTCGGACATCAGAGCGACGATTGAATAAGCTACGTTTATATGCACCTTCAAAAGAAAAAACGATTACTCAGATAATAGAAGACTTTATCGACAGTTTACCCAGTAAGAGATTGGGCGACTCCGTACCTACGTCGCCCCACGATTCATCCCACGCTCACCCTTCGGGTTGAGACGTGGGGCTTCTCCTGAATTAAGCTAAAATACAGCGTGTGAAAGCTCTGCGGGGTTGAGATTGTTGTGAATAACTTTACCGTCCCGGAACCAGACAACGCGGCGAGTTTGACGGGCCACTTCGGGTTCGTGTGTTACCATAACAACTGTCATGCCGCTTTCGTTGAATTCGGTAAAAATATCCATTACTTCTTGAGTAGTTTTTGTATCCAATGCACCTGTAGGTTCATCAGCCAGCAGCAACACGGGACGGTTGACAATAGCCCTGGCGATCGCAACTCGCTGCTGCTGTCCTCCTGATAGTTGATTCGGTCTATTTTGCAGCCGACTTTCCAGGCCTACTTTTGTTAAAGCTTCTACTGCCCGTTCGCGTCTTTCTGCTGCGGGAATGCCGGCATAAACCATCGGTAACATAACATTTTCTAATGCTGTTAATTGAGCCAACAGGTGAAATTGTTGGAATACAAAACCTAATTTTAAATTGCGAATTCCGGCTAATTCTCCTTCAGGCATTTGGGCGACATCTACGCCGTCTAAGTAGTAACTGCCGCTCGTAGGTCGATCGAGACAGCCGATAATATTCATAGCTGTAGATTTGCCAGAACCCGATGCGCCCATAATCGAGCAATATTCTCCTTGTCTTACGGTCAAGCTGACCCCGTTTAAGGCGCGAACTTCCAAGTCGCCAATCCCGTAAACTTTTGTTACCTCTTCCAGACCGACAACAACGGGCTTGGAGAGGACTTGCGGGTCGAGGTCTTGGTATGTATCGGTTTGTAGTTCAGGCATTTTTTTTCTGTGCGATCGACACAACTAACTACTAACTTAACACTTCTTATCGGTTTTGGCGGCGGTCAGGGCGATCGTTTGGACGCTAATTTCAGTATCAGGCGTCATTGCCAATGCACCGGAGTAGAGTGAACCAATCCCGAAGAATGGAGATTGCTGCGCGACTTTAAACAAGTCGGACAAATTGTAATTATGGAACTTACACAAAGGTGGTGAGAAACCGGGTTTTTTCACGAAAATCATTCGCTACAGCCCGAATAAACCATAAAAAACCCGGTTTCTGTGGTCTTGATGCGTAAGCCCTAAATTAAACAATAGACCTCTTGCAAAAATGCACCAGACCCCTCCCCAACCCTCCCCGAAGTCGCGGAGAGGGAGCCTAATTTTTCTTGCTTCCCCCCGAAGCCGCGGGGGGACTGAGGGGGGTGAGTTTTTGACTTTTGCAAGAAGTCTAATTTGTCGCTTAAATGCTCTCAGGATCGATGTTCAATTCGCGCAGTTTTGCTGCCAAACGTTCGGCCCTTTGAGCTTCTTGTTCGGCTCTGTGAGATTGTTGTTCGGCCCTTTGAGCTTCTTGTTCGGCCCTTTGAGCTTCTTGTTCGGCACGCTGGCGGTTTAATTCCCCCTGTTCCTCCAATTCCGCATAGGAAAGAAACCTTTGTCCATCGGGTCGATATATTTCTAACCCAGCTTCGCCCAACTCAAATCGGACTCCCAATCTCGGACTTACCCAGCCCTCCATCGGCTCAATTATTTCTAAGTTTCCTTCAATTCTTTGCCAACCGCTCAAATCGTTGTTTTCGGGATCGTAAAGGTAATACTCATCGACTCCATAGCGATTGTAAAATGAAAGTTTTTTGTACATCTTGGTTTGTCTGTCGTTGTGAGAGCGAATCTCAAAGGCAACTTGGGGAGCAATATTATCTTCGTTAAATTGCAGGTAGGAACGTCGATCGCCCTTTGGTCTGCCAAATATTACCATGACATCCGGTGCTTGAGAGATGTCTGGTCTACCTTCAACTGGATACCACAGTAAATCGGCTGCTACAAACACGTTTGGGTCGTTTTTAAACAGCGATTCGCAACCTTCTTTGATTTTGACAATTAATTTGTATTGAATTGTGCTATCAGCCATTGGTTGACCGTCGCTGCATGGATAAATAATTTGTTCGGTCGTGACTTGCATAGTGGTTGTCTCCGAGAACTATTTGATATTAATTATACTATTTTTTGAAGTAGCATAATTTGTTGATACTTTTTTTGTTTAGATTACAGCTTCTCTAATTGGGTCAACTTTTTCTGGGCAAACTGGCGGACTTGTTTATCTGGATCGTTGGCAAATCGATCGCGAAGTATTTCTAAAGTTTTTGGGCGATCTGGGTATTGTTTGAGCATGATTTCAAGTGCTGTTTGTCTGGGATTAAGTGGGAATTCGGACCTGCGTTCAAAAGGATAATTAATAGCAATATCGCCCAACCATTCAAATATTCCTGGTTCATCTTTCCAGCCTCTGGCTAATTCTTCAACCGCTGAAGATCGCACATCCCAAGTATCATCAGATTGAGCCAGTTGTTTGAGGAGAGGTAAGGTTTCCGGGTCATCCTTCCACCCCAGTGCTAGTTCTTGGACTGCTGCTTGTCGCACAGCCCAATCATCAGATTGAACCCGTTCTTTGATAATAGGTAAGGTTTCCGGGTCATCTTTCCACCCCCGTGCTAATTCTTGGGCTGCGGCTTGTCGCACACTCGAATCATCATCAGATTGAGCCAGTTGTTTGAGGAGAGGTAAGGTTTCCGGGTCATCTTTCCACCCCCGTGCTAATTCTTTTACTGCTGCTTGTCGCACATCCCAATCATCATCAGATTGAGCCAGTTGTTTGAGGAGAGGTAAGGTTTCCGGGTCATCTTTCCACCCCCGTGCTAATTCTTTTACTGCTGCTTGCCGCACAGTAGAATTCTTATCAGATTGAGCCAGTTGTTGGAGGAGAGGTAAGGTTTCCGGGTCATTTTTCCACCCCCCTGCTAATTCTTGGACTGCTGCAAGTCGCACAAGCCAATTCTGATCAAATTGAGCTCGTTGTTTGAGCCAAGGTAAGGTTTCCGGGTCATCTTTCCACCCCCGTGCTAATTCTTGGACTGCTGCTGATCGCACATTCCAATTCTTATCAGATTGAGCCCATTGTTTGAGGATAGGTAAAGTTTTTTGGTCATCTTTCCACCCCCGTGCTAATTCTTGGACTGCTACTGATCGCACATCCGAATTATCATCAAATTGAGCCATTTGTTTGAGGAGAGGTAAGGTTTCTGGGTCATCTTTCCACCCCCGTGCTAATTCTTTGACTGCTGCTTGCCGCACAGCAGAATCCTTATCAAATTGAGCCAGTTGTTTGATGAGAGGTAAGGTCTCCGGGTCATTTTTCCACCCCCGTGCTAATTCTTGGACTGCTGCTTGTCGCATATCCGAATCCTCATTAAATTTAGCCAGTTGTTTGAGCCAAGGTAAGGTTTTTGCGTCATCTTTCCAAGTGTAGGCGATCGCACTTATTGCTTGAGTGCGAATTTCCTTCACTAGACGTGATCCTTCTCCATAGCGCTTATAATAGTAATTGAGGTCGTACTTGGTTAAGTCTTTTAAGCGTTCAAGCAATTGACTCTCAACCGCAGCAATCTCTTTTCTATCCCTTACCTCACCCAAACACTTCGCAGCCAAAAACAGATTGCTGAAGTTTTGGGCTGCCCCATCCTGTTCAATCAAAAACTCAATCAATTTCCCTGTAAACTTTCCAGCAATCAATCCCGCAATCAAGCACAAAACTTCCTGCCAAGATTCATCATCCCAGTGCTTGCCAAAAACCTCGGTTTTCAACTCCTCCAGTGAAATTTCTTGTGTCTTCTGAAACCTTTCCACCACCTCCGACGCACAGAAATATTCCAAAAAAGTTCGATGCACAAACCCATAAGTATCCGCACCCAAAAAACATAAAATAAAGTTGCGAGTTCGCAGTTGGTTAATTATCAACTTTGCCCGCTCTTTCGGTCGATCGAAATCTTTATTCTTCAGATATGCTGTGAGGGTATTCTCCAAATCTTCCGCACTAATAATATTGCCAGCTAAGCCTTGAGGTGCTGCTTGCATTTCGTAAGCGACTCGCCGCAGCATTTCTTGCTTATCTTTAGCATCAATAGTTTTCGGATCGAGCCTGCTATCCTCTACTAAAGACCTTTCCACATCCCATTGATAAAGCAATACGCGCGAAGCTTGATTGTAAAGTTCCGCCCTATCTCTCGGCAATTCTTGCCCGCGATTTAAAATTGCCATAATCGTCAACAATAACGGATTCCCCGCTAAATCTCGAATCGTTGATGAATACGCTAATGCTCTTTTCATGCGCTCACTAATCCGCGCTTTTTCCCCAGCATCAGTAAAAGTTAATTCGTGCCAGCGGCGAACAAAATCCTGAATTTGTTCCGCATTCAAATCTTGGATGATAAAGTGATGAAACCCTGCATCTTGCAACCGTTGAGGTTTGTAACCAATAATGCGAGACGTGACAATCACTTGCACGCGGGGATACTCATTGGTAAACCGATGAATCGCCGTAATTACATCTTCTCGCTTCCCGGGATCGAAAATTTCATCTAACCCGTCGAACATCACCACAGCCTCGCCTGCTTTAAGCTGTTCCTGCAATTGATGCTGATTCAAGTGACAAATTGAACCGGGACTTTGATGGAAAAATTCGAGGAAGTTCTTGCAATGTCCTGATTCCCCGCTGCGAATGTAAGTCCGCAATTCTATTAGCAGCGGAATCGGCAGAGATGTCACGCTATTTAAGGGCGATCGCGCCCAGTTTAATGCTAAATATTGTAACAGAGTAGACTTGCCCGAACCCGGATCGCCTAAAATAACAATGTAGGGATACTTTTGCTTGTCATTGATAACATCTAACACGGATACGATCGGCTGAGAAAAATAACCGCGCCGATATTTCTCTAAATTTTCTAGATCGATCGTGTCTAATTGATTGCTGTCTTGCAGCCGCCGTTGATGTTCTTTAGGAATTTCGTAAGCTTGGGGCAGAAATGATTCGTAAATCGATCGCACATCTTGGAAAATAAATATTTGCCAAACCTTCAGCTTTTCGCGATAATCGTAGGTATTGGGATCGACGCTGCTTAAATTGAGATTGCTGTAACGCTCGCACAGAGCTTCTTGATATTGCCTCAAGTCAAATTCCGGGATAATCCCCGCTGTTTCTTGAGTATTTTTCTGAATGCTATCCAGATTTTGAGCATTCAAGATATCGCGCAACTCTTTTGAGTCAAAGAGAATTTCTTGAACTTCTGCGAGATACTGATTGGCGATGGTTTGCCACTTAAATCTTGGCGGTAAAGAAGTTAAATTTATTTGAGCCCAGGTTTGTTCGAGAAGTTCTGCATCGAGAGATTCGCGATCGCTCTCAAAAGCCTTGCCCAAAATTTCCTTAACAGACTTGTTATTGATAAACTGTTTAACATCTTTAATATACCGCTTAATTTCCTCGGGGGGAAGTCCGGCGATTTTCAACTGCTGTTGCACCAACTCCAAAAACTTTTTGATCGCTTTGCCCGCTGCGACTTTTCGCGGGTCTTTTTCGCCTAATAAGACGTTTTTTAGGGAATCTTTAAAAAAATCTTTAGCAAAATCCTTCGCGCCGTCTTTGACTAAATCTTCTAAGATGGGTTTAACGAGAATGCCTACTGCTTCCGTTGCTCCCCAGAGTACCAGCCACTCGATCATAAAGCTAGCCCGAGAATTAATTTATGTTTATAATATAGCAATTATCAAGGATTGATGAAATTATCAAAAATGTAGGTTAATTTCCCATGACATTGGTGTCAAATTTAGGCCCAAACCCCTGATAAGTATTGATTTTGCCTGAGTCTAGATCCCCCTAAATCCCCCTTAAGAAGGGGGACTTTGAGAAGAATCCTGTCCCCCCCGACTATCAGGGGGGCGCCAGGGAGATCGAACCCTAATCGTCAAACAGCAGAGTGGTACTACGTTGGACCTTAAGTTGACACCAATGCTCTTGTGGTTGCCTTGATAGATTAAGGTAGTATCAGTTTTCTGTAGCTGCGCTGCGATTAGCCCCGATCGCCCCTGATTGTTGCCCCCTACTTCCCCTTAAAATATGGGAGAATAAGAGCATCAAAGTTGTGCTTTTTTACAGGGATTTACGGGAGTTCTACTCGGCTATAACGAGCGATCGACAATTAGCTCTTTTATTCTTGGTGGCGGCTCGAAAATAGTTACATTTTTATATGTTTTTTGTCGATCGCTTGTGCTATACTCTAATAATGGGAGTGTGAGCAATTTTAAATTTAACGCACAGATTCCTATTATTAAATAATACCATTGCCAGCGCAAAAAGTAAAGTTGTTGCCCCAAAAAAAACAAAAAATTTTTGAGATATCATTAAGAAAAGTAAAGGACAAAAATCGTAAAATTGAGATAGGACATTCGCGACAATTATGACATACGACTACGACTTGTTTGTGATAGGTGCGGGTTCCGGCGGATTGGCGAGCTCCAAGCGAGCAGCATCCTACGGCGCAAAAGTGGCGATCGCCGAAAATGACTTAGTAGGCGGAACCTGCGTAATTCGCGGCTGTGTCCCCAAAAAACTGATGGTGTACGCCTCAACATTTTCGCACCTTTATGAAGATGCGGTGGGCTACGGTTGGAGTCCAGTAGAAAGCAGCTTTGATTGGGAAAAACTCATCACCAGCGTAGACACAGAAGTGCGGCGGCTGAGCAAACTGCACATCAGCTTCCTCGAAAAAGCCGGAGTCGAATTAATCTCAGGATACGCCAAATTTATTGACCCCCACACCGTCGAAGTTGGTGACAGAAAAATCACCGCCGCCAAAATCTTAATAGCAGTCGGCGGAGAAGCCAGAAGAGTCCCAATTCCCGGCATCGAACAGGCGATCACCTCCCGGGAAATCTTCCTGCAAAAAGAGCAGCCAAAACGGTTAGCCATTTGGGGCGGCGGCTACATCGGCGTCGAATTTGCTTGCATTATGAATGGGTTGGGAAGCAAAGTAACTCAAATCATCCGCACCGACTTAATTTTGAAGGACTTCGACACAGATATTCGCACCAACGTGCAAGAAGGAATGATCGGGCACGGCATAGAAATTTTGACCGAAAGCTCGATCAACCACATTGAGAAAACCCCAGAAGGCTTAAAATTAACTTTGTCGGGAAAATCCGAAGGAACGCTGATAGTAGACGCGCTGTTGTCCGCAACCGGGCGCTTGCCAAACTTGGAAAATTTGGCCTTAGAAAATGCGGGAGTAGAAATCGATAAATGTGCGATCGCCGTTACCAAAGACAGCCGCACCAGCCAGCCGCACATTTTTGCAGTCGGAGATTGCACGAACCGCATCAATTTAACGCCAATTGCGATCGCCGAAGGACGCGCTTTTGCAGATACTGAATTTGGCCACAATCCCAGAGCAATCACTTACGAAAATGTCCCGTCAGCGGTATTTTCCCAGCCGGAAGCTGGTACAGTCGGCTTAAACGAAGTGCAGGCGAGAGCAAAGTTCCCCGACTCGATTAAGTGCTACACAGCCAAGTTTCGGCCGATGTTTCACGCTTTGACAGGTGCAGACGAGAAAACTTTTGTCAAGTTAATCGTTGAGACTAATACTGACAGAGTTTTGGGCGTGCACATGGTTGGGAAAGACGCGGGCGAGATTATTCAAGGAATGGCGATCGCGGTTAATATGGGAGCTACCAAGAAAGACTTCGACGCGACTATTGGCATTCACCCATCGACTGCTGAAGAGTTTGTGACTCTGCGGTAAAGCTAAAATCGGGATGCGGCAATCAGGAGGTGGCATTGCTCAAGCCGTGTCAATTTACTCGTTACTTTCGCTGGAGCAAGAGTAACGCAGATAGGCGAGGAAGAGCCTCTATTTTTACTCGTTACTCGTTACTTTCGCTGCCGCGAAAGGAACCAGTTAAATCAAGACACGGCCATGCCCATTGCTGTCAACTTAAGACTGAAAGCCCTGATAAATGTCGCTTCCAGTCAAGTTTCGATCCCCGTCGTATCCTTTTTAAGAAGGGGGACGAAAGAGAAGATTCCTGTCACCCTCCTAGGTATTCCGTCAAACCAGTGGTTTGGTTCTCAGATTACACAAATTTGAGAATAAAAAAAAGTTCAGAAATCAAGCAAGTACAAGAGCTAGTAAAGGGTTTCCCTAGGAGCGGGCAAGTATGGCTTTTCCGTACTTAATGTGCTAAATTTTTAGAAAAATGCCAAAAAAGTAAAGCTCCCCTTTCAAAATTAATAAATTCTATCAACCAAAATTAACACCTTTTTAACAGCTTTAATTAGTTGTTAATTCCTTCAACTATGACCTTAGTTGTTCTTTGTGCAAAATACCCCGCGCTCAGAGCAAACCATCTTTTTGTGGCGGTGTTAGAGCACGGGAGCCAACTTCAGAAGACCTTGATTAACTCTTGGTGTGCAAAGTGTATAGTTGTCAGAAGGGTAATATAAGATAACCAGGGTAAAAATACGGCGGGTGTGGATCGAATCAAATCTCTAACCCCAAAGCAACGTAAACCCCTATAAAGGTGCGATCGACTGGCTTTACCTCATCCTACCGATTGGCGATCGACAATAAACCTAGCTTATTGGTAATCACCTGTTAAAAGAAGAAGATTTAACGATGCCAGCCACCAATTTTCAAGGGTTTGAGGATCTTCTTCACCACCTTGACAGAGCTGGCGTGGAAGAGCAACCCCAATAGGCTAAACTTGTGTCTGATAACCACATTGACTACAAAGCAATGACTACTTCTGTGGATCAAGACCAGACCGAGATTTCCAATACCCTCTCATCAAGCCCACAAATTCTATCTTTCGTGAAAATTATTGAGTATTTATCTCTAGCGGCTTTTATTGGTGCATGGAGCCTTACTAGAGTTTTTCCAGACAATCAACTTATCGTTATCTGGGCAGCGGTTTTTCTCTCTAGTTTTATTTTTCTCTTCCTGGCAAATAGACAATTGGCTTCCAACTCTAGGAATCGTGCTAATCAGTTAGAGATCCGAAGAAAAGCTCAACTCTATAGTTATCTATTAAACCCGAATACTTCTTCGGAAAACAATCTGATAACTCCCGTGAGAGAAAAGGCTTTACGATATTGCCAGGAGTTGATTGACGACTATAAAAACACCAGAGAGACTTCGAGAAATATTTACTATACTTTCCAATTGGCAACCGTTATTTTATCGGGAGTCACACCAATTTTAGTATTGGTAGACAAATTGGAACCAAGTCAAGCGTTTTTCAAGTGGCTGCCGGTAATTTGTCCCGCTGTCGCCTCGATAGTCGCCAGTATAGTTACCTCATTTCCTTTTCAGGAGAATTGGATTTCTGCTAACACAACTGTGGAATTGTTAGAAGCGGAACAGGAGAAATTTGTATTGGGAGTGAGTCCGGCTTATCGTTGCTATGATGGAGCCGACGAAGCCCAACATCAACAAATGGCAAAAATGGCCATAGAAAACTTTATCACTCAGGTGAATGAGATTCATCTCAAGCAAATCCAAAAACCAGATGAGACACGGTCAACCGAGCAGAATACAGAGGCAGCTCAATCTACCGAGTCAAATGAGCGGCAGAGTTAACGAAGCTGACAATACCAGTAAGCAGGTAGGGTTAAGTGAGGGCTACCTGCTAGAGCGCCAGTCCAGTAAAAGAGGTTGACAAAAAACCTAAAACATGGCGCAAGCAAATAACTCATGATGTAGCACTGAAAACTCAAGTTGCTACGTGGTGGCAAGCGAAAACTACCAATACGA
>Ga0247770_1000868_pt1 | contig 27469 bp, 24 predicted proteins | sample UWRJL136409B6_FD_179943 | JGI IMG/M metagenome (GOLD analysis project Ga0247770, IMG submission 179943) | Plant litter microbial communities from Arlington Agricultural Research Station in Wisconsin, United States - UWRJ-L136-409B-6 | ecosystem: Environmental > Terrestrial > Plant litter >... | reverse complement strand
TACGGGGTGGGTTGTGGGGGGGATGGTAGAGGAGCGGGCGCTGCGGGTCGCCGGAGGGAATGCCTGTGCGGGCGAGGATCTCGGAGAAGGGGAGCCGGAACACGGGCGCGCCGGAGCCTTGGAGGGCGTACTCGAGGTGGCGCTGGTCAAAGATGTTGCGCTCGCCATCTTGGACGAGGAAGACTACGCAGGTCGGGTGGCCGTGCGGAGAGGGTCCGTAGGCGTCGTAGGCCGCTTTCAGGCCGGCGGCTAGGCCGGTGGTGCTATTGTTGGCCGGGAGGTCCAAAGATGAGACGGCCGTTGAGTCCTGGAGAAGGGGGTACTCGGTGGCGGCCAGGTGTCTGAATGGGGGTTGGTCAGATATGCAAGGGGGAAGTGCTGCGGTTGGGGAGCTGTACCTGTGCAGTGAGGACGTTTGGGACGAAAGGCCTCCAAAGGAAGACGCAATGGTGTTGAATTCAACTTGCTTGATTTGCAACCCCTCACTGTCGTGGTGGACCATGTAGTCGGACCGGAACAAGCCAAGGGAGAGGTGCTGGCAGAACGCTGTCAATATGTTGCTGGAGAGCATGTGCTCGGCCTCTTACTTGGACGTATCCCTCCCTCTTCACTCGCAGGTGCACATCCCAGAGATTCGCAATGAAGTCGTCCCCGCCCGCCACCCTGAGATCATCAGCGAACAGAGCTCGGCGAGGAGGGCCAGGACCAGTGCTTACTCCTGAACAAGGGAGCTGAGAAACTCCTCGTCCCGGCTGATGTTTGCATACAGCTCATTGTATGCCTGCTGGATGGCCTTTGCCTGGGCAAAGCATGTCTTGGGGAATGGGCTAGGGAACAGAGTGACTGGCGCATTGATGGCAAGGATCCCCTCCGGGTCGTTGCTTGCAATTGCTGGAGGCGGCCGGACAGCAAGACCATTGGCAATTGACCAGTCCTTGATCACCTGCACCAGGTTCTCCTGCTCCAGGGCACTGAGTGCCGGGGGGAAAGGCCCCCCGGGAAGAGAAGCCATTGGAATATGAGGTTTTGGTTGGGTCCTACCACGGCGTTAGCACTATTGCAATCGTCTGGCCAGTCAACATTGGACGTACCCCCTACGCTTCCAGTGGTCTATGCGAGGTTTGGTGTTGACGCCCTGCTGGAAACACGGGCAAAACTCGGCCGAGTATCAATAACCTGTCCGAAGTACAAATCGAAGCAAACGGAACCACTCTGAGCAGCGACGCACTCGAGTTTACCAATACACCAATTCCAAATCCACCAAAGCGGGCCACAGCAAGCACGCCTTCTCAAGTTTGTACGGGTATTATTTGACTGGCCCGTCTTTGGATTTCATGTCTTGTGTAAAAACCTCCTCCCCCACTCTTAGGTACCTTCAAGTTCAACTTATCGAAACACCGAACCCATCCGGCCAGCGGGGTCACTCTCGCAGAAGAGACAATATAGTGGAGCCAACTGGCAGTCAGAACAGTGCGTGCACTGTATAGAAGGCCCTGGCCTCACAGTGCAATTATGGCGTTCGGTGCGTGCCTCGAGTCCCCCACAAAAAAAAGAAAGTTCCTGTCGCCTCAGTTACAAGCCCAGCTGCCCGGCCCGCCAGGTAACGTGAACACCCGTTCGTCTATCTCAACCACCACCGTACACGCTCGCGTTCTGGCGCGTAGGAGTACTCTCCATCGCCCACCCCACCCACTTTGGTTGATTAACGCCCATCTTGGGCCAACTCGGAGAGGTCTGTATTTCTGCCCGTTCCATCCGCTTGTCTCCGTCTCGTTGCTCTCCACCACAAGTTCTGTGGTTCAAGATCGGGCATTTCCCCTTACCAGCATCCCGCCCCAATCTCCCATTCACCTCACCGGATGGTGTTCATCAAATAAGCAGCCACACACACCTACTTACCTGATTTTAGAGATCATTTTTTTCGGCGGCTCCCCGCTCCGCTACTCCTCGCTCCTTCCTTCCTCCAGCAGCACACACCCGCTTTGGAGCGCTCTCATTCTTTGGGCATTCTTCAACCTACCTTACCTCGGCTTATCGCTTCTCGCTCTTGATGCACCATCCTCTTCTAAATGCCCAGGATTTCAAGTCAGCGACACACGGGCTCTCACTTCGTCGAAGTATCTCGCCAAGCCGCCAGCCACACGCCGCACCTCCTACCTTGTGGCCTCGCTCGTCCTCACCTGCTACATTCACAGTGTCAGACTTCGACACTGATGTGCGCGCTGAGTTGAACCGAGGCGATCGCGGTGCTTCTTAACCCAGCGGGGCCCATTATGCTCGTAAGTTCACATTTGGAAGTGCCACCTTGCTCACGCTCTCAACGCCATCTCTACCTCTCTGGTTCCCTCCCTATCGCGACCCTGAAAAAATACCCCGCTTGGATAATACACCCTTTCCCCTACTAACAAACATTAGAATCAGTAAGAGACCTGGCCATTCATGAATATGGAAGAGATCGTAGAAGGCGATCCGTTCCTCTGGGACGTGGATCGAGTGGTTCGAGAACTTTGCACTACGAATCGGTCTTGGCAAGCGCCGCCTGCTCAAAAGTTGCCGGATCCTGTCGTTCTTGAAGCCCTCCTCCGGGAGCAAGAAGTAGACGGAGAGACATTACTCACTTACAGCGATACCTTTGACACATCATCGTTGTGGGAAGTGTTGGGCATTAAAAAGGCCCCACACAGGCTCTCCATCAACAAGGCCATCAAGCAATTTCAGAAGCGTAGCCCTCGATTTCGCCAATGGAAGCTTGAGCAACTCAACGACAATCATTCCGAAGACGGCCAAGATACCTCGGGAGATTCCGAGTCCCGAAATGGAACCCTTACAAGGCTGTCCTCCGGCCATGAGGTGGCACTTGGAGCTGTTGTGAACAGCGTGGGGTTGCTGAACGGCTCTGGAGATGCTGCCGGAGAACCTTCTGTGTCCATGAACCCCCCCCAGAGTGCCGTTTCTGCAGCACCACTTCCGCCCGCGAGCGTTAACGACCCCAAACGAGGATTGGAGAATGGTCACACCCCGGGAGATTTTATCGCGGAGAAAACGAGTTCAGATGGACCGCCCGCTAAGAAGAGGCGTGTCGAGCTTACATTTGTCTCGTCGGCCCCTGTCCACGAGAACGGAACTCTTGTTCCCACGGAGGGGGACGAGCTCCTCGCACGAAGGACTGAAGGAAACTTGATTCAAACGGACAATCTATTGCCTGGCTACCTTGGAGATGCCGCGCCAGTATCTGGACGCGTTTTCGACGGCACTTCAAGCGATGACGAACTGGAGCAGATTTCCTGGGTCAGGCATAAGAGCATCCTTCCTGGCCGCCGCCTTCAAGTAATCCGAACCATGAAGCGACTTCTTCGTTCCGGTCCCTTTATTATGGCCAGAGCGGAGGGTGTGGATGACGAGGATGAAGTTCTGCCTGTATTTGGAGAATCTGATGATGAGCAAAGCCTTGATTCTGAAACGTGGAACGCGATTCAAAGGGAGGAAGAACGATCCGAAAGGCGAAAGGCAGCCAAGAAGGCAGCAAAGGAATCCCAGCTTCAACCCGACAAAGTTGCGGAAGCTGTTGAGCGCGCGATCCAACATTTGGAGGTTGATTGGGTTTCCACCAAGAAGCCCAAATATGACTATAAAGCCCGGAAAATCTGGGACCTCGCCCGCCTCGATCCCAACAGGCAGAACAAGATCAGACAGCTTAAGGCTGACTGTGAGATGCTTGGTGCGAGGATTGAGAAGCTGACTGAGGAGTTCATCCGCGACGAATGGCAGGACGAATCTCAAGTTGAGGAATTGGTTCCGGCTCACCTTGGTGTCAGCATTGCTGAACGCGAACGCAAGAAATGGGAACTCAAGCTGATCGAGAGCCCGCATCAACCCCCGAGGCTGAAGGCACCGCCGAAAGCTGAAGGTCGACGCAACATGACTCCGGAAAACTCCGACGAGGATGAAGAGTCTATCTCCAGTGATATCAACGATTCGGACTCTGGTACGGAAAGCGATATTGATGGCCTGATTGCGCAAAATCACTCGAGGCGTGACGAAATGGAGGTCGACTCACCGGAACCCGAGCAGCATATCCACTCCCGCAGCCAGAGCGCGGACCCAGAGGCGGTCCTCGAGATCGAAAGCATACGCAGTCTTCCTCAGTCACCATCTTCGACCCCAAAACTAAAGTCGGAGCTGACTTTCCCAGCAACGCCTCGTCATATTCTGCCCCCACCAGCTGGTGATTTTATCGAAATACAATCCTCACCTATGGTTCTGGAGACCGACGAGACACCGCCGCTCAGAGACGTCGAAAGGATTGCAAAAATCGGTATCGAACATTGGCAAAACGTTGGCGACAAAATGAGGCTTGTCATCGCCGTCTTGGCTGGTTGGAACCCAGAGCCGAGGGTTTTGGCACTGATAGCTGTCGAGTCCCACAAGGCTGAGGGAGTCTGGAACCGCTTCATTCAACCTTTGGTTGATAGAATCGCGCTGTCACCTAGTGGCTTGGAGACTGCTGTTGAGGGTGATCCTGACTCGCCATCCTTACTACTGGCACGTCTGTTTGACTGCTTTATCAGTAACACCGCAGCTCGGATGCGTAATCACGCGCTCAAAATTCTGACACTTCAGCGCATCCAGAGAGACAAGCCAGAATTCGAGTCCTTCTGCCGTCTTCTCCTGGAAGTCTCGCCATATTTCCTGGGCATGGCACCGCAAACTCCGACAGCACGGATTAAAATAGTGTCGAGGTCGGACACAGTGTTACAAGAGACCCCTTCCCAGACAGATCGTGTCGAGATGGAGGATGACTCAGACGAAATCTTTTCGGATGAGTCTTTGCCAGAGGATTCGCCTATGAAACGACGACGGCGAAAACGCGCCCCCGACAAAGTAGCTGAGAAACTTCGGCTGACAACCGTCAACCAGAAAGAGGAGTTCGAGAAACGGCGTCTCCAGCTCAGGTTAGAACAAGCGTCTGAGGCCATTCCGAGCAACAAGTCACGTCTCATTGTCAACGAAACCAAAGATCCCGGGCAGGCGCTGATTTACATCAACTACCATATCGGACAGAAGATCAAAAATCACCAGATTGAAGGTGTTCGATTCCTATGGGACCATATCGTCAAGTCAGACACCCGCCAGGGGTGCTTGCTTGCACATGAAATGGGCTTGGGCAAAACCATGCAAGCAATTACTCTGCTAGTCGTAATTGCTGAAGCAGCCAAGTCGAACGACCCCTCAATTCGGTCCCAGATTCCCGAACAGCTTCGAGAGTCAAAGACCTTGATCCTGTGTCCTGCAGGCCTGGTCGACAACTGGTTTGACGAGATCTTGATGTGGGCTTCGGAAGAGACATTGGGCCAAATACACAAGCTGGACAGATCCGTCAAAGAGGCAGCGCGCATTGAACTGGTTGAATCCTGGGCCGCGAACGGCGGAATACTCCTCATAGGATACCAGCTTTTTACGGCACTTGTGATGAAGGGCGATGCTATTATCCGCACTACCCTGCACGAAACACCAAATATCGTCATTGCAGATGAGGCCCACAACCTCAAAAACACGAATTCCCAGCGCCACCAGGCTTCTGGAGGATTCAAGACTACGAGTCGCATAGCGTTGACCGGTTCGCCACTGACCTCTCACGTAATGGACTATTATGCCATGATCAACTGGGTGGCTCCTAACTATCTGGCGGACATTGCCGAGTTCAAGAGCCGCTTTGAGGGTCCCATCAATGATGGCCTCTACGTGGACAGTGACTCCTATACAAAGAGAAAGTCACGGAAAATGCTTCACATCTTAAAAGAGACCGTGGGCCCCAAAGTCAATCGGAAAGGTGTCCAAGTTCTTCTAGACGAGCTCCCGGGGAAGAAAGAGTTTATCATCTCTGTGCCTTTGACGGCGGTGCAATTCAAGGCATATACTGCATATATCAACTTGTTACAGGCCAGGTCGCTTTTAGACGGTGTGGTTGGCAATTCCAGAATCTGGACCCTGGTCAGCATGCTTTCAAGGCTCATGGCTCACCCGCGTATCTTTCAAAAGAACTTGGAGGACCGGAAGAAGGAGGACCGGAAGAAGAAGGCCATGGCTAACGAGAAGTCGAACGACGACACGATTCTCGACGAATTACATCAGGATTCATACTCTGAGTTGTTGGCAACGATGTCGGGTCTGAAAGACCTCGCTGACCCCAGTTACTCCCACAAAGTACAGGTACTCTTTCAGATCCTTGACGAATGCAAAAAGATTGGCGACAAGGTTTTAGTTTTCTCGCAGAGTATTTCAACCCTAGACTATCTTTCCAATGCCTTCAGGCAGCAAAGGAGGAATTTCAAGCGTCTCGATGGTTCGACAGATGTCGGAAGTCGCCAAGAAGCAGTCAAGGAGTTTAACAACGACCCCACGTCAGAGGTATACCTGATCTCAACCCGGGCAGGAGGGGTTGGGTTGAATATCTTTGGGGCAAACCGCGTTGTCATTTTTGACTTCAAATTCACCCCCGCAGAGGAACAACAGGCGATCGGCAGGTCATACCGGATTGGACAGTCAAAGAAAGTTTTTGTCTACTGGCTGACCGTCGGAGGAACCTTCGAGGGCGCGATTCACAATAGGGCGGTCTTCAAAACCCAGCTGGCGTCTCGGATCGTGGACAAGAAGAATCCCGATCCATACGCGAACAGAAACAAAGAGTACTTCAAACTCCCCACGATTCCCGACCAGGAGGACCTTTCCCACGTCCGAGGCAAGGATGATGTTTTGGACGTCCTGCTTAGTTCGGAGACGCTTAAGGGTGTAGTGCGGAAGGTAATACCGACCGAGACCTTCGAGAAGGAGGAAGTGTACGAGCTCTCTGCCGAGGACAAACTGGAAGTAGAGGCGGATATCGAGATGGAGCGGCTCCGGATACATAACCCAGAGGAATACAAGCGCCGAGAGCAGCTGAGGCAATTCACAATGGGGTCCGGCCTGCTGTCACATATCGCTCCATCGTCATCGGCACCACCAGCAACGAGGCCAATTGTGCTGCCAAGTGTCCGGCAGCAAGGTTCAATCAGACACCCTACCTTGGCCTCGGTGGGAGCCGGCGTGCCGACCCATATGCCACCGCCGTTGACGGCTCCGACGGCCGCACCGGCAGCTTCTCTGCCAGATCTCCGGCAGCAAGGTCCGATCAGACAATCTGCCTCGGCCTTAGCGGGTGCCGGCGTGCCGGCTCATATGTCACTGCCGCCGACCGTCCGTAGCCACCCCGCGGAGACACCTGCCTTCACGACGCCCGGTCCAAGCCATGTCGCTCTTCCAAATGGCGGTGGCCCGAGTGTCTCTCCCACACAGCCCAAGGAACTCTTGACCAATAGACCTGCTCAACCGGATCCGCCCACCATTTGGGATGCCCTTCCAGCGGCCCAGAGGGTTCCCGTCCCGACGGCTCACTCAGCCTCTTTATCGCCCAATGACCAGGTCAATAATGATGTTCTGGGGCAGCCGCCTACCCCGGCATCAGATCAACCAGCAACGAAGCCGACAGTATCTGACCGGCCGTTGTTCTCTGGTAGCCTTCTCGGGGGCCCAAATAGCATGACGAGCAACTCTCCTAAGCTCAAGTCTAATCAACGCGAGCTAGAGCCTATTCTCGGATCAGGCACTCAGTTTAAACACCCTCCGGAAGCCCTGCCTCAAAGTCTGTCAGCCAGCAAGTTACTGGAAGATCAACTTCTGGAGTCACTGTCAAAGGCTCGCGCAACTCTGAATTCGACGCAACACGCCACACTGGTCCCTCGGGACCTGCTGTCCAGTGTTCTCTCGGCTCTAGACAAGCTGGGTTATACCGGGTTGCCTAGAATGGACGTGCTACAGAACCTGAACAAATGCGCACAGGAGCACAGGTTCGCAGAGGCACTTCTGGCGGGCTATTTGAAGCCCGAGCAGTTGGCTGAGATGGGCAGGGCGCAACTCCTGGAAGAAGCCAAAAAGCTAAGCAACATGGAAGAGCCCGCATTCAACAGCATGGTATGGGCACATGCGGCTCCTGAAGTAGGCGTCGAGCCCTAAAATAATCACACCTACATCTCATCCCGACAACTGACACATCTTAACCCATAGCTACCATTGAAGCGCGAACACGCACGTTCCCCACCCTCTCAGAAGCCGCGGGAGAAAAAAACCCCGTCAACGGCGGCTGGCACCACTGGTCAGCCTAATCGAAGCTCTGGCGATCTAATTGCCCTCCAACAGGCCGTCGCGAAGCGAGCCGCGAATGGGACGAGCGAGAAATGGAAAGCTACCCAGCCGAACTCGCGAAGTTCTTCGACACCACAGCGTCGCCGGTCATCAGCGCGACCGGGCGACTCTGCGGAGTCACCGATTGATGTCTCTTAATTCTCACAAGGTCAGGCGTTCTTTCTTATTCCCTTTTTCTCGAGATACCCCGTGGGCTAGGCATGGCGTGACTTGGGTTTGCTTTTACGTTTGGAGGCGTTTTGGAGGAGTCCGAAGAGGGTGAGCGGGCAACAGGGTAACTGGGGGGGGGCATTTGTGTCGATTGACTATCCTCATCTGTGAGGGGATGGATGGAGGTGCGGAAAGAGAGGGCGGAGCTTTGTAGGGAGTAGGGTAACTAGGTAGCCGGGTTGGCTCATGCAGTCCCCCGGGTGGCCTGATAAGAGGCTGAATGAGAGCCGATGCAGTGGTTGCTGGGTCCCAGAAGCAATGTGTCCTCGGTGTATGTGAGAAATGACCCTGCATGCCGTCAATTGCACTCGGCCGAGGCAATATGTCTATCGGAGTGCGGTCCCTGGCAGGTAAGTACTGAATACGGAGCAATGACGGTGGTGCAGCGACTCGCTGAGTGTACTTGTGACATGAGCCTGTTATTCAGCGACCAATGGGAACACACGGATTTGCAAACGCATTGAGCGAGCGAGTGCAGATACCGAGACTCCGAGTCCAAAAGGGACACGCAGAGCAAAATCCACTGCGGTGGATCACTAGAGAGCGGGCTAAAACATGACTGCGGAGGACACCTGAATCTCTCTCTGCTTCTCCCCTTCATTACTGCTCGGTTGACTTTCAATTGGCTGTTCTGCTGCTGTTGTACCGCTCATCGGCGCCGTCCGCGGAGATCTCGTGCCTTTTGCCTCCACTGCTTTTGTCCCTTATTTTCTTGCCCCTCCCGCCTGCACTTCACGGGAACCTCTTCCCCCCACCATCCATAAGCAGCGAACTTGCCGTCTCGCCTGCCCCTATCCGCCACACGAGCAGCAATCGCATTGAATCGATCCGATACCTCACAATGGACGCTGCTCTTCGCCAGTCCAAGGCGATGTGCCCCTTTATGAAGAAGGCGACAGCCGCCGGCCTCCGCGCCATGACGACGGCGGCCCGCCCCGCGCTCCCTGCGGTTCCTGCATCGCCCTGCGGCGGCACCATCTCGAAGCTACAGGTGCTAGCCCGCCGCTGCCCCGTCATGGGCAAGGCCATGGCTGTCCAGTCGGCACGTCTCGGGCACGGCGGCCTCGCCGGCGGTGTCGGGTCCGTGGCTGGCCTGTCGACGCTCTCCGGCCACGGCAAGTCTGCCCAGGCAAAGCTGCACACCGGCCGTGCCCACGAGGCCCAGGCCGTTGAGGGGTCGCTCTTTCGGGAGAAGGGTGAGTGCTAGTGCTTGGTTTCGACTCTGCGTGCGTTTCCAACCTCTAACCATTATTTTCTCCCTCCAGTTCAACTTCCCCCCCGGATGCCCGTCAAGCCGCAACAGCACGCAACCGTAAACCCGGCGATTGCCACCCACGCCCATGACGGAAACGGCACCAAGTTTGACTACCATGGGTTCTACAACACGGAATTGGACAAGAAGCATAAGGACAAGTCCTACCGCTACTTCAACAATATCAACCGGCTGGCCAAGGAGTTCCCTCGCGCCCATATGGCGAACAAGGAGGAGAAGGTTACCGTCTGGTGTGCCAACGACTACCTGGGCATGGGCCGCAATCCCCACGTACTCAAGACGATGCATGATACACTCGACGAATATGGTGCCGGTGCTGGCGGCACGCGGAACATCTCGGGGCACAATAGACACGCCGTAGAGCTGGAGCAGTCCATCGCCAAACTTCACGCCAAGGAGGGCGCGCTCGTCTTCAGCTCGTGCTACGTAGCCAATGATGCCACACTCGCGACCCTCGGCAGCAAGATGCCTGACTGTGTGATTCTCTCCGACAGCCTGAACCACGCCTCGATGATCCAAGGAATTCGCCATTCGGGAGCCAGGAAGGTCATTTTCAAGCACAACGATGTGCAAGATCTTGAGGAAAAGCTTGCGGCTTTGCCACTGCACGTACCCAAGATTATCGCCTTCGAGTCGGTCTACAGCATGTGCGGCTCCATTGGGCCGATTGAGGAGATCTGCGACCTGGCCGAGAAGTACGGCGCGATCACATTCCTCGACGAGGTTCACGCCGTGGGGATGTACGGCCCGCACGGTGCGGGCGTGGCCGAGCACCTGGACTTTGAAGCGCACGCTGCCGGCAGGCCGAGAGGTACTGTCGTGGACCGTGTTGATATCATTACCGGTACGCTTGGTAAGGCATACGGTTGCGTTGGTGGTTACATCGCTGGCAGCAACGAACTAGTTGATACCGTCCGCTCGCTCGCGCCCGGTTTCATCTTTACCACGACGCTCCCACCAGCTGTCATGGCTGGTGCCCGAGCGGCCATTGACTACCAAATGAGCTACAACGGTGACCGCCGCCTGCAACAGCTGCACACCCGTGCGGTCAAGGAAGCCCTCAACGAGCGCGATATCCCCGTAATTCCGAACCCGAGCCACATTATCCCAATTCTTGTGGGCAATGCAGCCCTCGCCAAGCAGGCGAGCGATAAGCTGCTGCAGGATCACCAGATATACGTGCAGAGCATCAACTATCCGACGGTGCCGGTCGGCCAAGAGCGGTTGCGCGTCACGCCGACCCCGGGCCACACGAAGGAGTACCGCGACCACCTAGTCTCGGCCATTGAATCCATCTGGAAAGAGCTTGGCATCAAGAGGACCAGTGACTGGGCAGCCGAGGGTGGCTTTATTGGTGTCGGTGAGCCGGCAGGATCGGCCGAGGCTGAGACGCCGCTGTGGACCGATGACCAGCTCGGAATCGCCGACGCCGTGCGCGAGCTTCGTGCCGTTTCACCTACCAGGGTGACTGACCGACTCCTCGAGCGCGAGGCGAAGGAGAGGGAGGAGGCGACCAGCGCAGCTGCGACGGTTACCACCGCGGCGGCTGCGGCTTGATTCAGTACCTTCCTTCCTTTCGTTTCGTTTTGCATCGTTTGCCAACAAGAGGGGAGCTCATCAGACCCGAAACCCACGATCCTTGGAGCGGGCAACGATAGCATTTTTGCCGATGACGATGCAGCTGTTCGTGCTGCTTTATGCTGTGTTTTTGGACTGTTGCGCTGTTTGACCTCGTCAAACACAAAATAGTCCCCAAGGACGGGGACGCCATCTGCTTCGTGCCTCATAAATGAGGGCTCATATTCAAAACACAATACTATTATCCCAAAGAAATGAATATATATCTGCCACGGGTCGCCCAGGACCCTGTTACCGGCCAAACTTTGAGTTCCTTCATCTGCCACGTGCTTGAAAGTGTCTCCTGCATTGGTGACTGTCTCACACACCGCCTCTACCCATGCGCGGGGCATGTAGAATATTCAATGGGCAGCGCCTTGAGCAAGTGGTCTGATCAATACTGAGGGGTTGGATCTGTTGTTCAACCATGCAACCACTTTGACAGGCCAGCGTTAGGGAGGGCAGGCTGAGAAGATGAATCGTGCGTGTAAGCGGGACGGCAATTTGAACCTCGATGGACTTGCATCAAACTATCTCCTCGGAATGTAGCAATGCCTCATGTTTTTTTTTTTGGTTTTTTTTTGGATACAGGGTAAGCAAGTAGTGTGAAAGATAAATACGAGTTTAACAGCAGGGTAAAAAAAACTGCGGATGAGGCGGGTAAGGCGGGCATACGCAATGCATCCAGGTTCATCAACTGCTCGGCAGGTCAACGAAGCAAAAGAGTGTCTACGCATTGCGTATCCCCCCCTTCCAAATGATACGTAAGCATGCGCCGCAGCGCGGGCCTACGAACTGCCGTTAAGTATGTATTGTGTATGGAGGTAGTCTGTAGGTAAGTGGATCGGCATCCGCCGTTGAGAAATGAGGTTGAGAGCCTCACTCACTTCCGTTCAGGGGTCGATTAGAGTGCTACGGCGGTCCAGAACGCTATCCTGCGCTGTGTCACGAGCCACAACCTGGCCTGTCCACCGCGGGCCCTTGTCAAAGCTGGCTTGGCGGCCGCCGTAGGAGCGGAGTCGGAGCGATTGTGTCGCCCCGGCGGACCCGACGGAGCAAAACCGAGCGTGCAGTGTGCACAGCCTTGGGAACACCGACGCGGCTCGGGTGGGTGGTGATATGCCAAAGGGGGCCCGTCTGTTTCGTCTCGGAGAGAAAAGGAGACCAAGAGAGAGAAGGATCCAAGAGGGAAGAAGAGAATGGAAGGGAGGAATCGCATATGATGACGAGTTCTCGTCGCTTCCGCCTAGTCCATTCCCGCTGTTGCTACAAGGAGATGTGATAATAGTCACCCCCTTTTCCCCGTGTTGTTTAGTCGGATTGCTGGTCTTACGGTCTTCTTTTTTTGGTTTTTGCCCGCTCCTCCTCCCTCACCTCCACTTGCGTTGATAGCCAACCGCCTGGCGAGAGGCCGTGATATATCTCTTTTTTTACAATGAGCACAGATGTGTCATCCAAGGCCCAAAAAGGGCCTCGGGCCTGCGCAACATGCGCTCGCGCAAAGAGTCGGTGCATACCGGGACCCGGGGGAGTGAAGTGTGAGCGGTAAGCTGACGTCGCTGAGGAAGGCTCTGTTTCTTCTCTCTTCTCCGTCTTGCCTTGACCTTTTATTTCGCGGGCTGCATGTGGCAGGAGGTGTTGGATCTCGATCGTCTTCCTGCTCCGGTCCCAGGGGAAGGGATCTCGTGTGCTGTTAGTAGGACCCGCTGGAGCGGGGGCGGGAACGGCCATCTTCCGGAGCAGATGACAGCCCTACCATCCGTCCGTCCCTTTTACCCCAGAGCAGACAGGCACTACTACCTCCTCTCTCTAGTGTGGCCCGCGGACCAATTGGCATGGGCAATGGCAATTCAATGACAATGGCGCTGACGACCATGGATAGCTGCCACCGCCTGAACAAAGCATGTCCGTCCCAGACGCCGGCACCGCCGCGGAAGCGGAAGGAGCCCAAGCCGGGGCGAATAGGCGAGCTCGAGAGACGCATCATGGACCTGACGGCACGTGTCGAGTCTGTTTCGCGGCAGGCCCCCAGCCCTCCCGAGTCGGAGGGTGCTGCCGTCCCCCTCCCCCACACCAGGAGGGCAAGTCACGGACAGGGGGGTCCGTCGCCGCTATCAGCCGCCAACTCAAGCACCCGGGAACGCTGGTCGAACCCCTTTGGCCACATCTTCCTCGACAACGACAGTGAGCAGCACTCGCCGCAGGCCCCGGTGCCGGGAGAACTCAGCCCCGTGACCTCCCCCTTCGCCAACACCGGGGGGCCGAGGTCCTCGGTTCCCGCGGAACCACCCACAGCAGTAGCCATCCATCCAGGGCCACCGCTGCCGCCGCCGCCGCAGCATCGAAAGCAGAGCCGCAGCCTGGACATGGTATGGCCCGAGGGTGATGAGGCAGAGACGCTCCTGGTGACGTATAAGAGCAACTTGGCACACCTCTTCCCGTTTGCCGTAGTGCCGCCGCACATGAGTTCGTATGAGCTGCGGCAGAAGAAGCCCTTCTTCTGGAAGGCGGTTATGATGGAGGCGTATCTAAACGACGGCGCCCAGCAAATGGCCTTGGGGCATGAACTCCTACGCGATATTTCCGAGGCGGCGATAACTAGGCCGCAGAAAGGCCTCGACCTGCTTCAGGGGTTGCAAGTTCTGATTTCTTGGTCAGTTCCGCCCCCCTCCCCCTCCCCCCCATGCCCCTATCTCGGCATCGAGTGTGCACTCCATACTGACGCGGTTCCGAAGGTACCATTACAACCTCAACAGCTTCCAGATGACGAACTTGCTTTATCTCGCGAGATCCATGTGTGTCGGCCTCGGCTTCAGCGAACTCCAGGGGACCAAGGAGAATAATGACCATAGCTCCGAGTACCTCGAGCGCATGCGGGCGTTCGCAGGCGTATACTACCTCGTGACTGTGTATGCCGCCCCCTGATCGGATTTTGAGAATCCAACCCCCTAACGAGATTGGACAGAATATTCACCACTAACAAAAAGCCCGACGGCCTAATGGGAACGACTTACCTCGAAGAATGCTGTCTAACGCTCGAGTCGAGGATGGAATATGCCACTGACGGCATACTCGTCTGGCTCGTCCGCGCCCAGCAGCTCTCGCAATCTATATGCCTCGCCCTGGCATTCCGCAACGCTGGCGTGCTAGGGCAGACCGAGCCCCTACAGTCGGTCATCGAGCGCTTTGAGCAGCAGATTCAATCTTTCAGGAGGTCGATTCCTCCCGGGGATATTAGTGACAACCGTAAGCCTCCACCTCACTAACCATAATCCATCTCACATGGCCAAGTAAGACACTTACCTATATTCCCCTTTTCCACACACACAGCCTCTCTCAAGGGCCATATATACGTAGCGGAGATCCTCCTCTACGAAATCGGACTGCAAGAAGGGCCGCAGTTCCCCCTGGCCCACTCCTACACGCACGACTACCGCGTCCGACTCCTGTCGTCATGTCTCCAAGCGACCAAGGCATTCCTCACCAACCGGTTCTCGCGCGAGATCGGAGAGTTTCCACGCTACATCTGCGTGTCGTCTTTTGACTTTGTCTACGCCTTCCTGACGGCCCTGAAGCTGATCACGGTGCAGAATGCCCCTGGCTGGGATCTGGCTCAGGTGCGGCAGGACCTTGAGTTTGACAAGTTTTTGGAGCGCCAGGTGCGGGACATGGAGTACATGGTGGAGAGGCGGCGCAACAGGAGGCGCTTTATGTTTGGAAACTGGGCGGCGGGTGCGGCGCCCGAGAGCATGGATGGCGTGGTGGCGCCCGACGAGGTCGAGGAGGAAGACCCCTTTCTGAAGTTGGCAAAGAAGATTCGGGTGTTTAGCAGGATGATGGTGGGTGTCCCCCGACTACCTGTTGAAATTAGAATGATGCTAACTCTTGAGTCAAATATCCAGCACGAGGAGCTCCACAACGAGTATGCAACGACGCAGCTCACGCTCGCCGCAGAAGCGGTTTCACCCATGACGGTAACTGATGCGGAGGGTTTGATGCATAACCTCGAAATCAGTATGTGGGGTGATCCGATGGACCAGGACTGGGAAGGGGAGCTACCCCTAGACGGTATCCAATTCTTTGGGGGCCCGTTCAGTTGATGGTTTGTTGAATCAAGCTCCCCCGATGTTCGGTCTATCGCGGGCTGTTGCGGGATTTTCCGGGGGGTGGAACTCACAAAATGAGACGATTTTCTGCCATCGGAAGTACAGTTGTAGCTTCCCTGTGGCGTGTACCATTATACCGGCCACTGCGGCGGCCAGGCTAATTTTCCAGGCGGGAACGGCCGGGTAGAATAGGCCTTGACAAGACTTTGCGAGGCGTGACATCAGATACTTTGTACCCCGCCAAAAAAAATATCTACAACCCCACCCCCGCTATTTGGTGGATGTGAAAGTTCTCCTGTTGACTTTAAACATTGAGATCAGTAAGAAATTGTAGAGGAAGCAAATATAGCTACCAGAAAAGCACCAGGTAATACCTTCCCAGCGGAACTCAAAACAGATTTTGGTGTTCCATCATCTCCATCCTAGCTGCCCTGCTGCCTTGGTCAACAGCTGATTCAGGGTGTGGCCGATTCTCAGGACAAACAAAATGTCTAGCAACGACAAGTACCAGGTATGGTAGCAAAACTCCCATTAGCAACCCAGAAAAAAAAAGTCTAACTCGGTGTTGAACGGTTAGACCCCTCTGAGCACGAGGTATGCCTCACAGGAGATGATGACCATCTTCTCGGCCCGGACTCGTACCTCGACCTGGCGCCAGCTCTGGGTCTGGCTCGCCGAGGCCGAAAAGGAACTGGGTCTGGACATCTCTGATGAGGCCCTCACGCAGATGCGGGCGCACGTCACCGTGACTGATGAGGCTTTTGTTGTTGCGAATGAGTACGAGAAGAAGTTCCGCGTGAGTTCTTTGTTTTACCCTGCTGTCTGTCTGTCTCGAGGCGTATTTATGGCTGCTAATGATGGTGTAGCACGATGTTATGGCCCATGTGCACGCCTATGGTGATGAAGCCCCTGCCGCTGCTGGGTCTATTCATCTTGGTGTAAGTGAACTACCCGCGTTCTCAGTGCTTCATATTCAGAGTATGCGTGGTCTTGTATGCTGATTTTGTGCCATAGGCTACCAGCTGTTATGGTGAGTTTGTATGCTTTGTGAATGAGGAGCAGCCCCTTACCTGGATTTACTGCGACATAACTTCTTACCCGTCTCCTATGGTCAATATATATTGATCCCAGCTTTCAGTTACCGACAACGCGGACTTGATCTTCCAACAACGTGCCTTAGATCTCATCCTCCCTAAGCTCGCCAAGGTCATCCAGAACCTTCAAGCATTTGCTCTTGAGCACAAGGATCTGCCCACACTAGGTTTCACTCATTACCAGGCGGTGAGATTTTCAAGCCCCGTGCTGGCTTTTTGTCAGAGCTGATCCTCAACCATACAGGCCCAGCTCATCACAGTCGGTAGGATGTCAACTTAATCCCCACTTGAGATGTTGACCCTAATTGTGGTTTTAGGGAAACGTGCGGCGCAATGGATCCAGGAGCTCATGATGGACCTCGAGGATATCGAGACAGTCCGTGAGAGGCTTCAGTTCAGAGGCGCCCAGGGGACCACTGGTTCCCAGGCAACCTTCCTTGAACTCTTCAACGGCGATGCGAACAAGATTAAGCAGCTCAACGAGGTGAGCGCATATTGATACTTGGTTCGAAATATCCGTCACGGTATCTAATATGTCGCAGATTCTCTGCAAGAAAGCCGGATTCCCCTCCGCCTATCCCATTTCTACTCAGACTTACACGAGGAAAGTTGACCTTCGGGTTGCCAATGCTGTTTGCGCTCTGGGTGCCACGGCCCAGCGCATCTGCGGAGACATTCGGCATTTGGCCAACCTGAAAGAAATGGAGGAGCCTTTCGAGAAGAGCCAAATTGTAAGTTGTTGCTGCCAACCTCAAACTGACTTGCCCCTGCTCACGCTAACAAACTGTAGGGAAGCTCTGCGATGGCCTACAAGGTAAGTTAACATGACGTCGCTCGTAGAAAACCCTCCTTTTAACTCCCATATAGAGAAACCCAATGAGGTCGGAGCGTATCACCGCCCTCGGCCGCAAGCTGGCTCGTCTCCCAGCCGACTTCACCGCCACCTTTGAGTCCCAGTGGTTTGAGCGAACGTAAGTTCGGGAATTGACATAACTCTGTGCCCCTTGGCCGTGTTACTAACCGGAGGATTACAGACTTGATGATAGTCAGTTAGGTACTATTCCGTAAGCATGGAGATGACTAACATTCACAGGTGCTATCCGACGCATGGATATCCCCGAGATGGTGAGGATAATACCTATTAGAGCCCGAGTACAGCTTACTGACTGACTTTAGTTCTTGTTGGCCGACTCGATCCTTTTGGCGCTGGATAATGTAACAAATGGCCTTGTCATCTATCCCAACGTCATCAAGGCCCGGATCGCCCAAGAACTCCCATTCAGTATGTTTCATGTAGATGTCGAGTTGAAAGCAGTACTGGCGCTAACTTCTCAACAGTGGCAACTGAGTCGATCCTGATGAAGCTCTCCACGCACGGAGTATCCCGCCAGGATGCTCACGAGGAGATCCGTGTCTTGGTATGCTGGTTTCCCTCCTGGGGCTCATGATCGCTAGTACACCGCTAACTAAAGGAATAGTCGCACGAGGCAGGTGCCGTTGTCAAGCAACAGGGTGGGACGAACGATCTGCTTGAGCGCATCAAGAAGAACGAGTTCTTCAAGGTAAGCTACCTTTGCTCCCAATTTTTAATGTGGATGGTGTCTGACTGGGGTGCCTGTAGCCTGTCTGGAGTGAGATCGATACCTTGGTAGACCCAAAGCTGTTCATTGGCAACTGCCCCAAGATTGTGGAAGACTACTGCAATGGAGAGGTTAAGGAGAAGCTGGCCAAGTATAGCGACGTCCTGCTCAAGGCAGAGACCGCCCAGTTGTCGATCTAAGAGATGTCTATTAGTTGACTGAAAGAGCTCATAGGACGAATATATGCTGGCGATCAAGAAAAGTAAGCATCAAAGGTGCTACTTCTGCCCAATATGCCATGGATTGGACATACTAGCTCATGAGGGGGACATATTGAGTTGCATATGTTCCGTTCGGTACCAAGACAGATTATGAACAAAGGGACAAATTTGCCATCCTATTCCTTCCCGGAATTTGCAACACACAACCCGGAGCTTGGATAACCTACAGGATGCAAACCCCACACTTTTATCCCAAAGACTTATATGTGGTGCGTGTATGCCGAGTCGGGCGTTTTTCTGACCCCCTTGTTCTCTACTCCCCGCTCTTCGCCGTAAATTCCTCGATTCGTGGATAAATCCGGGGGATAGGAACCAACCCGCCAAGACTCGGTATACTTGCTCTGCAATGAACCTCGTATGTCTAGCTAGTATGGTGTGTTTGGTTGGAGCTCAGACTCGCTGGATAAAGCCAACATGGACCATATTAGATGAAGGCAAGGGGGCGACCTCGCCTTGTATAAGACACCTCAATCCACATCTCCGACTCGGTGTTATGTACGAATGCTTTTAGACAATACCTTGAAGTCAAAAACGAAAAAAAAAAACTATGAGACTCACCGAAGCCGTAACTGTCTGGGTGGCCGCGGGGGCGCTCAGGGGTGCGAACGCAATGTCAATGACCGGGTCACTTGAGCAGCGCCAGTCGTCAGGGACCATCTCGGTCGACCTCTCCAAGACGTACCAGACAATGGACGGATTCGGCTTCAGCCTAGCCTTCCAGCGAGCCAATCTCATCACCAACATGTCAGACAAGCAGAAGCAGCGCGAGCTGCTCGACCTCCTCTTCAACCGCACGACAGGTGCCGGCTTCAGCATCATCCGCAACGGCATCGGGTCAACCCCGAACAGCAACTCGGATTTCATGAACACCTTTGCACCCAAGAACCCCGGCGGTCCCACGGCAGCACCGCAGTACGAATGGGATGGCAAGGACAGCGGGCAACTCTGGGTCACGCAGCGGGGCGTCCAGGACTACGGACTGACCACCGTGTACGCAAATGCGTGGAGCGCCCCTGGATACATGAAGACCAACGGCCGCGACACCAGCGGCGGAACCCTCTGCGGCGTCCCTGGCTCAACTTGCTCCAGCGGCGACTGGCGCCAAGCCTACGCCAACTACCTCGTCGCCTACGTCAAATTCTACGCCGCCGGCGGCGTCAATATCACCCACCTGGGCTTCCTCAACGAGCCCGACTACACCGCCAGCTACGCGAGCATGCAATCCAACGGCAACCAAGCCGCCGACTTCATCAAGATCCTCTCCGCCACCCTCGACGCCGCGAACCTCACCTCCACCACGGGAATCACCTGCTGCGACTCCATGGGCTGGGGCAACCAAGCAAACATGGTCAACGCCATCAAGTCCGCCGGGCAGGAAGCCCGCCTCAAGGCCGTCACCTCGCATACCTACCAGGGCGGGCCCTCTGGCGCGATGAACACCAAATCCCCCGTCTGGCTCTCCGAGCAGTGCGACCTCAACGGCGGGTGGAGCACCGCGTGGTACTCAAGCGGCGGCGCCGGCGACGGTCTCACCTGGGCGAACAACATCTACTCAGCCGTGGTCAGCAACAACATCGCGGGCTATCTGTACTGGGAGGGCGTCCAGTGGCCGAATCCCAACACCAACGAGAAGATTATCCGCGTTGATAACCGCACTAATACCTACGAGGTGGCCAAAAGGTTGTGGGCGTTTGCGAACTGGAGCCGGTATGTGAGACCGGGCGCCGTGCGTGTGGGTACGGCGGGTGCGCCGAGTGGTGTGCGGGCAGCGGCGTTTAGGAATGTCGATGGGACGGTGGCGGTTGTGGCGATTGGGACGGGAAGTGCGGCGACGGGGGTCACGGTCAGGGTGGAGGGTGGGAGGGGGGCGGGGGCTAGGGCGACGGCGTGGTTGTCGGATAATACGCATAATTGTGAGAGGATGGAGGTCAGTGTCAAAGAGGATGGGTCGGTTGGGGGGACTGTGCCGGGGAGGTCAATTGTTACGTTTGTGATCCCACCACCTCCTCCTGCTGCAGTGGCTTGAGGAGGAGAATGTCTATTCGTGTCGTAGCCTCCGTCTATTTGTACCGTAGTTCTGCAGTAAAAATGTGCTGGAGAAACCCCTGAGCACCTTGGGTTTCATAACAGGGCCTGAATTATTACATGACAGACCTTTTTTCGCATGGTTAGATGTCTCATTCGCACTTGATTGTGGAGGGCCTTACTTACTAGGTAGTTAGAGAATGCAGAAAGGCCGGCCATAACAGTAGAAATGCGCTTCAAAATTAGGGGGAAGGTGCAAATACCTAGGTAGGTAGACATGCTCCTAAGGTATTGAGAGTTGGAGCTAGGTATGCACATGTAGCACGTACCTTGATCATGCAGCAAGGCAGTGGCTGTTCAGGTTGCTGGGTAACTGCACTGCGGAAATAGGGGTAGGAGCGATCAACATAGGGTCCTGGTACAAGGGGTAAGAAACTGTGAAAAACCTGAGTATCAACAAAGAAATCGTCTGTTTAAAGTGAGGAGATAGGCGTGAATGATCCTAATGTTTCGTAGGTAGGTAGCCGGGTTAATTTGTGTAAGCTGCCGCTCAGGGGAAGCGTAAGGTGGTATAGGTAGTAGTCCAAAAAGGAGGGGACGCCAAGGATTGCGTGAAATCGCTACGATGGTCTCCATAATACGCTACCAGCTCAACCCAGCGATTATTTCATCAAACCAACACCACCAGACAGAAAAAAATTCGAAGATGGCGGGTAAGAACATCGACTACTCCCTATACCTGGTGACGGATTCGACGCCCGAAATCCTCGGGTCGCGAGATCTCATCAAGGTTGTTGAGGATGCGATCACCGGCGGCGTCACTTGCGTGCAGCTCCGCGATAAGACTAGCACCACCGATGAGTTGATCGCCATCGCCAAGCGCCTACACGACGTGACCAAGCGCCTCGGTGTGCCGCTGCTCGTCAATGATCGCGTCGATGTGGCCGCCGCCGTCAAGTGCGAGGGTGTACATGTTGGCCAGGACGACACTGGTAGATATTTTCCTCCCCTTGACCCGTTTATTTGGCTACGAGGCTCACTGGATATGTAGATCTGGCTACGGCAAGGCAGGTTCTGGGCCCAGATGCCGTGATTGGCGTCTCAGCCGGGACTGTAGAGGAGGCTCTCCGGGCCTGCGAGGGCGGCGCCAACTATCTTGGTATTGGCACCGTCTATGCGACACAGACGTGAGCATCTGTGAAAATGCACAAGAATATCACGTGAAGCTAACAAGACGAATAGGAAGAAGGATACCAAGAATATTCTCGGACCTAGCGGAGTGCGTGATATCCTCGCTGCTATAGATGAAAGCGGCTACTCGGTTCCGACGGTATGCATCGGCGGCATCAACCAATCTAACGTCCAGCATACCTTGGAGCAAACAATTACCTCCTCGGGGCGGAAGTTGGACGGTGTTGCCGTGGTCAGTGTCATCATGGCCTCCCCAGAACCGGCTCGCGCCGCAAGCGACATTGGAACTACCATTAGGGATGTCGCCCGCAGAACCACAGCAGCGCTGGCACCACCAAAGATAATGGGCGCGGGGCCGTACGCGAACCAAGAGGTTGTCAAGAGTGTTCGCGACCACAGGCCAATATCACATAACATGACCAACTTAGTTGTTCAAAACTTCGCAGCGAATGTCGCTTTGGCCATCGGGGCATCGCCAATTATGTCGAGCTATGGAGAAGAGGCTTCTGACTTATCTAAGCTCGGTGGCGCGCTTGTCATCAACATGGGTACCGTTAACCCAGATGGCCTAGCAAACTACCTGAAGGCTCTTCAGGCATATAACGAGGCCGGTCGGCCCGTTGTGTTCGATCCAGTCGGGTACGTTCTGCCTACACAAGCACGCATGTCAAGGTACTAACTGGATAGATTCAGAGCTGGTGCTACCGCAGTGCGACGTGCGGCAGTCAAAACCATCATTGGGGCCGGACAATTCGACGTCATCAAGGGGAACGAAGGCGAAATCAAGACAGTATTTGGAAATGACGGAAAAGCCCAACAGCGGGGCGTTGACAGCTCAAGCACACTTAACTCTGTAAGTGCCTGTGCCTGACCGATCCGCTGTTCCCCGTCCAATACTTTATGCTGAGTTGTGTGTGAATGGTGTGATGTGGAATACTCTCGAGATACCTAGCATTGCCCCCCCAAATGAACAATGGGTATTCGCTAATATTTGTCACAGGCGCAAAAAGCATATCTTGTTCGTGACCTCGCCGCCCGCGAAAAGACGATTGTCGTCATGACGGGCGAAACGGATTTTGTCAGCGACGGCACGACCGTCGTTAGGATTCACAATGGTCATAAGTTCCTGGAGGAGGTCACAGGGACGGGGTGCTCCCTTGGGACTACCATCTCGGCTGCTGTAGCGGCATATCCCGAGTCTCGACTCTCGGCCGTGGTGACGGCGATGCTGCATTTCGAGATTGCTGCCGAGATGGCGGCAAACAGAGATGACGTTCAGGGGCCTGGCACATTTGTGCCGGCCTTTCTCGACGAGCTGTATAGGATTAGGGAGGCATCAGCAATTGGCGACCAGTCCTGGTTGGAGAGGGCGAAAGTGTCTGAAGTTTTTTAGTGACAATATCTCTTCCGAAGCATCAATGACATGTTGGAAACGCCGTTTTATGCGTACCCTGCAGTGCTGTCGGGCTCGATCCTGCGGGTCCGTCCCCGGCGGGGATCCTGGCCGCGCGGCGGGACTCAACGTGGGGTGGGTAATAGTTACCAGCATCATGCCGGCTACCCCGCATTCCCATTCCCGAGAAGCCGAAGCTCGAAAACTTGAGACATCTTTCCCCGAACAACGTCGGTATAGTCCATTCATATGCTCACTCATCGACCCCTTTAAGTCCTGGCCGCACTCTGAGCTACCTGCCTTCACGAACGCCTTCGTCATCATCATCATCATCATCATCATCATCATCATCATCATCGTCGTTATCCTTACCGCTGTCTGTTCCGACCCGGATTCGCCACTCCCCACTCGGAAGTACACATCCCCCTCGCGTCTGCACCGATCTCATTCAACTACAACACAGCCACCCTTCATTCATCCCTCAACCCATAACTGGATCGAATTACACTCACGAATACACCGACTCATCTCGAGATCTGTATAGAAGCCCATCCATCATAACAATGGCCGCCCCAACCCCCCAACGACGATTCGGTAAGTCTCACTCACACTCTCACTCTCAACCGAATCCTCTCAGCTAACCCACCCACCCACAGAGAACCCAGCAGTCTTGTCAGTCTGCCCTATCATCCCCACCTCCCCTGGCCCAAGATAGCTAACCCCATCCCCAGCGTCTGCGACATCCAAGAAGGTTTCCGCCCCGCTATATCCTCCTTCGACTCCGTAATCAAAACTACCAGCAAGCTCCTCCGGGCGGCCGCCCTCCTCTCGATCCCCACGTACGTAACGACTCAGAACCGGGCCCGCCTGGGCAACACCGTCTCAGAGCTGCTCCCCTTACTATCCACCGCCACGGCCGATGCCGACAAAAGCCGTTTCAGCATGTGGATCCCGGCGATATCCTCGCATTTTCCGTCCGACGGGCCGCGGGCCGAGGTAGCTATCGTGGGTATCGAGTCCCATATCTGCGTGACGCAGACAGCGCTCGATTTGCTTGCTGCCGGCCACAGGGTGTACGTCATTGCGGATGGTGTGAGTAGCTGCAACAGGGAGGAGGTCCCGATTGCACTGGCGCGGTTGCGGGCCGCAGGGGCGGTTGTGACGACGAGCGAGAGCTGGATTTATGAGTGCATGGGGGATGCGGGGATTGCCGAGTTTCGGGGGATGGTGAAGTTAGTGAAGGAAACAAGCTCCGATACGAACGCTTCGTTGCAGGGTTTGTTAGGGCTTGCGTCCAAGATCTAAAGGTATTCACCTGCGTGACAGAGCTGCTCACAGACCTACCATCAATTTCAAGCATCGCTGATACACACTTTACGCGACTGAAATATTCTTGATTTTTGACCTTGGTTTTCTAAATAGCTGCTTCTCAAACCATAGCGCTGACTGGTAAACACGGGTGAGTTGCCACTGTCTCCCTTCCCCGTTTCAAAATTCAACTGCTCGCATGCTTAATCAGTCGTGGCTGTAGGCGTCTTAGACTTGTTGGATACGATCCAAGAGAAGGCCGATGCGCTGCCAAGAGGATTATTGGCTGGCCGCGGAACTGACGATTGCTTTCCTGCGTCGTGAAGGCTGGTGGCGGGCGACTGCAGCCTACCATCGCCTACCCCCCCGAAGCTGCCAAAGGTGCTACTTGTGCTGGTACTCATGCTGCGCTTGGAATTTCCCCAACTGCTGGCGCTGCTGTTAGTACTAGACTGCTGCGTGCTTTCGCCTTGCGTCCTGCGCCGAAGCTCTCCACTAGATCGCCGTGCCGGCGCCGGCTCGTAGCCTGCCCCTGTTTTACTGGATGAGGAACCGCTGGACTTGGTTGGCCGAAGCACCTTCATGTTGCGCGCTCTCGTCGCTGGCTGGTAACCGCTCAGAGGTGTGTTCTCGCGGGAGCCGCTGTCTGGACCCAAACCCATGGCTGTCTGTCGCCATGGAGCCCTGATCACGGAACTAGGCTCACGACGGCTACCATCTGCCAAACCATGGCTTTCCCGACCACTGGATGCATCCGGTGTAGGCGCTTCCGGCCCTTGCTTCTCACTCTCCCCCCCACTCTCGGATGTGGTACAAGTGGGAACCGCCTTTTCTGGCTCGCCTGGTCGGCTTGCGGGCGACATTAAACCATCGGAGCCGTTCTCCCCTGGTTCTAGTCCACTGGTGATAGATTCTTCGGCACCACGTGAGGATTTCCCAGACTTTTCCCCCGAGACAAACTCGGGTGCGGCCGCATTTAGTCGTGGCCTCCCTGGTACGATATTCGTAGTGGTGAGGTTCTTGAAAACTGCGTCATCCTCCGGTCGCACAAATGGGACAGAAAGTTTGTCACGGTCGCTGCCATATAGTGTCATTGAGTTTTGCGAAAGGAGGAGATCCGCGCTGTGCATCCGCAAGGTGTGGCTGCCAATGAAGACACGAATAGCCTTGTTTGAGCCTGGGGGATCCTGTTGGTCCAAGCCCGTCACCTCAAAGGAACATGTGATGCTTGGTAACTGCGGAGCTGGGCTTGTGGACCGTGAGTTCGACTGAGTGACCCTTGCTTCGGCTAAGAAGACAGGGAGCGTGATTCTGTGAGCGCCATCCATATCCCTGTGGATGTTGTTCGTCAGGTCCAGATCCTTGACTAGCGAATACTCCACCGTAGACTTCTGGGACCCGGTGCACACGACGGCGTAGAGCAAGCTGTCGGATGTGTAATTAGGCGTGAGCCAGCAGCGTATGATAGACGGCGCAGAGCCCATGACGAAGAGCCCGGGTGGAGGTTCGGGGATGTCAAGGGGCGAGTCGTCCTCATGACCTCCGATCACAAAGTTGGTGTCAAGCCCGAGACTGCTAGCTCGTCCCGATATGTTAGAGTGCATGGAATGGACGGAGTGACCGGCGGAACTATGTCTTCCGTCGGATTTATGGGAAAGAGATCGTTCCATCATCTGGTGGCCGCCCATACCACTACTGGGTCGTATGGGGCCAAAGTCGCCAGAGTGACGTCCGCCGTGGGCACCCCAGCCGGCACCATGGAGAGCGCTCTCGTCAAATCTAACACTGTTTGCTCTTGATGCCGCGCCCCTTCGTATTGGCTCATCCTCTGCTTCGAGATGTAGCGAACTAAGCAGATTTTGGCTCTGATCGTCAAGGTCGTCGCTGAACACGTCGTTTTGCGGCATGTGAATCGGCCCTAGAAAGTAATCAGCCGGGGCTCGGGGGTGACTATTGATTGCACAGGAGACTCACCATGTTGCGGGGTCCCTCCAAGCACGCTCGGGAATGGTGAGTGCCAGACGGCTTTCAAGGCCGCCTCGTCTGCCTGCCGTTTCTCCAGTACGCGTATCCTTTCAGACTGCTGTTGCTGGATAGAGTGGACGCGCTTCAAGTCCATCTGGACATCATTAAATTCTTCCCGGGTGACGATAAAGCGCGGATCCATGCCCGAACACGGTGTGGGGGGCTTGGAGGTGCCGTTGCCAAGAATGGAGGACGAGGACGAGGGAGGGGGAGGGGAGGACAGTGAAGGCCCAGAGGGCTATGTCGTTTGTGAACGAATGGATGGCTTCCAATATATGGATGCCAGGGAAAGTAACGCTCGCCGACGAGCCCCAGGGTCGTCGTTCTGCGACCTCAATCCTCAGAGTGTCGAATATCGAGGCCCTCCCACCCCCGCGTCGCTGGCCGACCGCCAGGTCTTTCGCGACGCCTCCCTCGGTTGGTTATTCTTCCAGAATGCAGTTAGAAAGACGCGCGAATCTGTGAGTTGGAACAAGAAGAGGGGCTGAACCTCGGTCGGGGGAGGTAGAGGGGGCGGGTGTTTGCGAGAGCAATGTGCGATCTTGAGGACCTGCCGGGGGTTTTCAGTTCGTCGCTGTGCGATTTTCAAGGCCGAGGATCAACGCCGTGAGTGTGGTTTCGGCAGTCCAATAACGTTATCGAATTTGCAGGATGGTATTGTTGGCCGAAAGCGCCCTTGTTAGTCTGGACGGGTGACAGAAGGCTGCAGATCCTCGAACGGGACGGAGGCGCAAGTGGGTGGGGGGGCGATGGGCTGCTTGATCTAGCTGATCGTAGGTAAATAGACTAATAGCCCTGCGGGGTTGTTGCAGTGTCAAGCGACGGAGGTAGTGTTCACAATGTGCTGTGCAGGATGAGTCGAGGTCGAGGTCGAGGTCGAGTATTGAGACGCAAGGCGTGCGTCAATCCACCGAGCAGTGTCAATGGTGCGTGCAGGGACCACGGGGTTGGGGAAGGAGGGGGGCTTTAGCCAGCAGCTGTCTACTCTGCGCGGGTTGCTTCGGGGGGGGGGGCAGATCTAATATGTCTGACGCGTTTGGATGCTGAAAATACGGTGATGATTCTTCGTTTCGGCCTGGAGAGTTCGGCTTCTATGGTTTGGAGTTTAGTTGTGGTAACCGGAATGCT
>Ga0247770_1000867_pt1 | contig 27499 bp, 32 predicted proteins | sample UWRJL136409B6_FD_179943 | JGI IMG/M metagenome (GOLD analysis project Ga0247770, IMG submission 179943) | Plant litter microbial communities from Arlington Agricultural Research Station in Wisconsin, United States - UWRJ-L136-409B-6 | ecosystem: Environmental > Terrestrial > Plant litter >... | reverse complement strand
TTGGGGGGGGGGGGGGGGGGGGGGGGGGGGGGGAGGGGGGGGGGGGGGGGGGGGGGGGGGGGGGGGGGGGGGGGGGGGGGTGTACGGCGCGGAGGGCGGTGAGGATGTGGGGGGAGGTGGAGAGGACTAGGAGGGCGTACTGGGTAGGAGGTTAGTTGGTAAGTTCAATTGATTTGAGAGGTGGGTGAGGAAGGGGGGAAAGGGGGGGACGTACGATTAGGGCGTCGGTTGTTGTGCCGAAACCGGCGGCTATGACGCCTTTGGTGCTGTTGGGTTGTTAGATATGTTGGGATGAAGTGAAAAGGGGGATGGGTGAGGTACTTGTCCAGAACGTATCGCATCAGACGCGGGTCAATCGACTGCCCGCCCTCGGCTTGGGAGAGAAGCATCCGATCGAGGACATTTGTCGCGGAAGCCTTTGTCGGGCGGTCCTTTTGCTGCAGCACCGCGAAACGGGAGCGAGCGATTTTGGCTATCTCGGTCTCCACGCGCGCGACGATCCGGTTCAACTCCCTAGTGAAAGGCCATTTTGCAATGGGATTCCGTATCAAGTAGGCGATGCCAACGACGTCCCCCAGGCGCACCATATCCTCGTAGAGCTTGCAGTCCGTCGTTTGCGCGTCGAGCTTCATGCCGAGGAAGACGCGGGACACAACGTCGAAGGGGAACTTTCCGATCTCGTGCATCATGTTGACAGGCTCATCCTTCTGGGAAAATTTCAGAAGCCGTTCGTAAAAAGTCCCGGCTTCTTCGACGATCAGCTTGTGGTAGGCCTTCGTGGCAGCGGGTGTCAAGCCAGGGGCGATCATGTGGTGTAAGTCCTTCCACACGGGGCCATTCGTCGCCTCGATGAAGTTGTCGCCCAGGTTTCCGTCGAAGAATTCAATGACCGCAGGTGCCTGGATCATCGGGATCGTCGTGGTCGGGATCATGGCCGCCTCGGGCGAGCTGCACATAACGAATTCCGGGCCAGCCGGCCAGAGATCGAGGTACCAGATGTCTGGGAGGTCGAAATCCTGCTTTATCTGCGTCACCATCGACTGGAATGCTGTGTCGGCCGGAAATTTGGCCGTGTATTCGCCGATGACCTTCAGGTGCCCCCATATCATCGAGTGCGGCGGACCAGGTAAATTCTTGTAGAATCGGCGGCGAGCGATGAATTTGGAGACGAAGTATGCCACGCAGGCCAACACCGCAGTCGTTAATGCCAATACCACCGTGGTCGCCATCTTGTCGGCCGCGATTTGTTTTGGGAGAGGAAAGAGGTGTCGCGAGGAATGAAATGAAGGAGGGTTAAGTGCTGACGGTCGCACCTGGGACAATATTCTACCGGTCCGACAATGGGATGAAGATGACGCGAAGGATTCAGTTCTCGGGTGTTGGTTGGTTTAGCGTCTTGATGGCGTCAGGTACTTGGCCGGGAATGCGAGCCCGAAAGGGGCCTTCCGAGGTTGTTTTTAGCTACGACAGGGGTTAATCGTATTTCAACGAAGGGGGCTTACAGGCCGTTTGGTGTGCAGTGATTTGGGGATACCTCTCGGAAAGCGGGACTGGTTCCACTGTTTTCTCCCAGCGCCGTTAGAACTTTGGGCGCAGCAGGTTGGTTTTACTTACATTTCATGGGAGGTGGAAAGCTTTTGAGCCTCAGGGTAGTTAGTGATGATTACTAGATAGAGCTAGTGCTCGGATACGCTGTCCTCTCCTTCATCCCGTTGCAACCCGCGATTCGCAACGACATGGCTGGTTTGAGGACGCTGATGTGACTCGTGATACGGGTAGAAGCCCCCTAATTATTGTCATCGAGTCAATATTCTCCCCACTGTCCCCGGCTGCTCAGTCCAAATCTGCCGGTGGAACAATGTGAAAACCGCTCCCATCTTAGCGGTAAATCCTCCGATCCGGCTGTTCCGGCGCTAGTGCCGGCCGCCCCCTGCAACCCCGAAGCTGACATCGCATCCTGGCGCAAGATGTCTGACTGCCACTTTTTTCGACCGATGCTGTTATGTACTACCTAACTTGGTATGGCAGCGTGAAATCAGTTGATTCCGCTGCAATCCGTAGGGAAGGAACGCCAAAACAAAGCCCGTCTTGCAAAGAGGACCAAACCACTAAGAACGAGCATACACGTTCTCGTCCGTTTTGGGGAAAGCTCTGTGGAGAGGGTGGCCATTTGGCAGCCTACCTTATGTGTTAACGGCAGATGGAACTATCAAAGTAAGAACGAAATGTGTGGAAGTTCGCGTCTATCATTTATTTCAATACAAGGTCTGGGGTGGCTCTATGTGTGCCGTCCAGTGCTATTCCATCATTTCTGGGATTTTCCGTTGCTGCAAAAAGTGATGCGCTTGTGGTAAATAATCTCGTCAGCTAATCTTTGGCCCTGCCCATCCGTGATAAAGTCTCCGATGCGCTAATGTTTCCTTTTCTTTGTCTTTTTTCCATTTCAATTTGAACGTCTGCCGCCAAACTCGTCTTGACAGTCTCTCCGGTCTATTCAACATCACCCACTGAACCGGATCGGACCTGTGATCGAAAGCGACTGCGCCTACTGCGACCAATGTCATCCCGAGAGTCCTCGCTGACCGTCGACTGGATGTGGACAGTAATGCCCTTGTTGCATAACATGACGCTGCTTCAACCTCCGCACTGAATCCGCCTAGTAACGGGGCCTGCTTTCTTTTGTGCTACCAAACTGGCGTTGAACCCCCCAATGATGAGCAACAGAGTTGGTGTGTTGCACAAGTCTTCGACTCGCCTCTTAGTCCCTCACTCTATGTCAGACCTGCACCTGCTTCTTAGCAGCAACGAGTTGCATCGTCAAGCTGCATCTCTGGCTGTGCCGACGAACTCTTCTCTTTCTTTTTCTGAAGCCGCGATAAACGGCGGGCAAATGTGAATCGTCAGGATAAAGCATCCGAGCTAACGACTCGTGTTTGTTAGAAAGTTCCTGGACCCTTGGAATCTGGGTGAGGGGTGCATCTGTCGAGCCAGGGGATATAATGGCAACTAGTCCCCGCCGCAACTGATGGTCAGTCGCGTCGTGTTGCGCCTACCAAATATACTCCACCTCCGCCCGAACAAAACTGCTCGCGTTAGTTCACGATATTACCGATAGCACGCCCTTCTCACCTGAAATCACCATGGCTTTGAACATGGACCCCGCCATCACCGAGGTACTCCAAACTAGCCATCTCACTTCCACAACCCACTTACCACTGCACCCAGTATTTTGAGATCGCTGGGGCCTGGTGAGATCGGCATGGTGGACGTCCCAGTCTCCAACCTCGACTGTGCCACGACCTTCTACCACGAAGTCTTCGGCTGGCAGACCACTCCCGGAATCCGTCCGTACTTCCTTTCTCCAAACACCCATGTCTGCCATTCCTGTTTAGAAAGGGATATCTTTTGACATTCGCTCCTCAGCCCCGTTCCCTGGCAACGAGAGCCGCATCATCTCACACGTCCTCGCCTCTAAGGGAAGGCTCACTGCTTGTTTTACCGTGATGACCGACGCCAAGGACGTCGGACCGACCGTGAAGGAAGGTGATCCGCAGCGCATGTTCTTCTATCTGGTCACTGATGACGTCGATGCCACATTGAGAAGATGGTAACGCATGGGGGCAGGGTCCACCGGTATGTTCTCAACTCCGCCTATGTCTTCCAGTGTCCCTTTTCCTTTGATAGATGGTACTAGTGATAGTGATGGGTACTAAGATATTGTCGATGGGAAAATCAACGTATTCGAGGGCACGAAGTTCGAGGGTCACTGGGGCAATCTTGCACACATCGTTGACAGCGAGGGAAAATTTTGTGGGTGTCTGGCAGCCGCCTAAGGCCTGAGCACATGATTGGGGATGTGCTCGCTCCGCTGGGGCTGGGAAGATCTGTGGTTAGCTTGACTCGGCTTGTACTGGAAGTATTGAACGGCAGTGGCAAGCAATAGTATCAGACTGGAAAATGCAACATGATCAAACCCGTGGAGGTACACGCATGTCCCAGAAAATGAGTTGAGATTGGTGATGTGTCGGTGATGTGTCAGTGATGACGTCTAAGTCTTCTATCTATAAAGGTGTACATGTTGAATCAGAACCGAAGAAAAACAGTCGAGACCTAATCCCGGAAGGTCGAGTCCGTAGCATTGACCCGATAATTGGCCCAAATCTCCTTGATGCGAGAGGCTTGGCCAGGGGTAAACTCCGACAGGCAATCGTCGCTGCTGTACGACATGTAGTTGTGGATTGGGTCGACATCCGTCGTGTTTGAGGTAGGGCAGGTGTCGGCACCAATGACGCATGTTCCGACCATGCCCGAGGTTGCCTTCATCTTGGGCGTGTCCTTGACATAGTCATCGGGGTCGATCTCGAGGCACGGGTCAGGGTTCTGGTTGTTGTGGCGCGTTTGGTCATCCTGGAATGTGTGGTACAGCCCGAACCAGTGTCCGATCTCATGGACAGCACTTAACCCGCGATTCATGTACGCGTGAGTGGAACCGTTGAGAGTAAAGTCGGAGACGACGCAACCGTCCTGCAGGGTGCGGTTCTTGATTGGGACGCCCTTCTTGGCTTCGGATTGCGGGTGGGTGCAAATACCGCCGAAGTCGCTGAACGCGTCGATGTGGCGGAAGTACAGGTTCAGCGTGCGGTAGTCGCCGACATGGAGGGCTTCCTTCATCGGGATCAAGAACTTGCCGCCTTCCCCGATTTGCGAACCGCCCCAGTCTTTGTTGATGATCCACCGGTTGTGGGCCTTGGTGTGGTTGAATGTGACGCCCATCTGCTCCTTATAGATCTTCTTGATGATGGCGATCTGGTCGTCGACTTCTTTCTCCGAGAGATATCCATCCTCGCGCTTATTGGACATGGCGACAATATGAACCGTGAGATTGACGGTGGGAATGGCGGGGAAGTTCTGGCGTGCTGCTAGGCCACGGACTGTATTGGCAATGGGAGGCGGGCCGACGTCATTGATGTTTCCGCACTTGAGAGGTATTTGGGCGACGGCCGGTGATGCGGCCGCAAGGCCAAGAGCCAGAGTCCGGAAATGCATGGTCGTCGTTGTGGCTTAAATAGTCTTGAGAGTTGTGCCTGGCTGTTGATACTCAATGCTGTCCTGATAGGTCTGGTAATTAAAGTTAATATCGAGCTGAGGGATGCATGTGGTTTATATACAGTATTCCGTACACCTTCCAAGTCTGGAAGTTCTTTGCTCGTCTTGTCTTCTGACACCATGCATGCCCCCCCAGCGCCTACATTGGGTACCTTTGGTGAGGACCTGCCAGAATCAGCCCTGCTGTGCCGCATTGCGACCACACAACAACGCCAAGCTGTCAGATTCCAGTTGCATGAAAAGCGCCACAACCTGCCAACCACGGCCACGCAAAACATGTCTGTTCCCGTCCGTGCGGAATATCAGACTTATCAGGGGCACAGGTCTCAAAATCCGGGTTCATTCGAGAAGGCCTGGAAAGCCAAGTCTGCGCCACGGAAAAGGATTCGTCTCAACTTCCCACGAGGCGCAATCCTCCCACTCCATGGCGATTTGGCTTGGCGGACAATGCTACCTCCCGGGTCCATGAAACTGGGACTTTGGTCGCTGCTGATCAGTCCCGGTTTTCCGGGCTGAGAAACCGTGCCATCGCTTAGCAATCCCAGCGCCAATGCTGAGATGGCGAGATGTCAGGTACGCCGCCGAGGAAACACCGCGAAGGCCATCAGGGCAGTCAGCGAGGAATCGGCGCGTCAGCAAAAGGTTTGGTGGTCGTCGCGCGACGCGTCAGTCTCGGGTCACAAGGAATCAACCTGACACCACTGCCAGTTGTTGTGCTAGATAGACCACAAAGCGGTTGAAGGTATCTACCTAGTGTCTACGAACCCTATTTTCGTTGCCTGCCGACGACCACTTGACATTTATGAAAATCCATCGTGTACCTACTTTATGCCATCTTTATCGCTGATATGTTGGTAGTTTGTGAGTTACTCGCCTGCATTGCAGAAATGGCTGAAAGGGATTTGGGGGGGGGGTGGCAACGTCCAATTTGCAGGATTGATGACGAACAAAATACCGCCACTCCCGCTACCTGGATTTTTAGTCACATCCTCATTCGAAATAAAAGCAGTAGGGCCGTAACAAAAGTTCAATGATAACAACAAGTTTGGCCGTCAAGCTGCTGGCCAAGTTGCAAAGGCCGACGGGAGTCATTTTTACGAACGCTCGGGCCAAAAGAAAGGGTCTTATATCTCTGTGAAAATGCGTTTTTGAAATTCTTACAGTCTTGTTCTGGGACGGTAAGGCCTTGGCCTGTCGCGTCGCGGGCCTTGATGTAGGTATTCTCAGAATGTGAGATGGCCTGTAATAATAACGAAAGCTATGGGCGGTCTTTAGAGTAAGAAGACATTTTCGCACTGGCTAAGGGACACTTTCTGTTGACCCAAGCCTTCGTAGACAGGAAAACCACAAATGTTGTTATCAAGCATTGCTCCTAGCGACACATGTTATAGATGAACAAGGGTATTTGTGCATTTTGCCAGTGCAGTCAAGGGCAACAGTTCTGCATGGCCAAGCAAGGATGCCAAGAGGATGAGTTTGTCCCGGTGTGGAAATTGATCTGTCTAGACTTTAGTGACAGTATAGTTTCAGTTCACTTTGCGAGTGCCATCGATCGGCTTTTTGAGGTAGAATTCGACACCAGTTTGGCTGCCTGGACATTGCCGCTCCACAAGATAGTATGTGGTCTACCCCCTCCCAAGTTGGGGGGATGCATCGGCGCGCCGGGTATACCCTATAGCGACTTTAACCATGAAGCAAAACACGATGCGTCCCAATGGCCTGGGATTCCCAGATTGCATCTACAAACCCCTGCAGGGTTGAACAATTCCCCGAGCAGGCCTTGGTATTTCCCGACGCGATGAATCGGCTATTTCCGCACGGCACGCGGTTGCGGTACCTAGCATCCCAGTCAAGCTATCCTTCGTTTTTGTATAATATCCATAATTCCCATCTCTCGGGGTAGACGTTTGTCGCAGAATACTATAGTGCCAGCAATCTCGACCAAGATGTTCTTCTCAGATCTCAAGCGTGGCGTTTTGGCCGTTTCGGCCCTGGTTTCGGTCGCCACTGCGGCCGAATGCTCCCGTGAGGCCCTCCTGGCTACGGCCGAGAAATACGTTGCAGCGCAGGGCAGCGGCAAGCTCGATGATCTGCAAAAGTTATTCGCGGCCAGCAATTTCGCCTACCAGGAGAACAACCAAATCATCGACATTAAGAAAGGTGTCATCGGCAAGGCACTCAAGGTGGAATACAGCAGGAGCACGGCCGACACCGTCGCCTGCGCTTCGTACACGGAGCTCGTGTCCCTCACCCCCACGCCTTATGTCATAGCCACGCAGATCCGTCACGGTTCTGGTGTGGACACTATCACCATGGTGGACAGCATCGTGGCCACTACGGGTGCCCTGTTCTTCAACGCCTCGGCGACCTTGGGTCACTTCCAGAAGGTGCCTTACATTTTCTTGTTGTCACATCTTGAAGGAGATATGAATAACACCTCCAACAGGAAAACTGGAAGCCCCTCGAGGCATCAGCACGGCCAAGCCGAGACATTCTCCAGAAGGCCATCGACGGCTACCTCGACCTCTTCGGCGGGCCCAACGGCGCGACGGCGCGCTCCTACCTGCCCTTCGGCAGCCCATGCGAGCGCACCGAAGGCTCACGCTTCATCAACTGCACCGACGGCATTCCGGCCTCGGGACCGACCGCCGGCAAAGCAAACAGCATGCGGCGCTACGTGATCGACGAGGTTACGGGCTCCGCTGATGTGCTGTGCTCCTTCACTGCCGTCGGGAATATCCCTGATAGCCACGAGCTGCGCATTGAGAATGGCAAGATCAGATACGTGCACACCATCACGCTTTGCGCCATTGATAACGGGCCGGACTGGGGCCCTACGTGCATCGCCGCGAGGCCGGGAAAGTCGACGAGGCGCAAGCTGTTCAGATCATGAGAATCATGAGGTGTGAATGCTTGGGTTTAACCTGGAAGACGTTCCAGAAACGAAAGTTTCGCTTAAGTTATCGTGAAAATGACACATGCTTGGGTGTAAGGCATTCAAAAAGGCTGGGCCAGATTTTAATTTTTATTTATTTTTTGGTTGTCGACATTTAAGTTATGGATAGTATTAAGGTATACCGCAGATCATCCTGTGATTGACATACTCAAGTGACATGTGCAGCTCTTTTTGTGGCAGTATCCAAATTCACTCAAAGGGCAAGTTCGACGACACTGCACGGGTGTTGAGAGTGGTTAAAGTAAAAATACCACGTTGGGACGCACAAACAACGGCGTGGCTTTTGGGCGAAAGCCTCCCGCTTCTCGAAACGCCGCAAAGACGCCTTTTGGCGCACCGTTTGACGCCTCGAAGTTTTTTTTATCGTGGCTTTCACTGTGGCCCCGACGCCACTCGCCCAAGCAGATCGAGCTAGATCTCCGGATCTGTGGGGCTAAACACAGACTGGTCGGAAATGAGGACCCTTTTTGGGGTTTCGGGCGGCCGCAGAAGACACGAAAAGAGGACCTGCCCTGGTTTGGACTTTCAGCTCACAGAAGGCACGCTAGTGAAAATGCTAATGATGAGCGTGCGCTCTTCAGGCTAGCGGACCCTCAAATAGGTGGGTCTGTCGCCAGGAACTGGTGAGTTGGGCTGGACTATCGGAGAACTTCTGCACAGCACTGTCAGCGCTGCCAGGGGCTGGCGCCAACGCGCGAAATGGCAAGCAAAAAATGGGCAGTTAGAGACCTAAACATTGAAAAGGGATCATCTTCCCGTTTCTCGGGAGCTCACCATGGTCTGCCGTCCATCCGTACTTGCTGTGTACAGTCACTCGTTTGAACTTTTGTTCTTGTCACTCCTTTGCCCTCCGGGACCATTTCCGTCATCATGAAATATCTGGCGCTGATCGCGCTGTCGGGCCTAGCCCAGGTTCGGCAAGCGTCGGCTCTCTGCTGCCGCACGAACAAGTGCCTCAAAGCCGTTGTCGCCGCGAGCGAGCTCGGCCTCGCTGAGTGCGCAGCCAAGCTGACCGTCACGGTAACGCCCGAGGCCAGCATCTTCCATGTAACGGCCACGGCTGTCGAGAGTGCTGTCACCACGTCGTTGTCATACGAAACCACCACCGAGACAGATTCGACCGAGACCGTGCTTTCCACCGAGTTCTCGACCATCACCTCGACCTCGACAGGCATTGTCAGCTCCACCACCACCGTTCCCATCACCGAGACCACCACCGAGACCCTTGCCCCTGTGTACACCACTATCTTTTCGTACGCCGTTGCCGGCCCGACTCGGAAAGTCAAGGCCCGCAAAGACGGTACGCTGGGCGAACTTGAGGGCGAGGTGCCTGCTTATGCCTTCGATGTCTGCGGCGGAGATTTCCAGAAATACGCCAAGGCTTGCGGCTGTGCCGGTGTCGAAGTTGTCACCGTGACTGCCTCGGCCGAAGTTGTGACCGTCACCGTCCCTGGCAGCACTGTCACCGATGTCTACTCGACCTACCTCAGCACCGAGACCAGCACCGACCTCGTGACGGCCACGACATCGAGCACGGTAACCGACATCACCTCCGTCACAGACACCGTCACGTCGACCACCATCGTTGTCGCGTCGTCCACTGCCATCGTCGCCGAGCAATCGACCCCCACCTCGGTCACGGCCATCTCGTGTAAGGCGAAGGGCAGCCGCTTCTGGGCCACGGTCTTGCAGACCAACGATGGCTCGACGCGATATCTGACCCATCCCGGTTTTCCGGCGTGGCAGATGAGCGATAGCAACTTCCTCACCAATGCCGGCGATGTGGTCGTCTGGCTTGTCAGCGCCGGCGGCTGGCTCGAGAACGCTGCGGGGCTGGCCGCATACATCGAGACGTCAGAGGCCGCGACGGACGCTCTGGTGCGCGTGTGGACCAAGCCCAAGGCCGAAGTTGACGCCGGTGCCACTACGGGCATCTATGCTCGCATTGCTGCCTGCGTGACCCAGACCAACCAAGTGCTTGTGTCGGGCCTTGGAAGGGAGAACATGTTTAACTGTGGAAATGCGTTCTATATCTCGAGCGACCACGCCGAGTCGCAGGGAAGCTACTGTGTCCAACTCTTCCCGACCACCATTGATAGGTAGTTGTCACGTCGGTCCGTGGCCAGGCCAAGATGCCTTAATGTAATGCCGTCAAATTCTGAAAATCCAAACTTGCCTGTCGTGTGCTCCATCTCAAACTGCCTGTTGCGTGCCAGTGAGGTGACATGAGTGCAGCCCCGTCATCGTACCCGATGCGGCAACCAATGTGCGTCAGTCTCACCAGCGCCAATCTCACTTTTCACATCAAATATTTGCAAGCAAGCTGTGGGTCGTGGAGGAACTCAGGAGTTATTCGACTCGCAAGGTGACCTAGAACCGTGGACTCGGAGTTTGGTCCCATGATAGGGAGATCAGCCACGACTGCGCCTGGGTCGGCCGACACGCCCGTCTTGGGGAGCAAAACATCGCCGCCCCAACTTCTAGACGCACTCAGAATGTTAACCTAAAGCTCGCCGTTCTTAGCGCCACCCTGATAGAACACCTAAACGCGATCCCGGTACACCACAGCCGACGGGCCATACGGCATCCTCGTCTTCTCAACCTTGACATCGCCGCGCCAACCCCTGCCGTCAAACACATTATACCAGAGGTTACCCTCGTCGCCCGCGCCCTGGTGGAAGACAAAAATCTTGCCGTCCCACGTCACCGCCGACGGGCCCGCGCTGAGGCCAGTGATGGGCACCTCGGTGCCAGTGCCCCAGTCCGACCCGTCAAACACACTGTACCACAGCTGTCCGTTGCTGCCACCTCCCTGGTGGAAGACAAAGATCCTGCCGTTATACACGGTCGCCGACGGCCCAGACGTCAGTCCCACATCGGGAATCTTGACATCGCGCGCCCAGCTGCCGCCGTCGAGCACGTCGTACCACAGCTCGCCGTTGTTGCCGCCGCCTTGGTGGATGACGAAGACCTTGCCGTTGTATTAGACTGCGAAGGAGTCTGAGGATGTGCTGACTTTGGGCGCGCGCTGGTCCGAGGCCCAGGAGGTGCCGTCGACGGAGGACTTGTACCAGGTGGGCTCGTCATCAAGGTGGTCTGAACTACCCCCCCACCAGCCTTGCGCCTCCTTCCAGAGCATAATATTGACAGTGCTTTCTTCACAGGCTTTGTGCATTGCGAATACAAAAGGAGGGGGATACATAAATGCTATCCGCAACAGCACGAAAGGCATCCTCTTTTTCGGTACGCCTCACTAGGGGTACGGACCGTACTTTTGGTCAACCAGGCGCAAACCGGCCGCTGAGTTGACAGAGCAGGTCGTAGATCCTCCCCTCTGACTTAACAAAGAGGCGCCAACTAGCACTCTTCACAGGCTATCGGAAGACTTTGCGCAACTTGCGGGAAAATATGGCATTTGCAGCTTTTATAAGCTACGCTTCCCCATCGAGACAACGACGTTGTGAGTAATGAGCTCTTTTAGCCATACAACTCCCAAGAACCCCTGCGCGTCTATTTTCAAGACTTTGCCTCCTTACGTGCTTTAAGTCTGCTAACAAGACTCTAACGTAGTTTGTCGACAAAGCGAGTGTGATATTGCAGCTTCAAGGTTCATCCGCCTGCCTGGCACCCACGATGAGATATGCAAGTTCAGCTACGGAGACCCGACGTTTGAAGTGGTTTGGCGCGAGATGTGAAGAATTGTTACTGGTCGGGAGTGAGTGGGCACTGAAATTCAAGAAGGATTAACAAGAGGAACCCCTCGACGGAGCGTCACAGGGGCATCACACTCTTTGTCTCCCTACCTAGGCACCTATGTTGGGGTACCGTTCGAGCATCGACAAGGCATTCCGATCGAGGTCATACCGTTCAAGTCACTCATTCCCTTGGACTTTCGAAACAGCCCAACGCCCGCGCTTTTGAATCATCGCAACTTTCACCCCATCCATCGCGGATATGACCCCGCGCAACATTCGGAGTTGCTACATACTCGTGGACTAGCGTTCCCCGGACTCCTGGGCAATTGGCAGTCTAGATCTGATTCGGTAGGTCACTTCCAGTTCGCGTCGATCGAGAATACCACCTCAAAATTTCGGGACAATGCGATCGGGACTCTAGCAGTATCACATCGTTCGCATGTGATGCAGATTTTGAGGTTGGAGTCAGTTGGTGTTATTGCTCTTTCCTGGTCTCTTCAATGTTCCAATTCTTCCCCAGCTATGATTCCATTTGTTTTCCAATCTATTGAAGATGCAAGGACCTCTCAAGTGCTTACTGCGGAGAACGCTACCAGCGAAGGATGGATCCGCCGTGATCCCCACTAGTACCTGAAGCCATCCTAGATCGGCCTGGTACTAGACTCGTACGTGCGGACTGATGAAGAGCCCGGCGACGTGGTTGGCGAGGATCCAACGGCGGTTGCAGTCAAATTGGAAAGCCGCTTGTCCAGGGGCTCCCGACGCGATGCAATGCCATTCCGATGGTCTGGGGGTGGGGTGAGGTCATTGGATGATGATCGACCACTCATAAGGCTTGGTGTTGACTCCACCAGACTAACACTGCCTCGGTTCCTCCGACGGGTGGGTAACAAATGCAAGCGGGTCATCAGAAGCAGCCGGTATTAAACCACGGCGCCGTCCCTCTCCAGTCCGGTCTTGTCGTCCCGTCGTCTGTCGGTCCTGTCGCTCACTTCGCATCAAAATGAAGGCACCGATTTGCCTCGCCCTGGCCCTCGCGGTGGGCGCCGACGCGCTGCGCTTCCCTTTCATCAGACGGGCCGAGGAGGCATGCGCGACGGGACTGCACATGATTGTCGCCCGCGGCAGCAATGAGCCGGCTGGGTTGGGGAAAATTGGTGTCATTGCGGGGAACGTGTCGCTGGCCATTCCCGGCTCAACCACAGCCGCCGTCGACTACCCCGCAGTGATCGAGCAGTACGCGTCGTCCGTGGCCAAAGGCATGGCTGAGGTCGTGCGGATGGTCGCCGAATACACGAAAAGATGTCCCGATACCAAGATCGCCCTGCTGGGCTATTCGCAAGGCGCGCATAGTGTGATGGACACGGTGTGCGGGGGCAGCTCGGCTGGGTTCAACGCCTCTTCGGACCTTTCAGAGGCGTTCGCCCCTTCAAGTGCGCATCACCACTTTCATCTCACCCCATGTGTTGAATCATGCTAACCATTTCAGTCGTCGCTGTTGTCACGTACGGCGACCCCTCCCACAATGCTAATGCCTCGTGGAACCTCGGAACCAGCAAATCCTCTGGTGTAAGTCCTCCTCCCCCTTCCTCGGGCCATCCAATTGCATCCACATTGCACTCCCCCACTAACAAACCACAGCTCTTCCCCCGCCTCAACATCGACGCATGCGAGCCCTACACCGACCGCATCAAGGGATGGTGCGACACGGGCGACGTCTACTGCGACAAGGGCAACAACACCAAGATCCATGCCACGTATTTCGCTAATTACACCACTGTCACCGTTGATTACATCGTTGGAAAGTACAACGCGTCGATTGCCGGGAAGACTGTCAATGAGACAAAGCCTGAGGCGGGGAAGCCGACGACCGTAGGGCCGGGGTCGGCGGCTGGGTTGAGGAGTGCGGGGGCGCCGGATGCAGTTTTGGTGACGATGGTGAGTTTGGGGTTGTTGGCGTTTGGGTCGATTGGGCTTTGAGAGTTCGGCAACATGATACGGATTAGGGGAACGAAGTTGAGTTTAGATGGCAATGATAAGATAGACTTATCCATATCACTGGTGCAAAACGGGCATTTCGCACGTGGCGCCAAGGACAGCATCAAACGTGAGACCTGCTCCAACATGTCCTGCAGAAGGAGGTTGGGTACATGAAAGTCTGGATCCTGCGCTTCACGCCACACATGGTCGGTGTGTCGGTAAATGTCAACTTCCGGCTGCGAGTTTTCGCAATTCGGACTCTTTGGGGCCATCTCGCATCCGCCTAGGCCGGATAGGGAGATACGGCGCCGGCCCCCGGCCTCGGTGTGGATCGGATGGTGGGATGGCACTAGCGATGCGGTGCGGTGTGGTTATTCCCGCCGAAGAGATGATAAAAATGACCATAGGGAACAGAAACGGCTCTCATTCACGCAGAATCAACATTTAGTAAATGGCGAGTTTGACACCGGTCTATTATGTCTCAATCTTGTACGACAATATCTGATGTTCCCGCGAGAATGCAGCATCTTATCACCATCGAACACCCCCACTCTCACCCGACATAAATTGTATCCAATCGGGAGTCGTCCGACCTCCCCGGCCATGCGGTTGTGCATGCATCCCGAAACCAATAGACAAGCATGCAAGCACAGGTAGGCACATGGCAGAGTGCTTCCACAGATGGAAGTTCCAGGAGAGACCGACTTTATAAGTGCGGGGATACCCCTTGGCGCAGTGCACCTCAGCAGCACCTTGTGAGACAGTCTTCTCAGCATGGCCCTCCTTGCAGACTTCCTCCTCGCCGGCCCTGCCATCTGGGCCTTGGCTACTCTTTTCGTCTTTATAGTCGGCGAATACATCTGGGGGTACTGGCGCCTCCGCCACATTCCCGGCCCGTGGATCGCCGGATTCAGCGACCTATGGCTCATGCGCAAGACATGGCGCGGCGAGACGTTCAAGGAGCTGGCCAAAGTGTGCGGGCAGTATGGACCGGTGTTCCGGATCGCGCCGAATTTTGTGGCGGTTGGTGATCCGGCGGAGGTGCGGAAGCTCTGGGGTGTGCGTTCAAAGTTCGACAGGTCGACTTGGTATAAGGGGTTTAGACTGGATCCGCCGCATGATACGTCGATTACCATGTGCGATGGCGACGACCATGCGGCGTATAGGGCGAAGCTGGCGCCTGGGGTATGTGCCTTTCTTTCCACTACCTGTCCGGCGTGGTTGGGTTGCTGGCGACTAGACTAACAACATCAAGTACGGTGGACGAGACGTCGCGGGAATTCACGAAGCTGTTGACGAAGGCATCCTCCGACTCGCCCGTCTGATCGACGAGAAATACATCTCCACCGAGACCGATTACCGGCCCTGCGACCTCGCGCGCAAGGTCCAATACACGATGCTCGACATTGTCGGCCAGATTGCTTTTGGCGAGAGTCTGGGATTCCTCGATGCCGATGCCGACAAGTGGGATTACATCAAGCAGACGGAAGAATCACTGCCTGTCATGCAGATGATTGCGATGCGGCCGTGGGTCATAAAACTGCTGCAGTCGCGGTATTTGAGGAAGTTTGTGATGCCCTCGGCGAAGGATCCAGTTGGGCTGGGGAGGATGATCGGGCAAGTTCTTATCCCGTGAGGTTGCTTCCGCAGCGGACTAACACCCTACAGTATCGCGAGGTCCTTCGTCGCCAAGCGCTTCGGCCCTAACAAGGTCGAAGCCGACGACATGCTCGGCTCCTTCATCAAGCACGGCCTCGACCAACGCACCGCCGAAGCCGAGTCCATCCTCCAAGTGTAATCGCCCCCTTTTCTTCCTTCCTCCCCTTTTCCCTCCCCCTTTTCCATAGTTACCATGTGAATAAGGTAGATTCTAACGGCCCCAGAATCTCCGGCTCCGACACCACCGCCTGCGCCGTCCGCTCCGCCCTCGCCCACATCATCACCTCCCCCCTGCTGTACACTTCCCTCCTCTCCGAAGCTACCTCCTTCCTCACCACTACGCCCCTTCCCGCCTCCTCCATCATCACCAATGCCCAAGCCCAATCCCTCCCCCTCCTCCAGGCAACCCTCAAAGAAGCCCTGCGCATCTGGCCCCCCATCCACGGCGTCATGCCCCGCGTGTCAAAATTCGACGCCACTATCTGCGGGGTGCGCATCCCGGCTGGGACGAACGTGTGCTGGAGTTCGTGCGCGGTGTTGAGGAATCGGGAGGTGTTTGGGGAGGATGCGGAGGTGTTTAGGGCCGAAAGGTGGTTGACTGCTGACAAGGAGAGGTTGGCGGGGATGGATAATATTTTTGATTTGACGTTTGGTTGGGGGAGGTGGGGGTGTCTTGGGAGGGGGATTGCAATGGTGGAGATGGGGAAGGTGGTTTTTGAGGTGAGTCGAGGGTTTCCATCTGCTTGCCTGGAGCGTTTGGTGAAAAAGATGACGGCTAACGAGGCGTTGACAGATTCTGAGGAGGTGGCAGTTTACGGTTGTGGACACAGAGAAGCCGATTTTGAATCAGTGGGCGGGAATGATGATTCAGTCGGGGCTTTGGGTGAGGATTGAGAAGACGGAGTGGTATAAGGAGGCTCAAAGTGCTGAGGGTAAGCAGTAATACTTCTTGGGTAGATTCTAAGTGATCTTCGGGTACCATGATTGGTATCTGTTTAACTTTCTTGAGGCAACATGGCGGAGGAGGATCAACCCCATTCTTGGACAGAACGAGTCTTGAGGCTGTTTTATCGCCTTCCCTCCCTAGGTAGCTGGCCGGGATTCGCGTTTCATAATCTGCTTCAAAGATTGTGAAGAATCCCGCTGTACCACTGTGCGATTCTTTCCCAGTCTATTGCGTCCAGCAAGTCCCTGAGCCCGTTCCATTCCCATCGGCCAACTGTGACAGAGGTGACACATCAATCCGCCATCCTCAACCTCAGAAACAGCGCCTCGGGGTTCACCTGCCTGCCCAGAAACTCCTTCACCATCTGCTTCGCATCAATACTGCCGCCCGGCTGGAGAATGACTCGTCGATACCTCTCCCAGGTCTTCCGATCTCTCGGGTTCGCCGCGAACGCCGTGTCAAAGACATCCGCAGCGAATACCCCAGCCCAAAGATACGCATAATACCCCGCGTCCATCCCATGGATAAGGTGCGAGAAATGTACGTGGGAATTTCTTTTTCTAACAACCTCGTCCGATTCTTCAAGTTTCCATGGGACCAGCTCTCGGTGGACGTCGCTGTACAGCTTTGCAAAGTCCAGCGCCAGCAGCTCCTCCCGTGAGGAAGGGTTGGTGACACGCATGTCGAAGATTGAGACGGCCCTATTCTGTCAGCTTTTGCCCCTTTTTGCCCCTTTTTGCCGTTGAGGAGAGTAGAGCACTCACAGCTGACCTGCCCACCAATGCCCCTGATCGGAATATCGGCGCCTCACCAGGTGGTTGACCATCTCTGTCGGGATCTTTTCGGCTGGGCCTTCCTGACCGGGGTTTTTCTCCCGCCATTGAGAGAGGTATTCCGGATGGCTTGGGAGTAGCGTGTAGTGGCAGCTCATCTTGCGAAGCTCAGATGGAAGCCAGCAGAAATTCTCGAGGAACATGGATGGGCCTTCGCAGAAGTCGCGCTGCGGCCCGCTCCAGCTGTGAAAGCGCCGGTATTTGGTTCTGGATACCAAGTCGTGGATGCCATGGCCGAGTTCTGGTGATCTGTCAATGTGGAGAGTGCAACAATGGGCCAAGGGGCATACCGTGGAAGACGGTCACAACTTCGCTGTGTTTCAGCAGCGGACATGGGGCGGCCGTTGTTCGTGGGATGGAACACATTAGGACCGTTGCAGGGTATGACCTTGTGCCATCCGGGTTTTCATGTCCCTGGCCGGTGTAAGCATGCATGCATAGCTTGAAGACAACTCCAAGCACTTACCGACTGGAGCGGGCAATTTTGGTTTCCCCGATACTTTCCATCCCTAAACAGAAGATCCGTGTAGAGATAACCAAGAAAATCCCCAACAGCACCTGCCTCGCCCTCCTCCCAAACGCTAAAAACTTCGACCTCGTCGTGCCAGACTTTGCCATCAAGCTCCTCCCTCGGGGCTGCAACAAATATAATCCCTAAAAACGCTGAAAACATCCCCAACATCGCTTTGATCGTATGCTCTACCGGAAACCACTCCGAGATCTTCTCATGATCAATTCTGTCCTCCTCCTCAGACAACCGCTTATAGTACGCCCTATCCTCTCGCGGGACCTCGTCACCCTCCCCTCCAAAATCCGGATTTCTTTCCAAATGCCTCCTCATACACGCCCTCCTCCTCTCCAAATCCCTCTCCACAAACGGCCCCAATCCCTCCTTCACACTCGCATTAAACCCCTCCACCCACCCTGGCGAGCCGGCCATCCGCCCCGCCAACCGATACTCCGCATGGCTTCCATACCCCAACCGTCTCGCATTTGCATCGCGCATCTCAAACACCCTTCTGAAAATCGGGACATTCTCCGGCAGCGTCCTATCTGCCGCATCCCTATACCTCTTCCTCGTCTCCCTCCGCTCCGCAAACCTCATCACCGCCGCCTCATCCCCATGCTGGAAAGTCACCCACCTCTTCCCCTCCCCCTCACCATCACCCTCCCCTCCCAGCCGAAAACTCTGCACCTTATCCCCTTTCACCCCCTCCAGCTCCTCCTCTGTGAACCACATCCCTCCCTTATCATTCGCTAAATTCCCCTTGAACTCATCAATCAACTCCCCTATCTCCAGCCAACTCTTCCTTATCTCCTCCCGCTCACTCTCATTAAGAACACCATGTCCAATATCCCTATACTCCCTCAACATATCAACCACCAACCTTCTCTCCTCCCCTACCAACTCCCCCCCTTCTTTGTCAAAAACAGCCTTAACCAACTCAAACACATCACCCCTGCTCAACACACTTGTCCCGGCTTCATGCCAGAGCTTTCTAGCTTCCTGGGCTGCGGCGCGGACTTCAGCCGAGGGGGAGCAGTACCACAGGCAGGAGACGAGGGAGGCGAAGGCGTCGGAGGATTGGGCGGTGAGTGCGAGGTGGTGGACTGTGTTGGCGAAGGTTGCGGTGGAGGGGGTGAGGGTTTGGGCGAGGGTTGAGTGGGCGGTGAGGTATGAGGCGATGAGGGCGCGGGTGGTGGCGAGGATGGAGGTTGTGGGGGGGATGGGCTGGAGGGGTTGAAGGGGGATGGGGATGGTGGACATTTTGATGCGGGCTGGGGTGAGGCGAGGGTGGTTGAGTTTGTTGTTGGGTGTGGTTGTTTGCTGTTGTTGGTATGAGCTCTTTTAGCGATATTGTCGTCAAGATGATGCTAAGCGGGGGGGCTGCCAGTTTGTATTTATGGCGGTTAGGTGCGGGGTTTTGAGTTGAAGGTCATGAGACGTTGCTGTTAATGTGGGAGTGAGGCACAGCAGGACCATACGTTTCGCTGATGTTTACTTGATGTTTGCTTGATCTACATGCCAAGACCCGTGAGATAAATGCTGCATTATTTGGACTTTTTGCCTAGCTAAGGTAAGAATATGGACAAGAGCGACCAGAAACACCTTCATCCAATCTTTTCAGCGATAGGTCGTCAAGGTATTAAGCTGGGGCACTTTGCTTGCCCCTATACTGATGGTAGATCGGCCCAAGTTTGGATCTTGCCCCTGACCCCGCAATAGTGACATGGCGTTACATCGAGGCACTATATGCACTTGAGTACATTAGCGAATCCCATCATCAAATCACAAACCGACATGCACCAAGGCCAGTATAAATGATTCCACAGGACCAATCGCCGCAACTATACCCGGATACTGGTCAGGGTGTTTGGTTGGTCTAGGGCTCGAATACTGCAATAATCGGGTGGTACGGGCGTGCATACATGTGGGCGATTACACATCGCACGAGCAGAGGCAAGATTTGGAATCAACATGAAATTGGAAAGGCGGCCGGGGTCTCATCCATTTCTCAAGGTATTGCACCAGACAGACGGGATGATGAGGATAGAAGGCGATCACCGCAGCGTATCACCGCAGCGTATCACCGCAGCGTCGCCGGGTTATGATTCTAAGTGGTACAAGCAAGGGTACGATTTGGAATCAAAATGAAAATTATGAAAAGGCGGCCGTAGTCTTCTGTTTCTCAAGGCACCGCACAAACATGATGCTGAGTATAAAAGGTGACGCGTCACCGAGTCTGTTGAAGTTGTCTCTCGCCGGCATCAATCTACAATCGCAACACACACAACACACAACACACAACACAACATTGAAATGGCGACCGCTGAGCACTACGATTTCATCGCCCTTGGGGCCGGAGAGGCGGCCAAGCTCCTTGCGTGGGACCTCTCGTCCAAACACGGCAAGAAGTGCGCCGTCATTGAGCATGGCCCCATTGCCGGTGCCTGTCCCACCGTGGCCTGCATGCCCAGCAAGACACTGGTGCACCTGGCCAGCGTCATCCACCAGACTCGCCACGATGCCCCCATCTTTGTGCACGGAGCCGCAGCCCAGGGCGACATCAAGGCCGACATGGCGGCCGTCATTGCGCAGAAGAAGGCCGTAGTGGATGGCCTTGCCGAGAGCTTCCTCGGCATCTTCGCCGACACCAAGGTCGAGCTCATCCGCGGCCATGGCCATCTCGTTGGCCCCAAGACCGTCGCTGTCAACGGACGCCTGCTCACGGCCGACACGGTCGTCATCAACACCGGGTCCAAGGCGGCTGTGGATGCGAGCATCCCCGGCATGCTCGATGCAAAGCCGATGACGCACGTGGAACTCCTGGAACTCACCACCCTCCCAGACCACCTCATCATCCTCGGCGGCGGCTATGTCGGGCTCGAATTCGCCCAGGCGTTTGTCCGCTTCGGCGCCAAAGTGACAGTCGTGGAGAGGAACGACCGGTTGCTGAAAGCCGAGGATGCCGATGTCATCGCCGAGCTTACGGCCGTTCTGTCCCGCGAGGGCGTGCAGTTCCTGACATCGACGACTGTCACCAGTGTGTCCGGGGTATCTGGGGACGGAGTCACGCTGCATCTCTCCGGGCCCGGACCAGCAACCGAGATCCGCGGCTCGCACCTACTTGTCGCCACCGGCCGCACCCCCACCACCTCCGGAATCGGCCTCGTCGAGGCAGGCATCCGCCTCAGGCCCGCGGGCCACGTCGCCGTCGACGAGCAGCTCCGCACCTCAGTATCTGGGGTCTTCGCCGTGGGCGACTGTGCCGGAAGCCCCTACTTCACCCACATAGGCTGGGACGACTACCGCGTGCTGCTTGCGTCTCTAACGGGCTCGCCGCGCGAGGGCGGGACGACCAACCGCCAGGTCCCGTCGGTGCTCTTCACCTCGCCTGAGCTCGCACACGTGGGCTTGCGTGAGCACGAAGCAAAAGCCAAGGGGATCCCCTACCGCATCGCGAAATTGCCCATGGCGGAGATTCTGCGGACCCGCGCGCTGGGCGAGACGACGGGGTTCGCAAAGGTGTTGGTCGAGGCGGATGGCGACAAGGTGCTGGGATTTACGGCTTTGGGGCCGGGTGTGGGCGAGCTGCTGCCGGTGGTGCAGCTGGTGATGAAGCTGGGGCTTTCGTATAGGGAAATAGTGGATCTGATCATTGTGCATCCGACTATGTGCGAGGGCTTGGTTGACTTGTTTCGGTCGGTGCCGCCAAGGGACATGTAGGTAGGCGAATTTGCATTTTTTGATGCCCTAGGTAGATAGGTAGGTAGATATTTAACTGGATGAGAGATTGTTGCAGCATCTTGCGGTGGAGCTTGAAGAGTGGGGACCAGCGGAGGAATGTCAGGGTGATTACATGTACTCAGCCCATGACCTCGAGTGGCCTCAACAATTGTACCCCTGAATCCGACTCGCCATTTTGTCCTGCAGACGACGAGCTATGCATGGAACATGCTTCCGACCACCAATTCGACTTTGCACCTGGTAGTATATGGTGAGAATTCTGTTGATCTAAGAGTGGGCAAAGGTAAGTAGACATCGTATTTTTACATGTACTACAAACTATGGTCATACCACCACGCCGGCACCTGCATATCTGAATCTCACGTTCACCCCACTCGAACTGCCAACTTCATGCGGAGAGCCCACGGACCCACCACCACCACGATGGTCGCATATAAATCCGATTCGCGCCCACCTCTGGCACATTCACCACACCCTCATCCACACTGTCACAGAGCGATTGCCGGGTTCTGGAGAGGGACCTGCCGATGATCTGGAAGATCGGCGCAGTGTCATTGGGACAGATGGAATAGTAATTAATAGCGTTTTGTCAGAGGTAACAAGTTACACTCTGTAGAAAGTATGATACCTAAGGTCCTACCAGTTCCACTCGGTTTCTCTGAGTTTATCTTCTACCCGCCAAGCCAAACAGCAGCGGCTATACGACATGTCCCCACGTGCGCACTTCTCTTGGGCAAGAAGGTTTACCAGAGGCTCGGCACGGGCAAAGTCTTTTCATTTCGTGCATTAAATCTCCAAATTTCTAAAAAAAAACTTACCAGCTCCTTGGATGATATCTCACGCACAAACTTGAACGAAGATGGGTTTCTGGAGTTCCCGACGTCGCACCAAAGTGTCACCAACAACTGGAACAGCGGCACCACCGCGCCGTTTCCCCTCGGTTTCACATCCACCGGCACAAACAAAATGCAGAGACCTACTAGAGTATGAGACGCTGCCTCCGTATACCCACTGCGGCCGCGAGAAGATGAGAGATGCAGAACAAGACGCTCCCCACAAACCACCCCGGTCTATCCTCCTCAGAATCGCCTACTACCTCCCTCCCGGATCCAAAACCGCTCTTGCCCTTGTCAACAAAAGGACACTGAAACTGATTGGGATCTGCCCTATGACTGGAAGCGCAAGGCATACGTTCCTCCAGCTCCTCAACCGTGATCTCCCCTCCTTGCTCGTCTACTGCACCATCTGCAGGATAATACACGCACCCCTTCCTGGAGAGGACAAACAATGCAGAGACCCATACGGTGGTCACCGAGTCAATGTCCCAGAAGGCCTGGAGCGCAACAGTTACACCTTCTTGGAGTTCAACTACATCCACGTCGTCATGCGTGAGTACCGAGCACGGCAGGAATACTCACATCTACTGCAACTACAATGCTTCAAAGAAGGACGAGACAGGGTCAAGGAGGCGCTCCGTCGCGGAACAAGCGCAGACTTCGTCAAGATCATCTCTGGGGGCGCCTTCGATGAAAACAGCTTTCTTTTCATGACACAAAAGGTATTCCCTGTCTCGGCGGCGAAGGGTTGGGATTACTCGGCCAGGAATCTGTACGAGCTGGGGTACTTCCTTAAGTACACCTCCCGCATTTGCGAGCATCGGTGATGGCAGAAGGAGTATAAGTTTCTGCGGCCGGATATGAAGGAGGCAGTTGAGATGACGGGGGGCTCGTCCTTGAAAGTACTCGCGAAACGCATCAGTTCCTTTGCGGCACCTCTATGGAGCTTACAGCACGCGACGTCGACGCCTTTTGAGCCCAACTTCAATTTCGCGGCTTACACTGACTCTCTGGACCGACGATTTTACTGCGCGATAACACACCCGCAGGGCAGCCACCAGCCCTGCTGCGATGCCGACACACCATGGGGAGTAGTCAGAAGCTGCGAGCGATGCGACACCGACTTTTGTTTCAACGTCGTGAGACAGAATGTTCCGGGCAGAGGGAACGAGCTCTTTTGGGTGCTTACCAGCTGGAAGAATCTGGGCTCGGGAGTGGATCGTAATGATCCGGTTTGGCGAGCTCACACCACTGGGGTCAGCGGTGACGGAGTTCAGTTTCAAAGATCGAGGCCTCCTTTGTGGGTGTACTCGAGGTTTGTGCGAGGGGATGGGAGTTATGGGAAGGGGGTGTACAACCCGAAGCTCCGAGAGGCGAGTCTTGCCGCTGCCAGGGCTGAGGAATATAAGTGCTAGGGCCAATAGCCGCGAAGGCTCGAGATACAGGGGTTGCCCTCGACTATGACTAAAGATACCTTCTTACCGTTGGGACGACCCATGGTTTTAATAGAAGCATGCCATCTCCGTTTCAAAAGGGTCCCCTTGCATTCTGAGAAGGCCTCTCTGCATTCTGAACAGGGCTTCCTGCATTCTCAAAAGGCCTTTCACGATCCAGTCAACGCCTGTAATGTGGCCAACCCAGGCCCCACTGTTCCGGCACAGTACCTCACTGTATTAGGATTTCGACAAGTCATTCCCGCATGGAGAAGAGAGACCCTTCCGTTCAGCCCTCGCCTCCGCACCCAACTCAAATTCAGCTCACCGGGACCCAATAGCTTCAATCACAAGTACACCTGAGCTTTGGCATGTACCACCGAATTCGAATGCTGTTCGATTGATGCAATCATTATCTATTACTGTATTTATATGTCCAACTTTTCCAGCCCCATCCCAGATTTTCCAGCCAACTCCCATGAAAACACTCCGTGACCTACTAGTACTTATACATCATTCAGTCGTCGTCGCATCCGACTCAAACACCCATTTCGTCGCCCGCTTATGAACCACAACCTTCCAGCCCAGCTTTTGGGCTGCGTGTGTGGCCCATTGCTTCCCGACCGCATCAAAGTGATGATGCATGTTGATCACCACGTCCTTCGCCTGCGGGACTTCCTCGCGAAACTTTGCGTCAACCAGCGCCATGGCCGCCGCCTCGAGCCCTCGCGTTCGCACCATGTAGTTGAGATGCACGGTCCCGACCATCGTCTCGATGGTCTCCAAGCTGGTGCACCTCTCCCGCAGGAGGTCCAGCATGATGGGGTTGGTCAGCCGAAGCATGTCCCGCCCCTTTTCGACGGTGGCCTCCGTCCAGGCTTCGGAAAAGGCCTCCTTGGGAAGCGAACCAAATGAATGCCCGCCGCGCCGAATCATTGCCGCCTTCTCTTCGTCTGAGGCACACTTGAACCCCGGGCGGATCTTGACCGAGGGGAAGGGAATCTGCAGCTGGCGGATGCACGCGGCGTTCTGGTTGCCGATGCGGTTGAGGAAGGTCGACAGGGCGGCTTTCTTCTTGGCGTGGATCATGAAGCAGTTGTTGGCGTAGAGCATCTGGCAGGCCTCGTTGTAGACGCGGCGGCTGGTGGCGAGGATGGCGGTGCTGGGGCCGGCGTCGTCGCCGGGTGGGTGGTGCTGGCAGTCCTCCTCGTCGTCTTCCGACTCGGCGTAGTAGTCCTTGGAACCGGCATAATGCCTGGTCCCGGGGTGCATTGGCCGAGTTCGACGCAGGTCGCCCTTGCACACGCAGATCTCGATGGGCATGGACGAGATGAGCAGCAGCTCGTAGATTTGGTTGCGGATCTCGCCGGGGTAATTGAACCACTGGAGCGACATCTTGGCGGTTTATTAGAGTTGTTCTGTGTCATGAACTGGAGCTGCATTCAAGCTGGACTGACAATAAGCTGTCTTCAAGCCGGGACGACATGCAAGCAATTGGGATAATTGGCATTAATACAAAGGAAAAGCACGATGACTGAGCTCTGATGACGGAGTTCCGGTTGCCACGATTATGTCAAAGAAACAACGACAGTACCACGTCATGTGGCTTATTAGGTAACTTCTTCCCCAAAACAGCCCAAAACCGGGGCGCCCAGCGGATGCGGCACAGTAGGGAGCGCCGCGGAAATACTAATCTCGCCAATCAGCGCGCGCGCCCAGTCGCCTGGAACCAACCCTGGCTGCGCTTCGCGTCACATGGAGTGAAAAACACCACGAGTTGCACCAGTTGCACCATCGCTGTGGAGCCCGAAGCCCGAAGCCAGCGGCCAACGATGCCCTGCATTTCAACCACGCTGCGTAGCACGACTTGAACTGTCCGTGTCCAGGTCACGCTGACAAGACACCAGTTCCAGGTCTCATTCCTACACCGCTTCAAGCCGAGGCGCCTGTGAAATTGGAGGTCGACGCCAAGCCATGACTCCCGCCTCCAGCACTTGGCGGAGGGCCAAGACGCCACTCCGCCCCAGTTTTTGACAGCCCTGTTCCATGGATTGCTTGTCTCGAGGAATACGGATCCGTAGGGCCGTTCAATTCAATGGGGACAGCGGGCGGAGCACCGGATGCGCCCGGCTCGACCAAGCCGAGGCCCTTGGCGGTTGGATGTTGCACGGCGGGTTTGAAGCAAAGAGTGAATTCGGAGAATATAATTTCCAAGGTTTGCAGAGTTTTAATCAGGTTGATCTTCTGATCAATTGGTGTGTCCTCGTCAGGGCCTGAAGTTAATTCGATACTGCAGTCGAAATTGCAGGCCTGCAACACACCTTATAAACAAACTTTTACATAACCTTTACTCAACATGACGTTTACACCATACACGAATGTTTGTTCAGGGGACCCCCAAATGGAGGCCTCTGATTAGTCAGATTAGCCACGCACGGGCCAGGGATCAGGTTAGGGTTATTACATGCATCCCAGGGGCCACAGTTGTGAAAAGGGCAATCCGATTGATGTCATTCGCAATTGCAAATGGAATGAATCAAGCACGACGGTCAGGATTCGAACTTGGATCGTGGAAGCAATTGAATTTGCCACTGGCGTGTTGAATTTGAAAACCGACTGGCATTCTTGCTGATGTAGGCTGAGGCCGTCGAGGAAAGAATGGCTGGAAGTTAAGGCCTCTGGCTAATCAGAATAAGGTCAGTTTAACTTGACCCGTGGAAGCCACACCGCATGTTGAATCCATTAGGGATGTAGGGCCACACCATGGCGTGTTGCGCTGTTTGAATTCACACTAAGGTATAGTACCTAGTGACAGACTTATGGTACACGGGGTGCAATCCGGTCTCCTCCCACCTTGGCGGTAGTCAAAATACAAATTGTAACTCCTAGCGGGGGTGGCCAGGTCGGTACAGCCCGAATGCTCCCTCTTGTAGATACCACCGTGCTTAACTTTCTTTCCGCTGCAGCTTTCGCCCGAAAGAAAATCAGCAGTGGGCTTCGGGTTGCGCGTGCCGTCCTATACAAGCAGGATGCCAATGATATTGCCGTCAGCCCGGTGGCAGGTTCCGAGTCCTCCGCAGCCAAAGTTGTGCATCGTACCCAGGTCTCTACCCGAGCAAGTGGGCCCGCCGAAGACATCGTGATTGGATTGGTGGATGCGCAAGCGCACTGCCAGGTTGATGGAGGGTGTCTCATCAAAGGCTGCGGGTGCTTTGTTACGCAGGTGAGCCACATGCCAGATACCCGGTACCTTATATAATGTGCATGCAGTGGTGGGGATTGCTGGGGAGGATGCCAGGGTTTTACTACTTTGTACCTTGTTGTTGAAGTTTGAGAACAGGGCCCAGAAGGCAAAATCAAGTTTGTCACGCATGACCAGCACTCCCTAACAGTTCACGGGCATGCACACCCGTCTTGTCTACCTGGCTTCGCCGCAAAGATGCAACATTCGAAAATAAACCCAACCCGATGTTTGGTCATATTCTACATCAGTTCTTGGCCACATCGATGTCCGTCGATTACTAGTACAAGTACTAACAACTTGAAGGTATCGGTACCAGTTCTGGCACCAGCGAGTTTTGAATTATGTGTGTAGCACATGAACTGAGTCTTTTCTGTCTCACCTGAAATTCTATCTTCAGCTTCATTTGCACCCAGTAGCAGCTTTTGTTTATCCATCTCTCATCAAACAATACCTCGTTTTATCATCACATCCCCATCATCCCACACCTCACGCAATCCTCCTCCCCGGCCTCTCTCCCAACTCAACATCCACCTCCGCAACCCTCACTCCCCCCCCCCTTCCC
>Ga0247770_1000866_pt1 | contig 27503 bp, 26 predicted proteins | sample UWRJL136409B6_FD_179943 | JGI IMG/M metagenome (GOLD analysis project Ga0247770, IMG submission 179943) | Plant litter microbial communities from Arlington Agricultural Research Station in Wisconsin, United States - UWRJ-L136-409B-6 | ecosystem: Environmental > Terrestrial > Plant litter >... | reverse complement strand
GGTGACGGCGGTGGGCGACCGGCCGGTGGGGCACTTCCGCGAGATGGCGCAGGCGCTGGAGGCGGCGCCCGCCGGGCCGGTGGTGCTGCGGCTGGAGAACGCGCCCCCGGTGACGCTGCAGCTTCCGCAGAGCGCCGAGAAGCGGATGATCCTGGCCAACACGCTCACGCCGCGCATTCCGCCGGTGCTGGCGGCGGTGGAGGGCGGGTCTCCGGCCGACCGCGCGGGGCTGAAGGTGGGCGACCGGATCGTGGAGGCCGGCGGGCGGCCGATCCGCGACTGGGTGGAGCTGGTGGCGGCGATCCAGGGAAGCCCCGGGAAGCCGCTCCCGCTGGTGGTGGAGCGGGGGGGACGGCGCGTTCCGCTCACCGCCACGCCGGTCTCGGTGGAGCGGCGGTCGCTGGACCGCGAGATGGTGCAGGTGGGGCGCCTGGGCGCGGGGCCGCAGCCGGTGGACGTGACGCACCGCAGCGTGAACCCGGTGGAGGCGCTCGGCATCGGCGTGCGGGAGACGGTGGCGACCACGGGAATGCTGCTGCGCACGCTGCGGCAGCTGGTGACCGGCGAGCTGTCGGCCCGCAACATGGGCGGGCTGCTCACCATCGGCGAGGCGTCGGGGGAGAGCGCGCGGCAGGGGCTGGACACCTTCCTGGGGTTCCTGGCGCTCTTCTCGGTGAACCTGGCGGTGCTCAACCTCCTCCCCATCCCCATCCTGGACGGCGGGCACCTGATGTTCCTGGCGATCGAGGCGGTGCGCGGCCGGCCGCTCTCCATCGAGACGCGCATCCGCCTGTCGCAGCTGGGGCTGGTGATGGTGGTGGCGCTGATGCTGTGGGCCAACGGGAACGACGTGGTCCGGCTGGTGGAGCGCTACTTCGCGCGCTGACCGGCGGCGGTGGGGCGATGGGCCGATCCCGGCTCATCGTCCGGTTCTTCGACGGCCGGCCGTTGCTCGACGGGTGATGTGGATCACCCCGGCGAGCATGGTCGCGGAGGGACTGGTCCCCCGGCTGGTGGCAGCGGGGGATCGTTTGTTTCGGGAAAGCCGCGATTCGTCACAACTCCGCGTCTCACGGGCACTTTGCCACTCCCCGGGGTGTACCTGGGGCCCGGGAATCGTTATCTTACGAGGTTCCCCACCGGAATCTGGCGCGACAGCCCCCACCAGCCCGCTGTCTCCACGCCACGCGTCCCAGCCCACTGTCACACGAGAGCCGCGAGACAGACGAATGGAACGGACCCATCTCGACGCCATCGAGCGTCTTCTGCTGCGCGAGCGCGACAAGACGCTGCGCTCCCTCGGGCGCTTCTCGGAGCAGTCCAAGCTCACGCGCGATTCCGCGGACGCGGACCTGTCCAGCTATTCGTTCCACATGGCGGACCAGGGCACCGACGCGATGGAGCGGGAGAAGAGCTTCCTGTTCGCGAGCAAGGAAGGACGCTACCTCTACCGGGTGGAGGAGGCGCTGCGCCGGCTGTACCAGAATCCCGACGAGTTCGGCAAGTGCCACTCCTGCAACCTGGAGATCCCGTTCGCGCGGCTGGAGGCGCTTCCCCACGCGCGCTACTGCCTGGACTGCAAGACGCGCGAGGAGCAGGCGGCCTGAGCCGCGGCTTCGGCGGATGATGGACGAGAGGGCGGCTTCCCGGTGGGAGGCCGCCCTCTTCGCGTGGTGATGATCCACGTTCGATGCGCGGATCCACATGACGGTCGGCATCCTCCCATGCGGTTCCGGTCGGTGGTGCGCTCGGTGAGGAGATCGGGGTGGATCGTGATCGGCGGGCGGGGTGCACGGCGGACGACGGGCGTAGCAACGATCGTGATGGGCGGATCGCGGCGTGTGCGGGGTCGCATCGGACGATGGATCGATGGCACGCCGGGGCACCCGTGCGGAGCCCGAGGATCAGCAGGATTTCGCCCTGATCAGAACAGCGTCATCTGCGCGGGGAGGCGGAGCTGGCGGCGGTGGGCGACGTCGATGGGCTCCAGGGGGCGCTCCTGCGGGGCGACGGTCAGGGAGCCCGTGTAGCCCAGGCGATCCAGCGATTCGCCCACGGTGTCGTAGGCGACGGCGGGGTGGTTGGCGTTTTCGCTGAGGTGGGCGAGGACGACGGCGCAGAGGTCGTCGTGGTACAGCTCGCGGGCCAGCTCGGCGGCGGCGCGGTTGGAGAGGTGGCCGTGGCTCCCGCCGATGCGCGCCTTCACCGACCACGGATACACGCTCTCGCGCAGCATGATCTCGTCGTGGTTGCTCTCCAGCACCAGCAGGTGGCACCGCTGCAGCGCGTGCCGCACCGACGCCGTCGCGCGCCCGAGATCCGTCGCGATCCCCAGCTTCTCCCCCGTCTCGTTCTCCGTCACCGTCACGGCGACCGGATCGATGGCGTCGTGCACGGTCAGGAAGGGCGTCACGGTGAGGCCGCCGATCTCCACCGGCTCCACGCTGGTGTAGCGGCGCACGTCCTCGGTGCCGTCCAGCAGGTCGCGGCAGACGTTGCGGGTGAGGTCGGTGAGGTAGAGCGGCACTTTCCAGCGGCGCGCGGCCACGCCCATCCCCTTGGTGTGGTCGCCGTGGTCGTGCGTGACCAGGAGCCCGGCCAGGGTGGAGGGATCCACCTCCGCCTCGGCCATGCGGCGCTCCAGGTCGCGCCCGCTGAAGCCGGCGTCCACCAGCAGCCGCGTGCCGCCGCCCTCCACGAGGACGGCGTTGCCGCGGCTGCCGCTGCCCAGGACCGTGACCCGCAAATGCCCTGCTTTCGAATCGATGGAGGAGGGGCCGCCGCCGGGAAGGGCGGGGAAGAGAAGAAGTCCTGAGTCCTAGGTGCCAAGTCCCAAGATCGAAATCCTACGTGCTGTTCAGGACTTAGGACCAAGGACTCAGGACTTCTCTTTCAGGATCCGCCGCGGCCGCGCTGCCAGGCGGCCTCCAGCTGTCGGCGCATCCCGTCGGTGAGGGCGACGCCGCGGCGCGACATGGCCATCTCGGCGACCTCGAGGAACTTCTCCACCCGGTACGCCGTGAGGTCCTCCCCGGTTCCCCAGCTGAAGGGCGGGACGTACTTCGGGGGGAGGAGCGCGCCGTACAGGTTGCTCCCCGCGCCGACGACGGTGCCGGTGTTGAGCAGCAGGCCGATCCCCGTCTTCACGTGGTCGCCCAGGAAGCAGCCCATCTTCACCTGCCCCGTGTCGGCGTCGCCGTCGGGGGTCCAGAGGCGGACGGCGCCGTAGTTGTTCTTGAGGTCGCTGTTGGTCGTCTCGGCCCCCAGGTTCACCCAGGCGCCCAGGTAGGCGTGGCCGATGTGGCCGTCGTGCGCCTTGTTGACCCACCCCAGGCACACGCTCTCCGCGAACTCGCCCCGGATGCGGCAGACGGGGCCGATGGAGAACTCCGCCAGCGTCCCGCCCAGGACGATGCTCCGCTTCCCCACGTAGCCGGGTCCCGACATGCGGGTGAACGCGCGCACCTCGGCCCCGTCGTCCAGCCACACGGGACCCGCGGTGAGGTCGAACACCACCCCCGGCTCCACGCGCACCCCCTCGCCCATCACCAGCGCGTGGTCGCCGAAGCGGTGGGCGCCGGCGGGAAGCTCCGGCTCCGGCGCGTCGGGGAAGAGCGCGGCCACGTCCTCCGTCACCTGCGCGCCGCTGCCGATCATCAGCTCCCACACGCGGCCCAGCACCTTGCCGCCCAACTCCACGCCGCCGGTGCGCTCCACCAGCCGCGAGGGCTCCAGGAAGAAGTCCGCGTCCGGCGTGGGCGTCCCGCGCGGCGCGAACCATCCCACCACCTCGCCGCCGATCAGCAGCGGGCCCGAGCCGCCGCGCCGCTCGCGCCAGACGTCGCCGCTCCCCCACGCCGGCACCGCGCGCGAGGAGAGGAAGAGCCGCGCCCCCTCCGACGGAGCGTCCTCGTAGCGGATGACGGGCGGCGCGCCGGCCTCCTCGAACCCCTGGAGGTGGTCCGCGCCCAGGTGCGCCACCACCTGCCCGCCGAAGTTGCGCCGGGCGCGCTCGCGCAGCGTCATGGCGCCGAAGATCAGCTCGCCGCCGGGGCGCGTGAGGGCGAACGGCTCCCACTTGCGGGCCACGGCGTCGTCGAAGAGGACGATCTGGAGGTCGGGCATCGGTTGAAAAGAAAGTGCCTGGTGCCTGGTGCTTGGTCCCTGGTGCGTCGTCGCGCGCTCAGGACGGGTGCGAGTATGCCGGGCGCCCATGCAGGCTTCGTGCGGGCGATTGCGACAACGCCGCCCGGACCGGTGGGTCGGGACGGCGATGTAGTTCGAAATCCGTTACTTAAGCCCTTTACCAGGGACCAGGCACTAAGGACGAAGGACTTCTTTTCGGCTAGAGGTTCCGCAGCCGCTCCGGAAGCTCCCCCAGCATCTTCTTCAGATCCGGCGACCGATCCCGATGCGCCACGAACGTCACGTCGCCGGTGCGCACGATCACCAGGTCCTCCACCCCGAAGGCGACCACCGGGCCGTCGTCCGCGTAGACGGTGGTCCGCGCGCAGTCCACCGCGTATCCCTCGCCGACCATCACGTTGCCGGCCGCGTCGGCGGGGCGGGTGCGGGCGACGGCGTCCCAGGCGCCCACGTCGTCCCAGTCGAAGGTGGCGCGCACCACCCCCACGCGGCTGGAGCGCTCCAGCACCGCCACGTCGATGGCGATGCTGGGCGCCCGCGCGAAGAACTCCTCCACGCCGCCCGCGCGGACGATGGGCACCAGCTCGCGCAGCTCGGGGGAGACGCGCTCCATCTCGTCCAGCAGGTCCGACGCCCGCCAGACGAAGAGCCCCGTGTTCCACAGGTACCCGCCCGACGACAGGTACCGCTCCGCCGTCGCGCGGTCCGGCTTCTCCACGAACTCCGCCACCTCGAACCCCGGCTCCCCCTCCGGCGCCACCCCCTCGGCGGACGCGAGCGGCCGGCCCAGGCGCACGTAGCCGTACCCCGTCTCCGCGCGGGTGGGAACGGCGCCGATGGTGAAGAGGCGGCGGTGTCCGGCGGCCAGCTCGGCCGCGCGGGCGATCAGGGCGCGGAAGGCTTCGGGGGGATGGATGACGTGGTCGGCGTGGAGCGAGACCATCACCGCGTCGGGGTCGCGCCGCTCGATCTCGGCCGCGGCCCAGGCCAGCGCGGGGCCCGTCCCCTTCGCCCCCGGCTCCAGGAGCAGGTTGCCGGGGCCCAGCTCGGGGAGGACGGAGAGGATGGGGCCCGCCAGGTGCGCGCCGGTGAGGATGCGCAGCCGCTCCGCCGGGATCAGCGGGACGATGCGGTCCACCGTGTCGCGGATCAGCGGGCGCTCGGAGGCCAGCGGGAGGAGCTGCTTGGGGCGCGCCGGGGTGCTGGCCGGCCAGAAGCGCGAGCCCACGCCCCCCGCCAGGATCACCGTCCAGAGCCGAGGGACCGAAGCGCCCTCCGCCGGGGTACGTGCGTCGCTCAAACGGGACCCATCGGTTTCTGGGAAGGGCTCACTCGCCGGCGGCCGGGGCGAAGAGCTCGTCCACGCGCGCCAGGAGCTTCTTGGGGGAGAAGGGCTTGGTGAAGAAGTCCGTGGCCCCCAGCTCCATGGCCTGGCGCCGGTCGGCGTCCTGCCCCTTCGCGGTCAGGATGATCACGGGAGTGTCGGCGCGGTGGGGCATCCGGCGCGCCTCGGCCAGCACCTCCAGCCCCGAGGCGTGCGGCATCATGATGTCCAGGAGCACCACGTCGATGGGCTCGTCGCCGCGCAGGTGCTCCAGCGCCTCGCGCCCGTCCGACACCAGGACCACCTGGTAGGGGCCCTGCTCCAGCTTGATGCGGATGATGTGCCCGATGTGCGGCTCGTCGTCCGCCACCAGGACGCGGCGCTGCGGGGGCGCTTCCGTCTCGTCGCTCATGGCGCCGGGGCCCGGCTAGACCAGCGCGGCCAGCGCCGGGCGGCGCGCCGACAGGTCGCGGAGCAGCGGGGCGAAGCCGACGCCCTCGCGCAGCAGGACGGCCAGGAGGACGTCGCCGCTCAGCACCGTGGCCAGCGCCACGCCGGCCTCCAGCCGCACCACCATCGTCTCGGCCGCGCCCAGCCCCGTCGCAGCACCCAGCGCCGAGGCCGCCGAGGCGAGCCCGGGGACCATGGCCGAGACGGTCTCGGCGTCCAGCGCGCCCTCGCCGGCGTGCTGGATCAGCAGGCCGTCGCTCCCCAGCACCAGCACGTGCTCCACTCCCGGGTGTTCGCGGAGGGCGTCGAGCGCGGCGTCGAGGTCGGTCATCCGTGTGGCTCCCTGGGACTGGACGGAGGTGAAACCGCGGCGGCAACGTAGCCGCGCCGCCCCCGCGCCGTCAACCCCGAAAAGCCGCGCGCGGCCTTGACGCGAGCGCCTTTGGCCGGATAAGGTTACCCCTGCGCCCGGCGTGCCGGACGCTTCACTTTTTGCGAGCAGCCCATGAACCGGAACCTCCCTGCCGTGCGCTCCCTTCTTCTCCTCGCCTTCGTCCTCGTCCCCTCGGCCATGGTGCTGAGCGCGTGCGAGGACCCGTTCAACCTGGGCGACCCGGTGCTGAGGACGGACTCGCTCCGGCTGGCGGCGCCCACCTCGGCGGTGAACATCCCCACGGCGGTCGACATCAACAACGGCAACGCGCTCCGCCGTCCGGAGCAGCCCAGCGAGGCGAGCGCCTGGGACTTCCAGCTGCGCCAGAACGGAGCCACCTTCTCGCTGGTGCCGTTCAGCTCGCTGGGGCGCCTGCGCGGCGCGGGGATCCGCTCCGCCGACGCGGTCTTCGAGACCGCCGAGGAGGCGCCGCGCGGGAGCGGCGAGTACACGCGCGACCCGTTCGCCATCGCCCCCGGGCAGACGTACTTCGTGCAGACGCGCGAGGCGCAGAACTCGTTCTGCGTGAAGTACGGGATCCTCAAGGTGCTCTCGGTGAGCGCCGACTCGGGGACGGCGCGGCTGGTGGTGCGCAGCAACCAGAACTGCGACGACGAGCGCCTGCAGCCCTGATGCTCGACCCACGCCAGATCCGACAGGACCCCGCGGGCGTCGCCGCCGCCCTGGCCCGCCGCGGCACCGACGCCCACGCGCCCTCCGTGGCCCGCGTCGTGGAGCTCGACGCCGAGCGCCGCGCGCTGATCGCCGAGGGCGACGAGCTGAAGGCGCGCCGCAACGCCGTCTCGCTGGAGGTGGGCGAGCGGAAGCGCCGCAAGGAGAGCGCGGACGAGCTGATCGCCGAGATGCGCGGGGTGGGCGACCGCATCCGCGAGATCGACGGGCGGCTCCGCGAGGTGGAGGAGGAGGGGGAGAACGTCCTCCTGCGCCTTCCCAACCTCCCCGACCCCTCCCTTCCCGACGGGGGCGAGGAGGCCAACGCGGTCGTCCGCGCCTGGGGCGAGCCGCGCGAGCTTGGGTTTGATGCGAAGCCGCACTGGGAGCTCGCGGCCGCGCTCGGCATCCTGGACCTCCCCCGGGGGGCCAAGGTGGCCGGGAGCGGCTTTCCCGTGTATCGCGGGGTGGGCGCCCGGCTGCAGCGCTCGCTGATCAACTTCATGCTGGACCTGCACACCCGCGAGCACGGCTACACGGAGGTGGAGACGCCGTTCGTGGTGAACCGCGAGTCCATGCAGGGGACGGGGCAGTACCCCAACTTCGTGGAGGAGGGGGACGCCTACTTCCTCCCCGAGGACGGGCTCTACCTGATCCCCACCGCCGAGGTGCCGGTCACCAACCTGCACCGCGACGAGATCCTGGAGGCCGGGCAGCTCCCCATCGCCTACACGGCGTACTCGCCCTGCTTCCGCCGCGAGGCGGGGGCGGCGGGGAAGGACACGCGCGGGCTGCTGCGGGTGCACCAGTTCGACAAGGTGGAGATGGTGCGCTTCGAGCGGCCGGAGGACTCGGACGCGGCGCTGGAGGCGATCACCGGGCACGCGGAGAAGGTGCTGCAGCTGCTGGGGCTTCCCTACCGCGTCCTCTGCCTGGCGGCGGGGGACGTGGGGTTCTCGTCGGCCAAGACCTACGACCTGGAGGTGTGGGCGCCCGGGGTGGGGAAGTGGCTGGAGGTCTCCAGCGCGTCCAACTTCCGCGACTACCAGGCGCGCCGCGCGCAGATCCGCTATCGCCCCGAGCCCGGCGGGAAGCCGGAGCTGGTGCACACGCTGAACGCCTCCGGGGTGGCGCTCCCGCGCACCGTGGTGGCCATCCTGGAGAGCTACCAGGAGGAGGACGGCTCGGTGACCGTGCCCGAGGTGCTGCGCCCGTACCTGGGCGTGGACCGCATCACCGCCCCCTGACCTGCCGGCCGGCGCGCCCTCCCCGGGCGCGCCGCCACCCTCCATGAGCAGCAGCGACCGGCCCCCGCGCCCGCCCCGTTCCTCCCGGAGCGTCCGATTGCCGGCATTCCCGCGCCTCAACCGGCGTCACGTCCCCACCGCGTTCGGGATCCTGGCCGCGGTGGTGCTGGCGTGGTACCTGTTGTACAGCCAGCTCCTCGTGCGGGAGATGCAGCGCGAGGCGGTGGTCCACTCGCGCATCGTCGCCACCCTCTTCGCCGGCCTCACCGATCCCTCCAAGGACCCCAACGAGACGCTCCTGGAGCTCTCCGGCGAGGTGCAGGCGCTGGAGTTCCCCATCGTCCTCACCGACGGCGAGGGGTTTCCCGTCTCCACCATCAACCTGGACTGGGAGCCCGACCTGGGCGACTCGGCCGACATCGTGCGCGTGCTGCGCTACGCCGAGTCGCTCTCCGAGGACCATCCGCCTATCGTGAAGCCGGGGCTGGGGACGTTGTACTACGGCGACGCGCCCACCGTGCGGCGGATGCGCTGGATCCCCTGGCTGCAGGTGGGGGCCATGGTGTGCCTCCTGGTCGCCGCGGGGTGGATGGTGAACCACAACGCCCGCACCGAGCGCGAGCGGATCTGGGCGGCCATGGCGCGCGAGTCCGCGCACCAGATGGCCACGCCGCTGTCGTCGCTGGCCGGGTGGGTGGAGATCCTGCGGCTCCCGGAGGAGGAGCGCGCGGAGATGGCCACGCTCCCGGCCGTGGCGGCGGAGATGGAGGCGGACCTGGACCGCCTGGAGAAGGTGGCGCGCCGCTTCGAGTGGATCGGCCGGCCGGTGCAGACGGAGGCGGTGGAGGTGCGGCCGATGCTGAAGGTGCTGGAGCGTTACGTGCGCGTGCGCCTCCCGCAGCTGCGCCGCAGCGTGGAACTGCGCACCGACGTGGCCGACGGGACGCCGCCGGTGAACGGGAACCTGGTGCTCCTGGAGTGGGCGCTGGAGAACCTGATCAAGAACGCCATCGACGCGCTGGCCGGGGCGGGGGGGCACATCGTGGTGGAGGCGGAAGCGCAGTCGGACCGGCGGGTGGAGATCCGCGTGAAGGACGACGGGCCCGGCGTGGCGCCCGCGGTGCGGAAGACGATCTTCGATCCCGGCGTCTCCACCAAGAAGAGCGGGTGGGGGGTGGGGCTGTCGCTGGCGCGGCGGATCGTGGAGGACGTCCACGGGGGACGGCTGTTCCTGGCGGACACGGAGCGCGGGGCCACCTTCGTGATGGTGCTTCCCGCCGCCCCGCAGCCGGACAACGAGCCCAAGGCGCTCCGGCGGCCCTTCCGCGTGCGCGCCGGGGCGGAGGAGGCGTCGGTCGCGGCGGAGAAGGCGGCGGCGGAGAAGGCCGTCGCGGAGAAGGCGCTGCGTATCGCGTCGGAGGAGCGGGAGCGCGGGGAGCGGCCGCGGGAGGGGTAGGGGATCGGGGCGGGAGGACGGAGTCGAGGGATCGAGGCGATGCGACGGGCGGTGTCGCATACCGCGGCGGGCCCCCTCCCCCCGCCCTCCCCCGCTGCGCGGGAGAGGGAGCCGTATCTCGCTCGCTCGCCTCCGCTGCGTCGGCCTGGGCTGGCGACGATGCTCGTCGACGGCCGGGATGGTTGCATCGCAGTCCGCGAAGGCGGACTTTGTGTTTTTGTAGCGGCGGGTTTCAACCCGCCGGCGCGGAGGCCGGGGTTGCGCGTTCGGTCGTCGCGTGAGGGATGCGCGCCCGGAGGGCCGGGACGGCGCCGCGCGCGCACGAGGTGGCGGGTCGCATGGAGGCGTGGCGCGCGGCGGCGGCCCGGCGCGGTTGGGCACAGCTGTATCGTGCCTTACCGCGCGCGCAGCCCGGCCCGGAGCGAAGCGGAGGGACACGCCCAACCCGCCGTTCGCGGTTCGTCCGTTGCAGGTCGTAGCCGAAGGTTCGTGGAACGCAGCCGAGAGATCGAGAGCGGGAGATAGATGGCGGTCGACCTGTCACACCTGAACCCCGAGCAGCGCGAGGCGGCCCTTCACTTCGAGGGGCCGCTGCTGGTGCTGGCCGGCGCGGGGTCCGGCAAGACGCGCGTGCTCACCCACCGCATCGCCTGGCTGATCGACGAGATGGGGGTGGACCCGGAGAAGATCCTGGCGCTCACCTTCACCAACAAGGCCGCCGGGCAGATGCGCGACCGGGTGCGCGCGCTGCTCAGGAAGGAGCCGGCGGGGATGTGGATCGGGACCTTCCACGCCGTGGGCGCCCGCATCCTCCGCCGCGACGCCACGAAGCTCGGCTGGACGCCGGGGTTCCAGGTCTACGACGCGGACGACACGGAGAACCTCACCAAGCGCATCATCCGCGACGACCTGCGCCTGGACCTCAAGCGCTGGCCGCCCCGCGCCGTGCATTCCGCCATCTCCTCGGCCAAGAACGAGCTGGTGACGCCGGACGAGTACGCGCGCGGCGCCTTCGACCCGTTCCAGCAGAAGGTGGCCGAGGTCTACCCGCTCTACCAGAAGGCGCTCCGCGACGCCAACGCCTTCGACTTCGACGACCTGCTGGTGAAGCCGGTGGAGCTGCTGCGCACCAACCCGCGCGCGCTGGAGCGGTACCGCGCGCGCTTCGGGTTCATGCTGGTGGACGAGTACCAGGACACCAACCGCGCGCAGTACACCTTCCTCAAGCTCCTGGCCGAGGAGCACCAGAACCTCTTCGTGGTCGGCGACGACGACCAGTCCATCTACGGGTGGCGCGGGGCGGACATCCGCAACATCCTGGACTTCGAAAAGGACTTCCCCGGCGCGCGCGTCATCCGCCTGGAGCAGAACTACCGGTCGACCAAGCGGATCCTGGACGCGGCCAACCGCGTGATCGCGGAGAACACCAAGCGGAAGGGGAAGACGCTCCGCACCGACAACGCGGCGGGCGAGCTGCTGACGCTGGTGGAGGCGGCGGACGAGCTGGACGAGGCGCAGTGGGTGGCGGAGGAGATCGTCGCCCGGCGCACGGACGATCCCAACCTGGCGCTGAAGCACTTCGTCATCCTCTACCGCACCAACTCGCAGTCGCGCGCGGTGGAAGAGGGGCTGCGGCGCGAGCGGCTGCCGTACCGGGTGATCGGCGGGACGCGCTTCTACGAGCGGCGCGAGATCAAGGACGCCATGGCGTACGTCCGCCTGGTGGCCAACCCGGCGGCGGACGAGGCGTTCCTCCGCGTGGTGAACGTGCCCAAGCGGGGGATCGGCGACACGTCGGTGGCGCGGCTGGCGGAGTGGGCGTCGGCGAAGGGGATGCCGCTGCTGGCGGCGGCGCAGCGCGCGGGGGAGATCGACACCATCCGGGGCGCGGCGGGGAAGGCGCTCCCGGAGCTGGCTGGGCTGATCGCCAGGCACGCGGCGGTGGTGGACCGCGTCCCGCTGGCCGAGACGCTGCGCGCGCTGGTGGTCGATTCGGGGCTGATCCAGTCGCTCCAGGAGGAGGGGCCGGAGGGGAAGGACCGCATCGACAACGTGGAGGAGCTGATCGCCGGCGCGGCGGAGCTGGAGGCGCGGCTCCTGGACGAGGACCCGGAGCTGATCGCGGAGATGGAGGAGGCGGGGGAGACGGCGCCGCGCGCCATCGACCTCTTCCTGGCGCACGTGACGCTGGTGGCCGACATCGACCAGCACGACCCCAACGCGGACGCGGTGTCGCTGATGACGCTGCACAACGCCAAGGGGCTGGAGTTCCCCGTGGTCTTCATCACCGGGCTGGAGGACGGGCTCTTTCCGCTGATCCGCGCCATGGACGAGCGCGACCAGCTGGAGGAGGAGCGGCGGCTCTTCTACGTGGGGATCACGCGGGCGGAGCGGAAGCTGTACCTGGCGTACGCGCGCCGGCGGCGGCGGGGCGGGGAATGGATGGACTCGGTCCCCTCCTCCTTCCTGGAGTCGGTGCCGAAGGAGCTGCTGGAGACGCGCCACACGGAGCGGACGATGGAGCGCCCGTCCTCCTTCGCGCAGCCGTGGAAGACGGCGGCGCGCTCCTTCGAGACGCGGCGCCAGCGGCTGGGGCTCACCAGTCCGGCGCGCCGCGCGGAGCCGGAGGACCCCAGCTACCAGGTGGACTATTCGGACTCGCAGGACTCCGTCTCGCTGGTGAAGGGGGCGCGGGTGCGCCATCCGCAGTTCGGCGCGGGGACGGTGGCGTCGCTCTCCGGCTTCGGCGCGGACGTCCGCGCGGCCATCGACTTCGACACCGTGGGGCGCAAGATGGTGGTGCTGAAGTACGCCAACCTGCAGGCGGAGAGCGAGTGACGATGCCGGCCGCGTCGTCCGATCGCCCCCGGACGTCGATGCGTTCGACGCGCTTCCCGATGGCGGCCGCGCCCGATCGCCCCCGAACGTCGATGCGTTCGACGCGCTTCCTGGTGGCGGCGGTCGCGCTCTTCGTCTCCGCGTGCGGCGCGCCGCCGGAGAACGTGGCGAAGGTGGCGCCGGACGATCCCGCGATCACCGCGGCGGTCGGCCGCGCCCGCGCCACGGTGGGCGAGCTGGTGCGGCGCGTGGAGAACCCGCCCGCCGCGCAGCAGTACCTGGCGGCCAAGGTGGAGCTGGTGGAGGGCGATTCGCACGAGAACCTGTGGGTGACCGGCCTTCGGCTCCAGGACGGCGTGCTCCACGGGACGCTGGACAACGACCCCGTGCTCCTCCGCCAGGTGAAGGCCGGCGATCCCGTGCGCGTGTCGCCGGACTCCGTCTCGGACTGGATGGCCGTGGACCGGGCCGCGGTCTGCGGCGGGTTCACCACGCGCATCCTCGCGCCCCGGGAGGAGGCGCCGGCCGGAGAGCCCACCGTCCGCGACACCGCCCTCTGCCTGCCGCTCGACCCCGCCGAGCCGCGCTGACCGGCGGGATTCGGCGGGCGAGGGACCCGAATCGGCCCGGTGGAGTACCTGAGCCGCTTCGCTCCGTGGACCCGCGGACGCGCGATACGAAACGGGAGATGGGGATCGTGACGAGATTTCCGGCGTGGATGCGGCGGACGGCGTGGGCGGGGGGCGTGGCGCTCGCGCTGGCGGCGGGGGGCGCGACGTGGGTGGCGCTCGACCAGACCGGCGCCCCCGAGCGCCCCGGCGACCGGCGCGAGCTGGTGGTGCTGGTGCACGGGATGGGACGCGGCCGCGCCTCCATGTGGACGCTGGGGCGCACGCTGGAGGCGCGGGGGTACCGCGTGCTCAACTGGGGCTACTCCAGCTACACGGACTCCGTCCCCCAGATCGGCGCCGACCTCTCGCGCGACCTGGCGGCGGAGATCGGAGACGCGCCGCGGGTGCACTTCGTGGGGCACTCGCTGGGGAACGTGATCGTGCGGTGGACGCTGGCGCACGAGCCGCCGGCGCGGGTGGGCCGCGTGGTGATGCTGGCGCCGCCCAACCAGGGCTCCGCCGCCGCGGACAGGTACGCCCGCTACACCGCCTGGCTGATGCCGCCCATCGCCGAGCTGCGCACGGCGCCGGGCAGCACGGTGCGCATGCTCCCCGCGCCGCGCGGCGTGGAGGTGGGGGTGATCGCGGGCGCGTACGACGGCAAGGTGAGCGTCGCCGAGTCGCACCTCCCCGGCGAGCGAGACCACGCCGTGGTCCCCGCCGCCCACAGCTTCATCATGAACCGCCGCGACGTACAGGACCTCACCCTCCGCTTCCTCCGCGAAGGCCGGTTCTAGCGAGAGTCCCGAGCACCGAAACGAAGCCGGCCGCGTGACGGATCACGCGGCCGGCCTTTCTATTTGCGCCGTTTGCGGAAGATGCGTCTCGCATCCTGATGCTGGTGGAGGATTCGCGAGATCTTGATCTGTCCTCCGACGATGCGGTGATAGATCGTGTACGGGTTCACCGCGACGCTTCGCAACGTGGGACCCAGTTCCGGCCGGGGAGATCCGCTGTACGGTGCTTCACCGAGCCGATCACAGGCTGCCATGATGTCCCACGGAAGGTTCGCGGCGCCATCAGTGTCGACGGCGTGTTCCTCGAGATACCGAGTGATCGACTGAAAGTCCTTGAACGCCGTCAGGGTGAAGGACCAGTTATTCAGCGGGCGCCTCCCCCGATGCGGGCGAGTAGCCAAGCCTTTACTTCCTCGCCCGGGATTATGGGATCCCGCTTCTCGCTTTCCAACCCGAGGGCGATCTCGTGGCGGAGCGCTTCGAGGGCCTCGTCGCTCTCGGGAGATTCGGCGTCGCGGAGTAGCCAGAGTGCGGCTTCCAGCACTTCGTTGGGAGATGCGTATCGCCCGGAGCGGACTTCTTCGTCAACGAAGTCGCGGTAGTGCGCTCCCAGCGGAATGCCGCAGCGCTGGCGGATCGCCTCCATCGCCTGAGCGACCGCCGCGCCGTCGCCCCGCGCTGCCGCCCGGCCGACGGGGAGCAGGTCGGATGCTTCGTCGCCCGTCACGGCTTCCCCCCGATCCAATTGGTCGAACCCCAATTGAACGTCCCGCCGGAGCGCTTCCATCTTCGAGTCGTACTCGGACTCGGCGTCGTCCAGCGCTTCCATCATCGCGGCGAGCACGTCCTCGGGCGAGGCGTACTGGCCGGAGCGGACGCGGTCGAGGACTGCTCGCTCGAACTCGGGGGGGAGGGGGAACGACATGTCCTGCTCCTGGTGGGGGATGCGGTCTCCCCGAAAGCTCTCGGCGGCGGCGGTGGGTGTCAATTGCGGGTGCCCGGCGTGGAAGGTGGATCGCGCTCGACGGCTTCAAAGAAGCGTGATCCGGGCCGGTTCGTCAACAGCGTCCACTTCGCGCCTGCGGTCGAACAGGTCGTCCCGCCGGCGGCGCGTCAGGACGGGGAGCCGTAGCCGTTTCCGTCGGCGGACGGGCGGTCCTGCAGGTGGTGGAAGGGGACGTCGGGGAGAGGGAAGAACTCGTCGGCCATCTCGGCCAGGAGCTCGGGGCGCTGCCAGGCGCCGTCGCGCAGCGCCATGCGGCGCACCTTCTTGGAGAGGTCCAGGTTGCGCTCGCCGATGGGGTCCAGCGCGCGGGCGATGGCGTCGCCGCGGCGGTTGAGGTAGTCCACCACGTAGTCGAACGAGCGCACCAGGTATCCCTCCACCGTGTCGCCGGTGAGGTCCCAGCGCGACAGGGTGAGGATGGTGCCGAAGATGGAGTGCCAGCGGTCGTGGTCCTGCACGCGGATCATCCCCCGGAAGATCCGCCGGTTGGTACGGAAGGAGAAGAGCGTGCCGGAGAGGACGCGGTCGAAGAGGGCGTCGGCCTGCGAGTGGTCGTGGTCCATCACGGCGCGCCGGGCCACGCGCATGTAGCGCTCGCCCAGGTGCATGTCCATCCGCGCCTCCCAGTACGAGTGCCCCAGCCCCTTGCTGGACGAGGTCAGCAGGAGCTGGCGCGGGACGAACCAGTTGTGCGCGATGGTGTCGGCGGCCAGGTGCGTGAGGTAGCCCAGCCCCACGGCGCGGAGGCGGTCGGTGTCGGCGGAGTGGTGGATCTCCTCGCCCACGTGCCAGTGGTGGCAGTGGCGGCCCTCGGGGACGTACTTCTTGGCCAGCGAGATGTCGGCCGCCAGCGAGCCGTAGACGAAGTCGTACGGGTGCGCGGCCAGGATCACGCGCAGCGATTCGGGGAGGAGGTGCAGCGATTCCAGGAGCTGCACGCTCAGGTACGCGTGCGTCCCCGGCCCCCACGCCCACGCGGGGTCGGGGAAGAGCGCCACCCCCAGCAGCGCCAGCGCCAGCCCCAGCAGCACCCGCTTCTTCACCGCCTACCGCCCCCTCGTCACGTCGCCGTCCTCGTCGTCGAGATCCCCGTCGTCGAGATCTTCCTCGTCGAGATCAGCACCGTCGAGATCGTCATCGTCGAGATCGTCATCGTCGAGATCCTCGTCGTCGAGATCCTCGTCGTCGACGTCGTCCTCGACGAAATCATCGATCTCGAAGTCTTCGTCGTCGTCGAGGAGCGAGGCGCGGCCGCGGGAGCGGGCTCCGGAGGCGCGCTCCTCCATGGCGTCGCGCAGCTCGCCGCGGGCTTCCTCGATGATGCGGCGCACCTCGTCGCGGAACTCGGCCAGCAGCTCGCGGCCGGCGTCGATGGCGTCGCCCGTGGCGTCGCCGCCGGCCAGCGCGCTGTCGCGAAGCTCGCGGCCCACGCGGGCGGCGCTCTTCTTCAGTTGCTTGCGGTACGGCTTCAGCTCGCGGAGCAGTCGCTCTCGCGGCGACTTGGGCTCGGGGCGCAGGAGGAGCGTGGCGCCGATGCCCAGCACCGTGCCCACGGCGAAGGCGGTGAGGAAGTCGCTGGTGTCCTGTCGTGCCATCGTTCTCTTTCGGTCTCTTCCGCTCTGTCGCGGATCGGCAGGTGGGTCCGTCAGTCGTCCAGCCAGTGGCGCCCGCGCCGCCGCGGGACGACGCGGATCTCCGTATCGTCCCCGTCGTCGTATCCCTCGTTCCCGTCCTCGTCGTCGCCGGGATCCTGGCCGGCGACGTCCTCCATCTCCAGCTCGCCGGTGCGGAGGCGGCGGAAGGTGTCGGCGCTGGCCCGCAGCCCCCGCACGGCGGCGGCGCCGCCGACGAAGAGCTGCTCGGCCTCTTCCTGCACCACGCCGATCAGCGCGTTGAACTCGCCCACGCGGCGCTCGGCCTCCACGGTGGCGCGGTGGAGCGCGTCGTTGGCGGAGGCGACGGTCTCGGAAAGGCGCGCGGCGTCGTCCTTCACCCGCTCGCTGAGCGCGCCCACGTTCTCGCTCACGCGGTTCACGCTGGCGATGGCGGGAGCGAAGTCGCCGCGGAGCTTTTTCGACTGCTCCTCCACCTTGTGGACCAGCTGGCGCACCTTGAGCCCCACGAAGATCAGGGCGAAGCCCAGCACCAGGAGGCCGATGGCCACCACGATGGTGGAGACGGCGGCCAGCGCCTCGATCCACGTCTGCCAGCCGGGCTCGCGCTGCACCACGAACACCGTGTCGCGCAGCGCCTGCGCGAGCGCGAGCGCGGCGGGAGAAAAGCTCGACGGCGCGATCGATGGGATCAAGCGGCGGTCCTCGACGAGAGGGATGGAGTCATTCGAACAGGTCCGCGCCCAGGGTGCGGCTTCCCAGCTTGGGCACCACGCGCGGAAAGATACGCGACGCGCGCCCGGCCGCGAGCCTCCCGCGCACTTCGTCCCGCGCCTCCGCCGGGAGCGCGTCCAGCGCCGCCGCGTCGCGCCCGTCGATCAGCGCGCGGAGCGCGGCGTCCAGGGCGTCGATCCCGCCCGCGGCTTCGGCGAGGGCGCGGACCTCGTCCGGCGCGGACCACCCGCCGCCCAGCGCGGCCACGTCGCTCGCCCACAGGTCGCCCAGCGGGAGGAGCGGCTCGGGCGGAAGCTCGCCGCCCAGGAGGAGCACCGTCTTGCTGGCGGGGTGCGCGGGAAGGGCGCCGTCCAGCAGCCGCGCCCGCGTCCGCCGCGCCTCTTCCGCCCAGCGCGCGGGGGAGATGCCGGCCGGCCGGTGCAAGACGGATTCCACGCCCCCGCCGTCCGCCACGCGCTCGACGGCGTCCACGCCCAGCACGGCCGCGAGGAGGCGCGCCGCCAGCTCCGCCTCGGGCCCGCCGTCGTCCAGCAGGGCGATGCGCGTGCGTCCCCGGTCCGCGAGCGCCTGGCGGGCGACGGCGCCGACCACCTCGGCGACGCGCATCTCCCGCGCGCGGTCCATCTCCGTCACGCGCCCTCCGCGATCAGCCGGGAGAGCTCGGCGTGCGCCAGCCGCGGATCGTCGTCGCGCGCGTGGGCGTACGGGCGGCGCGCGGCCGCGACGGCCTGGAGCGAGAGGTCGGCCGTCGGGCGGTCCTCCGCCAGGTCGTCGCCGCGGGCGACCAGGGCGCCGTCGGGGGCGACGATCATCGATCCTCCGGCGAAGGCGCAAGGGCCCTCGACGCCGACGCGGTTGGCGAGGACGACGTAGATGCCGTACATCGCCGCGGCGCCGCGCGCGATGTGCTCCCAGGTGGTCCAGGAGGCGAATCGCCCGCCCGTCTCGCCCCCCGCCACCGCGCCGCGCCCCGCCGCCGCGACCTGGACGATCACCAGGTGCGCGCCGGCGGCGGCGAGGAGGTAGGTGAGCGCCGGGTGCCACAGGTCCTCGCAGACCAGGAGACCGACGCGCCATCCGCCGCCCGCGTCGTACGCCCGGACGCGGTCTCCCCGGCCGAAGTACCGCCCCTCGTCGAACATGCCGTAGGTGGGGAGATACACCTTGCGGTGGCGGTGCAGGACCGCGCCTGCGCGGAGGTGGAGCGCCGCGTTGCGCGGGACGAACGCCGCGTCGCGCTCGATGCAGCCGACCACCACGTCCGGGCCGTCGGCGAGGAGCGGGAAGGGGCGGTCGGACTCGGGGACGGAGAGCGCGTGGACGCGGTCGCGGACGTCGTAGCCGGTCACGGAGAGCTCGGGCGTCACGATCAGGTCGACGCCGTCGCGCCGCGCGTCCGCCTGCGCGGCGGCGATGCGCGCCAGGTTGGCGTCCGGGTCGCCCAGCGCGGGCGCCATCTGCTCGACGCGGACGCGCATCCGTCCGCTCACGCGTCCCCGATCTCCGGCGCGAGGCCGACCACGCGCCCCACGGGGACGGTGACGACGATCCCGCACCCGGGCCGGCCCACGTCGCAGATCTCCTGGAGCAGCTTGATGGCGCCCTCCACCTTGGCGTCGCCGTCGATCACGCTGAACAGCGTCACGTTGCGCGGCCGGCTTCCCACGAAGGTGTCGAGGCCGGCGAAGATGGGGACCTCGGACTGGAGAAGGCGCCCCATCCCCTCGCTCTGGAGGATGGTGGCGCCGGTCACGCCCAGCTCCAGGAAGCCGGAGAGCACCTCCTCCAGCTTCTCTTCCTGGTTCAGGACGGCGATGAGGAGCTGCACGGGGCGCCGGGGGTCGCGGGCCGCGGGGTCGGCCGGAAAACGTCGGTTCGGATTGCCATCGAAGGCGCCCGCCAAGGTACGCGCGGCGCGGAAACCGTGTCAAGCAAAGGGAAAACCGGCGATGGCCCCGGAACGCCGTGCCCCGCCGCATGGAGGCCGGGCCGGCACCCTCGGCTTCGGGAGGCATCGAGTGCGGAATGTTACGCTGGTGGCCGATTCAGATCGAAATGGAATGATGCGGCAGTCTCGATCGAGACGAAACGATAATGTTTGTCGGCTACCATTGCAGGATCCTCGATCGAGCGGTTATCTATCGAAGAGTGTCGGAAACATTGTTTCCCGCACCGTCGTTCACTCACTCACGGAGGATTCGCATGACGCGGAAGCTGAAGCTCGACGTCGAGGACCTGTCGGTGGAGTCGTTCCGGACCAGCTCGGCGGCCCAGGACGAGCGGGGCACGGTGCGCGGGAATTCCGAGGCCATCAGCTTCGACGCCAGCTGCGAGTGCACGAGCGACATCACCGCCGAGAACTGCGTCACGGAGCCCTTCGGCGGGTGCAGCGAGCCGGGGGTGACGTTCGGCGGCACGCGCCTCCCGGGCAACAACATGGGGTACTGCTGAGGCGGATCGTCGGCCACGCCACGATCGTTCCCTCGCCAGGCACGCGAGGTGAGGGATCCCGATAGCCCGAAGCCCGCTCCGATCACCGAGATCGGGGCGGGCTTCGCATTTCCGCGAGGTCGCGGTTCCGGATCGGTGGATGCGTTCGATCGTCATCCCGATCGCTCTCCCGGAATCACGCCATCCAGATGGCCCGAAACGCCATGTCGGAGGCGCGGAACACCACGAGCGGGATCCAGCTCGGCCTCCGTTCCGAGTCCGGATCCCACTTCGGCGCGAGGAGGACGGCGTAGTAGGGACCGTAGCGGAACACCGCGTGGTCGTATCCCCGCGCCTCCTGCTCGGGCCACTTCGACGCATCCGTGCGCATCCTGCGCAGCGCGGCGTCCAGCGCCGCCCGGCAGACGGCCGTGTCCGTGACGACGGCGCGCGGCTCGCCGGGACGCACCTTCCGGACGTAGGAGCCGCGCATCCCCGCGTGCCAGTCGCTGGTGAAGTATCTGCCCAGGCCGTCGAGCATCTCCTGCCCGTTCTCCATCGTCCCGCACGGAGAATCGGCCGCGGACCGCGCCCGCGCCGGCTGAGCCGCGGCCGCGACGACCGCGAGGGCGGGGATCATCAGCACCATGAGCCTCATCCGTCTCCTCGCCGTTCGTCAGGTGGACGCCGCGGGACGACGCGCGGCGGTCGGCCAGGGCAGGGCGGCGCGCTCGATCCGTCGACGGAGCGTTGCGCGCGGAAGCCTACTACCCCGCGACTTCGAAGAAAAGAACATCGATGGGGATCCCGTGATGTCCATCCCCGGTGGCCCGATCCGACGCTTCGAGGGGGAAGGCACCGACCGAATCGCCGGCCGCCTCTGCGGGCTGCTGATCCGACGGCCTCCGGGCGGGAGATGCGTGTGCTCGCCGGCCGCCGCATCGGGCCGCAAGGCGTCGGCGGAGCGCCGGGGCGCGGAGTGCGGATCCGCGTCTTGATCCCTCCCGGATCATTAACGGGGTCACCCAAATGTTTGTCGATCCAGGACTTTGACGGCGTGCCCCGTGGACGCTACGTTGGCGGGCCCATGTTCGCTGCGATGGTGCCAGGGCGGCGCGCATGACTCTTGCGCGAGGGCCGGCACCCGCAGATCCGGCGCACGGCTCCCCGCTACAGAGGAGCCGCGCGTCTTTACTTCTCAGGTCCAGGAGCCCGGAGTGCCCAAGTTCGTCGTCCAGGGCGGCCGCCCGCTGAAGGGGACCGTGCGTCCCAACGGAAACAAGAACGCGGCCCTTCCCATGCTGGCCGCAACGCTCCTGACCGAGGAGGAGGTGATCCTCGAGAACGTCCCCCGGATCAAGGACGTCCTCACCCTCCTCCAGCTCCTCGAGGTGCTGGGCGCCGAGACCGAGTGGGTCGGCGACAACGAGGTGCGCGTGAAGGCCGCCGACATCGGCCACACGCAGCTCGACGCCGGGCAGACGGCCAAGATCCGCGCCTCCATCCTCCTGGCCGGCCCCATGCTGGCGCGCACCGGGGGGATGCAGCTTCCTCCCCCGGGCGGCGACGTCATCGGCCGGCGGCGGGTGGACACGCACTTCCTGGCGCTCCAGAAGCTGGGCGCGCGCTTCGAGCACGACGCCGAGGGCTTCCACGTCCGCGCCCCCGAGGGCGGGCGGCTGATCGGCTCCGACATGTTCCTGGACGAGCCCAGCGTCACCGGCACCGAGAACGCCGTGATGGCCGCCGCGCTGGCCAAGGGGACCACGCGCATCCGCAACGCCGCCGCCGAGCCGCACGTCCAGGACCTCTGCCACATGCTGGTGGGGATGGGCGCGAAGATCGACGGCATCGGCAGCGGGACGCTGGTGATCGAGGGGGCCGACCGGCTGGGCGGGGGGCGCTTCCGCATCACCTCGGACCACATCGAGATCGGCTCGTTCATCGGGCTGGCGGCGGTCACGCGCAGCGAGCTGACCATCTCCGACGCCGCGGTGGAGCACCTGGACAGCACGCTCATCGGCTTCGAGCGGCTGGGGATCCGCCCGGAGATCCGCGGCAAGGACCTGTACATCTCCGCCGACCAGGAGATGCGGGTGCACATGGACATGGGCGGCCACATCCCCAAGATCGACGACGGACCCTGGCCCGCCTTCCCGGCCGACCTCACCTCCATCGCCCTGGTGACGGCCACGCAGTGCGAGGGGACCATCCTGGTGCACGAGAAGATGTTCGAGTCGCGGATGTTCTTCGCCGACAAGCTCGTGTCCATGGGCGCGCGGCTGGTGCTCTGCGACCCGCACCGCGTGCTGGTGATGGGCGCCTCCAGGCTGCACGGCGGGATCGTGGAGAGCCCGGACATCCGCGCCGGGATGGCGCTGCTGATCGCGGCGCTGGCCTCGGACGGGGAGAGCCACATCTACAACACCGGCCAGATCGAGCGCGGCTACGAGCGCATCGACGAGCGCCTCCGCGCCCTGGGCGCGGACATCCAGAAGGCCGATTCGCGGAACTGATCTCCATCGCCCGCCCCGCATCTTCCGATTCGATCGGAGGATGCGGGGCGGATGACGTTGGATCGTTGGAGCGCGGACCGGGACCGACGCCAGGAGACCAATCATGTCGGACGAACAGCCGCAGGTGCCGCAGCAGCCCGGGGGGACGCCGGGGCCGCGGGCGCGGCCGATGGGGATCGGCGAGGGGATCCGCAGCGGGATCGGGATCCTGGCCGCCCTCCGCGAGGCGGTGGAGGAGACCATCACCGAGGCGATGGAGCGTGGCGACGTGCGCCCCGACCGCGCGCGCGACGCCGTGAGCACCGCCATGGAGCGGATGCAGACGGCGTTCGACGACGTGCGCGAGCGGGTGGACGTGGTGCCCCGCAAGGAGTTCGACGCGCTCCGCGCCGAGGTGGAGGCGCTCCGGGCGCGGCTGGAGGCGCTGGAGGGGCGCGCGGGCGGCGCTTCGGCGTCCACCGGCTCCACCCTCCCGGGCGACGTGGGCTCGCCGGGGATCTTCGGCGGCGGGCCGGCGGGGACGGTGGACGACGCGTCGCGGGGGGGCATCGACGGAGGGGGCCTCTGAGCACCCTGGCCGGGCCCGAGGTGCGCACGGTCGCCGAGCGGCCGGCGGAGGGCGAGGTCCCGCTCTGGGTGCACCCGGAGTGGGAGGAGCGCTTTCCCTGGCTGGCGCAGGGGACGACGGGGCGGGGGACGGCGGACGACCCGTTCGACCTGGGGCTCTCCGGCGCGCAGCCGGTGGGGCGGTCGCTGGACCGCTGGCGGCGCCTCCGCGCGGCCACGGGAATGGAGATCGTGGCGCACGCGCGCCAGGTGCACGCGGCGGATCTCTGGATCCACCGCGAGACCGGCGCGCCCGGGATCCTGGTGATGGACGGCTTCGACGGCCACGTCACCGACCGCCGGGGGCTTCTCCTGGCCGTCAGCGTGGCGGACTGCATCCCCGTCTCCATCGTGGAGCCGGAGCACCGCGTGGTCGCCATGCTGCACTCGGGGTGGCGCGGGACGGCGGGGGGGATCGTGGAGCGCGGCGCCAACCGCATCGTGGAGAGCTGGGACTCGTCTCCCGAGAAGCTGTGGGTGCACTGCGGCCCGGCCATCTGCGGCGAGTGCTACGAGGTGGGCCCCGAGGTGCACGCCGGCGTCCGCCCCGACCGCGAGCCGCCGGCCGCGCCGACGCCCATCGACCTCCGCGCCGCCGTCGCCGAGCGGATGCTGGCGATGGGCGTCCCCGCGGAGCAGGTCACCCTCTCCGCGCACTGCACCCGCTGCGGCCCGCCCGACTTCTTCTCGCACCGCGCCGGCTCCCCCGGCCGGCAGATGGGCGTCCTCGGCATCCGCGAGCGGTAGCGGGCTCCCGACCGACCCGCATCGATCGACCCACGCCGGCATCCCTCCACGGGTGCCGGCGTTTTCTCGATCTCCGTCCCAAATTCCTAACCTGTTGCGGTGCTTTCGGTTGATGATCGTCCCCGGATGGTCTTGATCGATCCGTCGCAACAGCAGCCTTGACGCCCGCCGGAACGACTCGTATTCTGCCGTGAGTAGGATGAGAACGATTCTCAATCTCACTGGAGAACACGCATGTCGATCTACCCGGGCCGGGGTGCCCGCGCGCTCCGCACCGCTCCGCTCCTCCTCCTCGGCGCCCTCGCCGCCTGCGACGGCTCCTCCACCGGATCCGAGGAGCCGGCGGAGAACAGCGTCACCGTCGACGCCTCCGCCTCGTGGGCGTACGTGCGGCTGGACGCGGCGCGGAACCCCGTCACCGTCGCCAGCCCGTCGCGGTCGGGCGACTGGGACATCGCCTTCAACGCCACCTCGGTGATGCTGAACGGCGGAAGCGTGGGAATGGCGGGCGTCGCCGCCTTCTGCCTCTGCCAGAACTCGTCGGCGACCGACGCGCAGGTGATGGCGATGACCGCCGCCGGCGAGGCGCTGGACTTCGAGACCGTGACCGCCGCCCGCATCCCCGCCGCCGCGGACGCCTGGGTGGCGGACACGCTGAAGCCCGCCGTCACCGGCTGGTACGCCTACGACACCGGCGCGCGCACGGTGGCGCCGGACCCGTCGCGGACGTGGAAGGTGCGCACGGCCGAGGGGACGGGATACGCGAAGGTGCGCGTCACCGCGATCGCCGGCGCCACGCAGACCGCGCCGGGGACGGTGACGCTGGAGTACGCGCTGCAGCCCGCCGCCGGCGCCGCCTTCGGCGAGACCCGGACGCTGCAGGTGCCGGTGCCGAACGCGACGGCGCCCGTGTACGTGGACCTGGCGCGCGGCGCCGTGACGGACGCGGCGGACTGGGACCTGGCCTTCGACGGGTGGAACCTGCGCGTCAACGGCGGCGCCAGCGGATCCGGGCAGGCCGGCGCCGCGCTCGCGACCAGCGCCTTCGCGTCGATCACGACCGCGTCGGACCTGGCGGCGACGGCGTACCGGGGCGACGCGGCGGGCGGGCTCTTCGGGGTGAAGCGCTGGTACCGCTACAACCTGACGGGGACGGACCACCAGGTGTGGCCCACCTACGAGGTCTACCTCCTCAAGCGCGGGAGCACCGTCTGGAAGGTGCAGGTCACCGGCTACTACAGCGCCGCCGGGAACCCGCGCCACATCTCGCTCCGCTGGGCCAAGCTGGCGGGGTGACGGGATGACCATCGGAAGATTCGCGGCCTTCGCGCTCGCGGCCGCCCTCCTGGCCGGGCCGATCGAGGCCGCCGCGCAGGAGCCGCCGCACCCGCTCTCCGGCGTGGTGCGCGAGGCGGGGAGCGGCGCTCCGGTCGCCGGCGCGGTGGTGACGGTCCGCGGCGCGGAGACGCGCGCCGTCCGCACGGATGCTCGCGGCGGGTGGCGCATCGACGGGCTGGCGGCCGGGAGCTACGCGGTGGAGGCGGCGCACCCTGGCTACGCCCGCCGCTCGGCCGGCGCGCGCGTCCCCGCGGATTCGCTGGTGCGGCTGTCGCTCACGCCGTCGCCGCTGGCGCTGGAGGGCGTCGTCGCCACCGCCTCGCGCCGGCTGCAGACGCTGGCCGAGTCGGTGGTCGCCACGGAGGTGGTCACGCGCGACGACATCGAGCGGAGCGGCGCGGCCGACCTGGCCTCGGTGCTGGTGGAGCAGACGGGGATCCAGCCGCAGGGCGGGCATCTGGCGGGCGCGGGCGTCATGCTCCAGGGGCTGGGGCAGGAGCGCGTCCTGGTGCTCCTGGACGGGGAGCCGTTCATCGGGCGCATCAGCGGGGAGCTGGACCTGTCGCGCATCCCCGCGTCGGTCGTGGAGCGGGTGGAGGTGGTGAAGGGGCCGCAGTCCACCCTCTACGGCTCCGAGGCCATGGGCGGGGTGATCAACGTCATCACCCGCGCTCCCCGCCCGGGCGCGTGGGGCGGCGGCGCGCGGGTGACCACGGGGACGCAGGAGCGCGTGGACGCCTCGGGGAACCTGCGCGGATCGGCGGGCGCCTGGTCGTGGTCCACCGAGGCCGGGCTGCGCACGCTGGGCCTGGCCCCCGGCCGCGGCGGGGGCGACGACGCGGCGGTCGATCGCAGGGACGGGCTGGCGCGGCTGCGCTGGACCGGCGCCCGCGCCGAGGTGGAGGGGCGCGTCTCCCTCCTGGACGAGCGGCAGCAGTGGCGCGAGGGGCAGCTCTTCCACTTCAGCGACAACACGCAGTGGAGCGCCAGCCTGGGCGCGGCCCTGACCGCCGGGCGCTTCCGGCTGCGGCCTTCGCTGTACGCCACCGCCTTCGACCACCTCCCGCGCCGGGCCACCCGCGGGAGCTCGGACGGGATCGACGGCGAGACGGAGACGCAGCGGCTGGCGCGCGGCGAGCTCCTGGCCAGCGCGGACTTCGGCGCGCACGTCGTCGACGCGGGGCTGGAGGTGCGCCGCGAGGCCATCCGCTCGGAGCGGGTGCTGGAGGGGCGGCGCGACCAGGACGGGTTCGAGGCGTTCGCGCAGGACAGCTGGACGCGCGGGCGGCTCACCGTCGTCCCCGGCGTGCGGCTCTCGCGGACCGATCCGTGGGGGAGCCACTGGGCGCCCCGGCTGGCGGTGATGTATCGCCCGGTTCCCCGGGTGGCGCTCCGGGCGTCGGCGGCGGGGGGATACCGCGCGCCGGGGTTCAAGGAGCAGTACATCGACTTCCTGAACGCCACTCCCGGCCTCACCTACGCGGTGCGCGGCAACCCGGCGCTCCGCCCCGAATCCTCCGAGTCGCTGACGCTGGGCGCGGAGTGGGCCGGGCCGCGCGCCTACCTGCGCGCGCAGGCCTTCCACACGCGCTTCGACGACTTCATCGAGACGGTGCTGGTGGGCGACGAGGGCGGGGTGACGGTCTACACCTACGGAAACGTGGCGGACGGCCGCACCTCCGGGGCGGAGCTGCAGGGGGGCGCCTCCTGGGGCGGGCTCCGCGCGGAGGCCGGCTACTCCTGGCTGGACACGGAGGACCAGTCCACCGGCCTCCCCCTCCTGGGCCGCCCGGCGCACTCGGGGCGGCTCTCGCTGAGCCATGCCCTTCCCGCGGGGCTCCGCGCCTCGCTCGCCGGCGTCTACACGGGCGCCGCGCCGGTGCTGCGCGACGAGGCGGGGAAGGTGACGGAGCGCGACGGCTACCTGCGGATGGACGGGCGCGTGGCGTACGCCCTCCCGCGCGGGCTGGAGCTGTCGCTCGGCGCCGACAACCTCCTGGGCGACCGTCCGGAGGGGTGGCCCGGGTTCACCGGCCGCCACCTCTACCTGACGCTCGGCTGGAGCGCGGGGGAGCGGTGATTTCGAATCCGGACGCTCCGTTCCCCTTCCGCTGTCATTCTGAGGCCCGGCCTCGAAGACGCCCCGCCCTCACGAAGGACGGCAGGGCCGTGAGAATCCAGCCGAGGAACGAGCGAGGCCCGGGGCGCGGCAGCGTCGAGACAGCCGCGGCCGCGACACCCGCGGCTCACGCGGATCCTGGAGACGAGGAGACCGGCGGCGAGCCGGATCGATGGACGACACGCGGTCCCGGCCGAGGGCGCCGGGGCTCAGGCGATAAACGGATTCACGGACGAGGCGAGGCGATGAAGATCGAGGGACTGCGGCGGATCGGGATGGCGGCGGCGCTGCTGCTGGCGGCGGCGCCGGCGGCGGGGCAGGGCGGGCGCGTGGGGACGCTGATCCTGGCGCACGGCGGCGACCGCGGGTGGAACGACCAGGTCCGCGCCGTCGCGGGCGCCGTGCAGACGGGCGGTCCG